>LXNI01000206.1_pt1 | contig 74570 bp, 66 predicted proteins | sample 809091 | NCBI WGS metagenome assembly LXNI01 (sample SAMN04870527, study PRJNA318959) | sponge metagenome | biome: 01000161; feature: marine sponge reef; material: water | host: Sarcotragus foetidus | place: Greece: Milos, Mediterranean Sea | collected 2013-05-29 | depth 5-7 m
GGCGAGACGCCCGCCCGACAAGGCGCGAGGAGGGAGAATATCGGGAATATTCGACCGACGAGCAACGCAGTCGGGCGGGATGGATCGTCGGTCGAATGCCGCGGGACTTTTGCCACGGGCTGCTAGTGCTGCATCAACCTGAAAATTGCGGATCAGTGGGACACGGGTTGTAGAGTCCAATGCCAGGAACCGCGACGCGCGCCTACAGTTGGAACGGTACGGACCGCGCCGGCAAGCGCATGAAGGGCGTCACGGTAGCGCCCGGCGAATCTGCCCTGCGCGCCGAATTGTGGCGCCAGGGCATTGTGCCATCTCGAGTCCGCAGGACGCGGGTCACGGGCGGCGGCCGCATCCGGAGCGAAGACATCACCTCCGCGACACGGCAACTGGCGACGATGATCGGCGCCGGCATCCCGCTGGTGCAGGCATTCGACATCATCGCCAACAGCCAGGATTCACCTGCCGTCCAGGCGCTCATGCTCAAGGTGAAGAACGACATTGAGGGCGGCACCGCACTCTCCGCCGCTCTTGCAAAGCACTCCCGGCATTTCGACGATCTCTACATCAACCTGGTGGCGGCCGGCGAACAGGCCGGCGCACTCGAAGTACTGCTGGCAAAGATCGCCACCTATCGGGAAAAGACCCAGAGCATCAAGTCCAGGATCAGGAAGGCGCTCTTCTATCCGGCGGCGGTGACTGTCGTGGCCCTGCTGGTGACGGTCATTCTGCTGGTGTTCGTCATTCCCCAATTCGAATCGCTGTTTGCCGGATTCGGCGCCGAATTGCCGACTTTGACGCGCATGGTCATCGCCGCATCGGACTTCGTTCGCACGTCCGGCTGGACGCTCGGTCTCTTGGTGGCCATGAGCGCGGTCACGATCATTCAGGTTGCAAGGCGCTTGCCGCGGGTGCGCCAATGGTTGCAGCGGGCAATCCTGAGGGCGCCGGTCATCGGTTCCATCGTCGACATGGCGGCGACTGCGCGCTATTCGCGCACGCTTGCCATCACCTTCGCGGCAGGCACGCCGCTGGTGCAGGCACTGGAACCGGTCGCCAGGGCCACCGGCAACATCGTCTATGAAGGTGCGGTACTGAACATTCGCGATGAGGTCGCCACGGGGCAGCGACTCCAGCAAGCCATGAAAATGTCCGGCGTGTTCCCGACGATCGCCACCCGGATGATCGGTGTGGGTGAGGAATCCGGCGCTCTCGACGCCATGGCGGAGCGGGTCGCGGACTTCTACGAAGAGCGCCTGGACAATGCGGTCGACGGCCTCACAAGCTTGCTGGAACCGTTGATCATGGCCGTGCTGGGGCTCATCGTCGGCGGCCTGGTTGTGGCCATGTACCTGCCGGTGTTTAGAATGGGTCAAGTAATGTAGTCCGCGTAGGTGCTGTGGAGTTTCCGGATCTGTCTCCCTGGGTTGCCATGACGTTTGCCGGCCTGGCAGGCGTCGTTGTCGGCAGTTTCCTTAACGTCGTCGCGCACCGCCTGCCGATCATGATGGAGCGGGCGTGGCGGCAACAGTGCGCCGAACTGGCCCGGCAACCGCCGGCTGACCTGCCGCCGGCCGGGACGGCGTTCAATCTCTGGACCCCGCGGTCCGCCTGCCCCGACTGCGGTGCTGCGATCGAGGTTTGGCACAACATCCCCCTGCTCAGCTACGCCATGCTGCGTGGCCGTTGCGCCCAATGCGGCGCCGGCATTTCGCGGCGCTATCCGGTGGTGGAAGCCGTCGGCGCCGCATTGGGCGCGGTAATCGTCTGGGTGCTCGGACCCACCTGGCAGGCGGCCGCTGCGTTGCCTCTCGCCTGGACGCTGCTTGCGCTGTCCGTCATCGACCTGGAACGGCAGCAATTGCCCGACGCGCTGACGTTGCCTCTTCTTTGGGGCGGACTCCTTCTCAGCCTGGTCCGGGTCAACGGCGGCGTCCTGTTCACCGACGCCGGTTCGAGCGTGATCGGCGCCGCGGGCGGCTATCTCGTGCTTTGGGCCGTATACCAGGCCTTCAGACTGGTCACCGGCAAGGAGGGGATGGGCTACGGCGACTTCAAGTTGCTTGCGGCGCTGGGGGCCTGGCTCGGGTGGCAGTCGCTGCCGCTGATCATCCTGCTGTCGGCGGCCACCGGCGCGATCGTCGGACTCGCCGGGGTGATGCTGCTGGGACGGTCCAGGCACCTGCCGATCCCCTTCGGGCCGTTTCTGGCCGCTGCCGGGCTGGTGACGCTGCTGTGGGGTGAGGGGCTGACGGATCGATATGTGCACCTGTTCCTGTAATCGCGGAAATCCGGTTGGATGCCGCACGTTGAGGGCGTGATGTACCGAGTGGGTCTCACCGGCGGAATCGCCAGCGGCAAGACGATGGTGGCGAATATCTTCGCCGAACTGGGCGCAGGCGTCGTTGACACCGACCAGGTCGCACGGGACGTGGTGGCCCCGGGCCAGCCCGGGCTTGATGCCGTGCGCTCGGAGTTCGGTGCCGCAGTGATTCGCGCATCCGGCGAACTCGACCGCCGCGCACTGCGCGAGGTGGTATTCGCCGACCCGGCGGCGCGGCAGACACTCGAATCCCTGCTGCACCCGCTGATCCGCGCCCGCACACTGGAAGCGCTTGAGCAAATGAAGGCGCCCTACGCCGTGGCCGTCGTCCCGTTGCTGGTGGAGACGGGCTTCGGAAAGTTGGTGGACCGTGTCGCCGTGGTCGACTGCCCCCGGGAGATTCAGCTCAGGCGCCTGATAAATCGGGACGGAATCGAGCCCGATCAGGCCGAATCCATGTTGAGTGCCCAGGTGGATCGCCAGACACGACTGCAGGCAGCGGATGATGTCATCGACAACAGCGGCAACCTCGAGTCGACACGCCGCCAGGTGCAACAATTGAACGACCGTTACTCCCGCCTGTCTGCAAGTGTTTGCTCAACTCAACGATCTCACGCAAAATAGCCGGATGGCAGACTCTTCTACCAAGTCGCTGAAGGTTGCCGCGCCAGAACAGCTAATGGAGTTCGAGCATCCGCTCACGGAAAGAATAAGAACCTTCCTCAGGATAGAACTACTCAGCCAGCAAGCCTGTTTTCACGCCGACGACACCACCGAGTTAGGTGCGCGGGCCGCGTTGACGAGCCTGCTGGATATCCTCAATCTCTTCAGGCGGGGCGACGTCCGCATGGAGGTGATCAAGGAGCTGGAACTGCAGCGGCAGATTCTGGCGTCCTACATCCGCGAACCCGACGTGGACCATGACCTGCTCGAGGGCAACCTGGAGAACATCAAGGCGCTGCAATCCAGAATCGGCGATTCGGGATCCGTATTCCCCAACCTGCTCAAGGAATCCCACTTCCTGTTCAATATCAATCACCGCAGTTCCATCCCCGGCGGCACGTGCATTTTCGACCTGCCGGACTACGGCTATTGGCTCAAGCTCCCCTATGAGGAACGCTGCGATCAATACCGGGAATGGCTCGATAGTTTTGCCCCCATCAGCGACGCGGTGGGCTATATCCTGTGGCTCATCCGCCAGACATGCCAGCCCATGGAGCGCACGGTCGAATCGGGTATGTACCAGACCAACCTGCAAGGCGACGCCCGCCCACGCCTGATCCGTGTCCTGCTGCCGGTGGCCGGGGGCATCTACCCGGAGATCAGCGCCGGCAAGCAGCGTTTCACCCTGCGATTCGTGCATTGGCGCGGCACCGACGAGCGCCCGGTACAGGCTCAGGATCCGGTAACGTTTCTACTGGCCTTGTGCTGACAAAACCTCGACCAGCGGCTGGTCGGCAGGCAGAAGCGGCAGCGCCATCAGATTTTCAGGCGCAACCCACGCCAGCGACTGCCCTTCCCGGGCGACGGGTTCTCCCCTGAAACGTTCCACCCGCCAGAATTCAAGGTGCACGTACCGCTCCGGGTAGCGATGGGTGAGTTCGGTCACAAACTCCGCACCCAATACCACGATTCCCAACTCTTCACGCAACTCACGCTCCAGGGCATCCCGGGGGCTCTCACCAGGGCGACGTTTCCCCCCCGGAAACTCCCAGTAGCCTTCCATGTGGGTGCCTGCCCGTCGCCGGCCCACCAGCACGCGACCGGAACTGTCGGTGAGCAGCCCCGCCACGACCTCGAATTTCGGCGTGGCGGTGGCGGCCGTCGGGATCAATTCAGCCGTCCGTGGCAGCGCTTGTACTTTTTGCCCGAACCGCAGGGACAGGGCTGGTTACGACCGATCTTCGGCTGCTCCCTGGTGAACGGCGTCACGGGCTGAGGCGCCGGACGCGACGCAGGACGTGCGGCCGGCTGGGAGGACGGCTGCGGGCGCGCCAACGGCATTCCCGCCGCCGGGCCGCCCGCCGGCATCGCCCGAGAAGCCGCCGCGGCCAGCGCGGACGCCGGAGCATGCTGGAAGCGCATCGCGCTGGTGTCCGTCGGCTGCGGCTGAATCCTGTCCATTTCCGGCTGCCTGCGAACCTGGACCCTGGACAGGAAAGTAATGGTATCCCGGTCCATTCGCTCCAGCAGAGCGCTGAACATTTCGAACGCCTCGCGCTTGTATTCCTGGGTGGGTTTTCGCTGGGCGTAGGCTCGCAGATGGATGCCCTGGCGAAGATAGTCCAGTGCGCCGATGTGTTCGCGCCAGTGCATGTCCAACTGCCGGAGCATGATACCCTTTTCGATCTCGCGCATGGGCGTGTCACCCACCGATTCGACCTTCTCCTCGTAGGCGTTCTCCACCCGGGAAACGAGGTCGTCCCGCAGCCCGTCCTCGTCCAGGGAGTGGTCGCCTTCAAGCAGGGACGATACGTCCACATGGATGCCGAATTCCCGGTCCATCGCCTGGCTCAGGCTGTCCGTGTCCCACAACTCCTCGACGCTCTCCGGCGGGATGAACTCGGCCATGGTCGCGGCGACGACATCGGCGCGCATCGCCTTGACCTCCTCCTGCACGTCTTCGGCTTCCATGAGTTCACTGCGCCGCTGATAGATCACCTTGCGCTGATCGTTGGCCACGTCATCGTATTCCAGGAGGTGCTTGCGGGCGTCGAAGTTGTGGGCTTCGACCTTGCGCTGGGCGCGCTCGATCTGCCGCGACAGCAGCTTGCTCTCGATGACCTCTCCCTGCCTCATTCCGGCCCGGGAGAGCAACCGCTTGGTACGCTCCGGATCGCCGAAGATCCGCATCAGGTCGTCTTCCATCGAAAGGTAGAAACGGCTCGACCCGGGATCGCCCTGACGCCCGGAACGGCCGCGCAACTGATTGTCGATGCGCCTTGACTCGTGCCGCTCCGTGCCGACGATATGCAGCCCGCCTTCGTCGATGACCTCGTCGTGACGTTTCTGCCAATTTCGCTGGGCCGCCGCCCTGTCTTCCTCGCCCTCGTCACCCATGCCGGCCAGTTCGGCCTGCAGGTTGCCGCCCAGCACGATGTCCGTGCCGCGACCGGCCATGTTGGTGGCGATGGTGACCGTGCCGGGGCGTCCGGCCTGGGCGATAATCTCCGCCTCCTGCTCGTGGTACTTGGCGTTCAGAACCCGGTGGCGGATTTTCTGCTTGCGAAGCAGTTTCGAAAGGAATTCCGACGTCTCGATGGAGGTCGTGCCGACGAGGACCGGCTGACCGCGCTCATGGCAATCCTGAATGTCTTCAATGATCGCATCGAACTTGTCGTCCCTGGTCAGGTAGACGAGATCCGGGGAATCGTCGCGAATCATGTCCTTGTGGGTCGGGATCACGACCACCTCAAGACCGTAGATCTGCTGAAACTCGTAGGCTTCGGTATCGGCGGTACCGGTCATGCCCGCCAGCTTGTCGTAAAGGCGGAAGTAGTTCTGGAACGTGATCGACGCGACGGTCTGGTTCTCTTCCTTGACTCGTACCCCTTCCTTGGCCTCGATCGCCTGGTGCAGGCCGTCCGACCAGCGCCGGCCCGGCATGGTACGCCCCGTGAATTCGTCGACGATCACCACCTCGCCGTCATTTATGATGTACTCCACCTCCCTGTTGAACAGGGTGTGGGCGCGCAATGCGGCGTTCAGATGGTGCATGAGCCGGATATTGGCCGCGTCATAAAGGCTCTCGCCTTCGTTGAGGACACCGGCCCTGACCAGCAACGGCTCGACGCGCTCATGACCCTCTTCGGTCAGATGCGCCTGCTTCGACTTCTCGTCGATGGTGTAGTCGCCGGGCTCGATCAGCCGGCACCCGGAGGGGCTCGCCGCCGGCATCACTTCGATCAGGTGATGACCGCCCTCGAACGCCAGTTCCAGCGCCGCGTCGATGGTCATTTCTCCCAGTTCCTCGCCGGACACGCCGGTGACGCTCACGCGCTTGGCCTCGATGTTTTCGTTGGCCTTGCCCGGCGGTGGCCGATGCGGGGTCAGCCGGGGAATGAGCTTGTTGATCTGCAGGTACAGCTCGGTGCTCTCGGTGGACGGCCCGGAAATGATCAGGGGCGTTCTCGCCTCGTCGATGAGAATGCAGTCCACCTCGTCGACGATGGCGTAGGACAATTCCCGCTGGACCCGGTCCTCCAGGCGAATGGCGAGATTGTCGCGCAGGTAGTCGAAACCGAATTCGTTGTTGGTGCCGTAGATGATGTCCGCCCGATAGGCTTCCTGCTTCTCCTCCCTGGTCTGGCCCGCCTTCACGACTCCCACGGTGAGCCCCAGGAACTCGTAGATCGGGCCCATCCAGTCGGCATCCCGCTGTGCAAGGTAGTCGTTCACGGTGACGATATGCACGCCCGTGCCGGGCAGCGCATTCAGGTAGGCGGTGAGCGTCGCCACCAGCGTCTTGCCCTCGCCCGTGCGCATCTCCGCGATCTTGCCCTGGTGCAGCGCCACGCCGCCCACCAGTTGCACGTCGAAGTGACGCATGCCCACCGTGCGTACAGAGGCTTCCCGAACCACCGCAAACGCCTCCGGCATCAGCGCATCGAGATCTTCGCCCGCCTGTAGCCTGGATCTGAATTCATCGGTCCTGGCCTTGAGCGAGGCGTCATCCAAAGCCTTGATTTCGGGCTCCAGCGCATTGGCCTGAACGACGAATCGCTCGTAGCGGCTCAACAGCCGCTTGTTGCGGCTGCCGAAGATGTTCGTGAAGAACTTGGAGGTCTGTTCAAGCAAACGACTTCCCGGGATTACGGCGCGTGGCCATATTCTAAGGTCAGATCAAGGATTTGGGGACCAAAATCCCAATTTGCAAGGAAATTCACGTCCCGGCGGCTACCGTTTGGGTGAAGACGATCCGCAAGCGCCAGTGGCGATTTTGCCCATGTAACGGCGCCCGAAGGCGTCGAACAAAGTTCTGTAGAATGGCGGCGAAGCCTTTCCGAGCCGTCGCCTCATGCCAGCCAACTCGCTAGCGGAACTCCTCAACTCCGGGAACCTCGGAAAACTGACCGCCGAGTCCCGGCGGCTGCAGGACCTCGCAGACTCGATTCGTGAGCGCCTTCCCGCCGAAGAAGCCGCCCACCTGGTGGCCGCCAATACCGACGAAGAAGGGCGACTCGTGCTGGTCATGGACGCCTCAGTCTGGGCCGCCCGCGTCCGCTACATGGCCCGGGAACTGGGAGAGGACCGTATCAGGGTCAAGGTGCTGCCGCGAGGCGCCGGCTCCGACTGACGTCAGCGAGGCGTCAGATTGATCCTCGGCTCCGTGTTCGTGAGCAACAAGCCGGTGCGCCAGTGTTCCATGAACGGCGTCAGCGGCCGGATGCCGGGGACGTTCAGCCACAGCCGCCAGAGAAGGCGCTTTCTTTCCGGCTCGGACCAGTCTTCAAAGCCATTGCGGGTATGCAGCGCAACCATGTTGTTGAGAAACTGCATGTCGCCCGTTCGAAGTTCCATCGCATAGTGCAGGTCCTCGCAGATGTCTTCCACGACCCGGATCGATTCCGACTGCCCGGGCGTCATGTCCGGAGCTTCAGGGAGAGCATGACCCTTTCTCATGTGGTCAGGCCCGAACGACGTACACAGGTACCCGTCGATGAAATTGAAAATCGGGCTTGTGTAGTAGGGCGATTCGTCGTCGTCCACTTCGCCCATCATGCTCCAGCAGAAATCTCCGCACAGCACGTCGAGCAGGTCGGGGCGGCGGCGGATCAATTCATTGTAGACCGATACCGAACTGACAACCTTGGACTCGCCGCCGTGTTTCGCCGTATGGATGCACAGCAGTCCCACGACGTTGGCCTGATCGTTGTGGTAGTCCATCGTGGCACGGGTCTGATAGCCGCGTTGTTTGGGATGCCTCATGTCCCCGCCCAGGTCCGTTACATGTCCGATCATGTCGCCATCGGGATTGTTGGACGCGGGGTTGCCGAGGTGCAAGCCCACCGCCCAGTAGATGATCGCGGTATCGACGGGTTCGAGCTGTTCGACGGGTAACCCGCGCACCAGAACCAGGCCCTTGCCGTCCTTCAGGTCGTGGGCAATCGTCTCGAGCTTGCGGCTGAAACGGCCGGGATCGAAGTCGCTCCGGTCACTGTCAAGCAGACGGTTCGCATCATCGCCATACCGGCGTCGAAAGTTCGCGGCCATGTAACGCAGATCCGCGAAATCGCCGTCATCGATACGGACGATCCAATCGTCATTCCCGGCGAGATCCCCCGCAGACCACGCTGCCGGATCAACGACCGGCTCGCCCCTGACGGCAACACAACGCATTACGCCGCTACTCATTTTCTACTCCGCTTTCCAGCGCTCGCACACGGCCACGGTCGACCGATAGGCAGCGCAGTTCGCGCCCAGGCAGCCAATGGCAATCAATGTGGAAGCAACCAGCACGATGACCATGGAAAACCTCAGTAGCCCGGGGTCCGCAAACAGGTTGTCGGTAAACAACGCAACCAGGAGCGGCCCCACACCGAAACCGATGATATTCAATATTCCGGTGTAAAGCGCAGTCGCCTGCCCCCGCATGGGCGCAGGTGTCATGTCCTGGATGCTGGCGGGCGCAGTTCCCAATGGTCCCGAAGCGAAGAACACGAATACCCCCATGAGCAGGATCGCCATGGTCAGGTTGTCCAGCAAGGGGTAGGCAATTCCGGGAACGATCATCCCCAGGCAAGCCAGTATCGTGCACAGAATCTTGCTGTCAGTTCTGCCTTTGCTTTTCTGCAGCCAGTCAGCGAGCCAGCCCCACAGCAAGGTGCCGGCGGGGCCCAGAAATAGCAGGACCAGACCGTAGATCTTCCCGGCCTGTCCTACTTCCAACCCATGGTTGCGGATCAACAGCGTCGGTGTCCATGCCAGGTACGCGAGAATCGCGGCGAAGTAGAAGCTGATACCGGCAATGGTCAGGGTGTAACTGAATCGGTTTTCCCTGAAATACCGCACGACAACGGCCAGGGGAACGCCGGCGTTTCCGGATGACGATCGGCGCCCGGGCGACTGGATGGAAAGCACCAGCGCGGCCACGACGATGCCGGGCAGGCCGATTGCGACGAAAACAAGTTGCCAGGTTTCAAGGCGCCCGAAAAATGGCAGCACCAGCTCGGCGTCGGAGAATGCCGCAAACAGCGCACCACCGGCCAACATCGACAACGAATTGCCGAATGTGCCCCCGGAGCTGAAGATCCCCATCGCCTTGCCACGCTCATTGGGCTCGAAGAAATCCGCGATGATCGAACACGCGCCCGGCAGCAACGCCGCCTCTCCCGTGGCGACCAGCGTTCTGGCGATGAGCAGGTGCCAGAATTCCGTTGCCAGGCCGCAGCTTGCCGTGGCGAGACTCCACACGAGGATGCCGAGACTGATGATCAGGCGCCGGTTGCCCGCATCGATCATCCGTGCGATCGGCAGCCCCATGATGGAATAGAAGAACGCGAACGTGAACCCGTGAAGGGTGCTCATCAGCGTATCGCTGACCTGAAGGTCGTTCTGAATGGGTACCAGCAGCAATGACAGGAGCTGCCGGTCGACGATCGAGATCAGATAGGCGAGAAAGAAGATCGATACGGCATACCAGCGCGCACGGGATGCCTGCACGCGCCCTTGCTGCACGACTGGGGAAAGCTCAGGTCAGCCGGCTCTCACCGGCACGCGCCGATAAGACACCGGCGAGCGCCGCGGATCGTTGAACTCGACCTCTTCGTAGGCTTCGCGCCGCTCCAGTAGCGCACGCACCAGCCGATTGTTCAGGAGATGGCCGGACTTGTAGCCGGAGAATTCGCCGATGAAGCAACCGCCCACGAGGTACAGATCGCCCACCGCGTCGAGAATCTTGTGACGGACGAATTCATCCTGGAACCTGAGGCCGTCCTCGTTGAGCACGCGATAGTCGTCCATCACCACCGCGCTGTCCATGCTTCCGCCCAGCGTCAGGTTCTGCTCCCTGAGGGATTCGATCTGTGAAAGGAAGCCGAAGGTACGCGCGCGGCTGATCTCCTTCAGGAACGACACCGTGGAGAAATCCAGGCTTGCGTGCTGCCGGCGCCGGCGCAGCACCGGGTGATCGAAGTTGATCTCCAGGTTCAGCCGATAACCGTTGTGGGGCGCCAGCCGCACCCACTTGTCGCCCTCCCTGACTTCCACCGGCTTGCGAATGCGGATGAAACGCTTCGGAGCGCTCTGTTCTTCAATGCCCGCGGACTGCAGCAGGAATACGAAGGGCGCCGAACTGCCGTCCATGATCGGGACCTCCGCGGCCGTCAGGTCGACGAAGGCGTTGTCCACGCCCAATCCGGCCAGGGCGGCCATCAGGTGTTCCACCGTCGAGACCCTGGCGCCGCGATTCTCGAGCGTGGTGCCCAGTGTCGTCTGCGTGACATTCAGGGCGTGTGCGGGAACTTCCACCGGCACGTCCAGGTCCACCCGGCGAAACGTGATGCCCGAGTTCACCGGCGCCGGCCGCAGGTTCATATAGACCTTGCCGCCGCCGTGCAGCCCGATACCGGTTGTGCGTACCGAAGTTTTGAGAGTGCGCTGTTTCAAGCCCGGCTCCCGGACCCTATGGGGGCCGGAAAGAATAGGGGCCAGACACTAGCATAGCGTTTGCGGCAGCGGCAACCGGCCGAGAGGCAACCTCCAACTGCCCCGCCAACCGTCCCTTCAGTCAGCCTGCCGGCGAAGAAACGCCGGGATGTCCAACATTTGCTGCATGTCGTCGGGTGCCTCCTCCACATCGTCTCCCACGGCGCGCTTGCGAACCACCGTCGGCTTTTCCAGCTCCGAATAGTCGACCGAACCCGGGGACCGCGTCCGTTGTGTGCGTGCCGGACGCGTCCGTGGCGGGCTCTGCAGGACGGAGGCCGTGCGGCCCAGTCCGGTGGCGACCACTGTAACGCGCAGCACGTCCTTCATATCGGGATCGAGCACCGTGCCCACGACCACGGTCGCGTCCTCCGCGGCGAACTGCTGGATGATCTCGCCGACCTCCTGAAACTCGCCGATCGAAAGATCGGGGCCGCAGGTGACGTTGACCAGCACGCCGTTGGCGTTGGCGAGATTGATGTCCTCCAGCAACGGACTGGAGATCGCGGCATCGGCGGCCTGGCGGGCCCGCCCCTCGCCGCTGGCGCTGCCGGCGCCGATCATCGCCATGCCCATTTCCGACATCACGGTGCGCACGTCGGCAAAGTCGACGTTGATCAGCCCCTCGCGCGTAATCAATTCCGCAACCCCCTGTACGGCACCCTGAAGCACTTCGTTGGCGGTGCCGAAAGCGGCCTCCAGGCTCGTATCGTTTCCGAGCACCGTCGACAGCTTCTGGTTGGGAATCGTGATCAGGGAGTCCACATGGCGGCCCAATTCGGTAATGCCCTGCTCGGCGACACTCATGCGTTTGCGTCCTTCCCACTCGAACGGCTTAGTGACCACGGCGACGGTCAGTACGCCCAGTTCTTTCGCAAGTTGCGCGACCACGGGCGTTGCCCCCGTTCCGGTGCCGCCGCCCATGCCGGCGGTGATGAACAGCATGTCGGCGCCCTGAATGACTTCCTGCAAGCGGTCCCGATCCTCCATCGCGGCCTGGCGGCCGACCTCCGGATTGGCTCCTGCGCCCAGTCCCTTGGTGATGTTGCAACCGATCTGGATGCCGGTCTTGACCCTGGCCCGTTTCAGCGCCTGGGCGTCGGTGTTGGCGCAGATGAAGTCCACGCCCTCGATACCGGTCTGCATCATGTGCACGACGGCGTTGCCGCCACCGCCACCGACGCCGATCACCTTGATGACCGCCGACTCGCTATAGCCGTCCATTAGTTCAAACATTGCACCGCTCCTCTGTGAAACCCAAGTATTTGTTGGACTTTTTCAAAATTGACCCTGAACCCATGACTTCATCTTCCCGAACATGCCGGGATCCTTCGTCTTCGATACCACGCCGTCGGCGCGCCCCTGCGCCGACTCCCTGGCGTACATCAACAGGCCGACGCCGGTGGCGTGAACGGGGTTGCGTATGACATCCACCAGGCCTACCACGCCCTGGGGAACACCGAGCCGCACGGGCACGTGGAAAATCTCCTCCGCCAGTTCGACCGCGCCTTCCATCTTTGCGCTGCCGCCGGTCAGGACGACGCCCGCGGCGATCATTTCCTCGTATCCGGAGCGGCGAAGTTCGTCGTGCACCAGCGTGTAGAGTTCCTCGTAGCGGGACTCCACGACCTCCGCCAGGGTCTGCCGGGCCAGTCGTCGCGATGGCCTGTCGCCAACACTCGGAACCTTGATGGTCTCGTCGGGATTGGCGAGCTGCGAAAGCGCGCAGGCGTACTTGATCTTGATCTCCTCGGCATGCAGCGTCGGCGTGCGCAGGGCCACCGCGATGTCGTTGGTCGCCTGCGCGCCGGCGATGGGTATGACCGCCGTATGCTGTATGGCGCCGCCGCAGAACACGGCGATATCGGAGGTGCCGCCGCCGATGTCCAGCAGGCAGATACCGAGTTCCTTCTCGTCGTCGGTGAGCACCGAGAAGCTTGAAGCAAGCTGTTCCAGCACCAGGTCCCGCACATCCAGCCCGCACCGCTGGATGCATTTCACGATATTCTGCGCGGAACTCACGGCGCCTGTGACCAGGTGGACCTTCGCCTCCAGACGCACGCCCGACATCCCGATGGGCACCCGAATTCCCACCTCCGAATCCACCAGGAATTCCTGCGGCAGCACGTGCAACAGCTTCTGATCGGCGGGAATCGCCACAGCCCGTGCCGCATCGATGACGCGCTCCACGTCGAAGTCCGTGACTTCCTTGTCGGTAATGGCAACGATGCCGTGGGAATTGAGGCTGCGAATGTGGCCTCCGGCGATACCCGCATAGACGTGATTGATCTCGCAACCCGCCATCAATTCGGCTTCCTCCACGGCTCGGCGGATGGACTCCACCGTGGATTCGATATCCACCACGACGCCGCGCTTGAGCCCCCGGGACGGGGTCATGCCGATACCGACCACCTCGACGGTATCCTCCGGCGTCAGTGTACCGACGATGGCAACGACCTTGGACGTGCCGATGTCCAGGCCGACGATGAGGTTCTGATCGTCACGCTTTCCGCGCATGGCTCACTCCCCTCCCGCTGCGGCCGCCAGTTCGACGCCGGCGACCGGAGGACGCCAACCGACGGAGAATCCATTCGTGTAACGCATGTCGACATGGCCGACCCGGTCGAACTCGTTCCTGAGCAGGGGGGCCGCGAGCTGGAAGAAACGGTCCAGCCGCTGCTCCACGTCGTTGCGCCCTATTCGAATCGTCTGCCCGCCCTGCAACTGAATGCGCCAGGACCCCCTTTCGTCGATGGACAGGGCCTCGAGGGTCAAGTTCGCGCCCCCCAGCAACCGCTGCAGTTCAAGGTAGCGCTCCACAACGCGCTGTTCCGTTTCGGGAGGCCCTGCCAGACGCGGCAACTCGGGAAATTCGTAGCGCGATTCGGCGGCAAAGACCTCGCCTTCGCGGCTGATCAGCGCGGTGTCCCCCCAACGGGCGGCGACCTGGTGTTCAATCACCCGGATCACCAGCGTATCCGGCCACCGTCTGCCGACTTGTGCTTCCCTGACCCAGTCCAGCCCCTCTACCAGGGCCTGCAATTCCGCAAGGTTCACGGACAACAGGCTGCTTCGCAAACCCGATGCCATCGCCGCCTGTACTTCAACCGGGGTCACGCGCTGGAAGCTGCCCTCCAGATGCAGGTTGCGCACCGGTCGGTCCAGAAACACCCGCCCGCCGAGCAACAGCACCGCCAGCACGGCCAGCGTCCCAAGGGGCGACAGCGCACGGCCCCAACTGATGCCGGAACGGTCCCGCCGGGACGGCTTCGAACTCTTGTGACGACTAGCTTTCGTCATGGTTCTCACCCACAACGCGAACTTCCAGCTCAAGAACCACGCCCGTGTCGGCCTCGACCCGATGCCTGATCTCACCGATCAGCCGTTCGACGTCCCTCGCGGTGGCGCGGCCTCGATTGATAATGAAATTGGCGTGCTTGTCGGACACCATGGCGTCACCGACACACCGACCCTTGAGCCCCGAGGCCTCGATCAGCCGCGCCGCAAAGTCGCCGGGCGGGTTGCGGAATACCGAGCCGCAACTGCGCACTCCCAGCGGCTGGGTACGGTCCCGCCGGCGCCGCATCTCGGCAAGCTGGCTCATGTCGGCCGCAGGGTCGCTGGACAATGCCAGCGTGGCGCCCAGGAACCACTCGCCGGAGACACCGGCAACCGAGCGATAGCCCACGAGAAAGTCGGACCGAGCCCGTGTTCGCAACTGTCCGCTTCGATCGAGCGTGTCCACGGACTCCACCGAGTCCCAGGTCTCGCCTCCAAATGCACCCGCGTTCATGGCAAGCGCCCCGCCCACAGTGCCCGGAATGCCCGCGAAGAACGCCGCAGGGCCCAGTTGCCACCGCGTACACTGTCGGGCCAGCGCCGCGCACGGCACGCCTGAACCCACGTATACGCGGCCGTTGTTCAGCCGCTTGATGCGAGAGGCCAGGTCCAGCGTGCAGATCACCACACCGCGGACGCCTCCATCGCGTACCAGCAGATTCGACCCCAGCCCGATCCAGAGAATGTTCTGCCCTTCCTCGAGTCCGGCGAGAAAGTCCGTCAGCTCGGCCACGCTCGCCGGCCTGAAAAACACGTCCGCGGTTCCGCCGATGCGCCAGGACGTGTGCCGGCTCATGGGCTCGTCATAGCTCAAGTGCGACGATTCCCGATTGCCCCGCATGGCCGCGATCACCTTTTCACCCCCACCGGGCCCTTCACCGCCATCGCCGGCGGCAGCCCTCTCGCGGCAGCGCCGATACTCCCGGCGCCCAACGTCAGGACCACGTCGTCGTGTTTGACCACGCCTGCAAGAACGTCCGGCAGGTTATCCAGTTCCTCGACGAATACCGGCTCGACGACGCCCCGGCTGCGCACGGCGCGGGCCAGCGACCGGCCGTCCGCACCGGCGATCGGCGCCTCGCCCACACCGTAGATTTCAGTCAACAGCAGGACATCGGTGTCCGAGAGCACGCGCGCGAAGTCATCGATCAATTCGTGCGTGCGGGTGTAGCGGTGAGGCTGAAAGGCGACCACCAGCCGCCGACCCGGCCAGACCTGCCTGACCGCCTGCAGGGTTGCGGCAATTTCGGTGGGATGGTGGCCATAGTCGTCCACGAAGGTCACCTGCCCCGAAGGTGTGGTCACGGTTCCCAGCATTTCCAGGCGCCGATCGATTCCCGAAAATTCGGCCAACGCGCGCCGGATGGCGCGGTCGGAGACGCCAAGTTCCGTCACCACGGCGACCGCCGCCAGGGCATTCAGCACGTTGTGCGTGCCGGGCAGCTTCAACTTCAGCGGCAGCGGCGGGCGGTCGGGACGACGGACCACGAAGGACGTCGACAGACCCTCGGCGCGAACCTTCTCGGCGCTGACATCGGCAGCGTGCGAAAGCCCGTAGCTGGTTACCCGCCTGCCCAGATCGGGGATCAGCTCGCGGGTATTGGCGTCGTCCCGGCACATCACCGCCAGTCCATAGAAGGGCAGATTGCGGAGGAATCCGACAAAGCCCTGCTTCAGGCGCTCCATCTCGCCTTCGTAGCTTTCCAGGTGGTCGGCATCGATATTGGTCACCACCGCCATCATCGGCTGCAGGTGGAGAAAGGAGGCGTCGCTTTCGTCGGCCTCCGCCACCAGGTAGCGGCCGCCGCCCAATTTGGCGTTGGCGTCGGTGCTGATGAGGCGCCCGCCGATCACGTAGGTGGGATCCAGCCCGCCTTCGGCCAGCATGCTGGCGATCAGGCTGGTCGTGGTGGTCTTGCCGTGGGTGCCGGCAACCGCGATGCCATACCGGAACCTCATCAGCTCAGCGAGCATCTCGGCACGTTGCACCACCGGTATCCGCCGGCGGTGGGCCTCCATGACCTCAACATTCCCCTGCGGCACCGCGCTGGTCACCACCACCACGTCAGCCTCCCCGAGATTCGCGGGATCGTGGCCCTGGTGGATGCGCGCGCCGAGGCCCTGGAGGCGTTCGGTGATGGCGTTCGGCTTCAGGTCGGATCCCTGCACGGCGTAGCCGAGGTTGATCAGCACCTCCGCGATGCCGCCCATTCCCACGCCGCCGATGCCGATGAAGTGAACGTGGTGGATCTTGCCCATGCGTTCGTTCATGCCGCCACCCCCGCGAATTCCAGGCAGGCGTCGGCGATGTCGGTCAGGGCGCCGGGACAAGCCTGGGCCCTGGCACTGGCCCCCATGGCGGCGAGCCGGTCGGGCCGTTCCAGCAGCGCGACGAGTTCGTCGACCAACCGCTGCGGTGTGAAATCACGTTCCGGAATGACGATCCCGGCGCCCCCGGAGGCGAAGCTCTCCGCATTGCGCGCCTGGTGGTCATCCACCGCGTAGGGGAAGGGCACGAGGATCGCGCCGAGTCCCGCCGCGGTCAGCTCGGCGATGGTCAGCGCTCCGGCGCGGCAGATCACCAGGTCCGCCCACGCGTAAGCACCGGCCATGTCATCGATAAAGGCATCCACGCGTGCCTCGAGACCTTGCTTCTCATAGCCTTGCTGCGCAGTCTCGAGCCCGCGTCCGGCCTGGTGCCAGATGTCCACGGAAACCCCGTCCGGGAGCTTCGCCAGAGACTCCGGAACACGTTCGTTCAAAACCCGTGCGCCCTGGCTTCCGCCCAGTATCAACACGTGGGCGGCATCCCCCGGACGCCCGCCGGCTCCCCGGTCTCGTTGCGCAAGATCGAGAATCTCCCGTCGCACCGGGTTGCCCACACGCACTGCGGGCACACCGCCCGGGAAGCTGCCGGGGAAAGCCTCGTACACCTTCCGCGCGATTCGCGACAGCAATCGGTTGGTGGTCCCGGCGACGGCATTCTGCTCGTGTATCAGCACCGGGCGCCGGCAAAGCCATGCCGCCACACCGCCGGGGCCTGAAACGAAACCGCCCATGCCCAGCACCACAGCGGGTTTTCGCCGCCGCATCGCCACCAGGGCCTGCAGGATCGCAATGGCGATCCGAAACGGCGCCGCCAGCCAGGCGGCCGCCCCGCGGCCGCGCAGTCCTGCGATGGAAATCCACTCCATTTCGATGCCCGCGGCGGGAACCACCCGGGCCTCCAGCCCCTTGCGCGTGCCCATCCAGACCACCGGTTGCGCACGGCCGCGAAGTTCTTCCGCCACCGCCAGCGCCGGGAAGACGTGCCCGCCCGTTCCTCCGGCCATGATCATCACCGGAGCTCCCGTCATGACTGATGCCCCGGTCATGGCCGGCCCCTCTTTCTGCGGGCGCGCACCACTTCCGGTGAAGCGGCGACGACCTCGTGATGGATGCGCGCGAGCAATCCAAGGGAAATCAGGGTAATGACCACGCTGGTGCGCCCGTAGCTCATCAGGGGCAGCGTCAGTCCCTTGGTGGGCAGCAACCCGGTGTTGACGCCGATATTGATGAAGGCCTGAATGCCCAACGTAAGGCCGATCGCGCTGCTCAGCAGTGCCTGGAACGGCAGCCCCACCGCATTCGCCCGCGGCCCCATGCCGATGGCGCGAATCACCACCACGCCGTACAGCACGATGGCCAGCGTACTGCCCAGGAACCCCAGTTCCTCGGCCAGCACGGCAAAGACGAAGTCGGTATGCGCTTCGGGAAGGTAGAACATCTTCTGCACGCTCTCGCCCAGGCCGACGCCCAGCCAGTCGCCGCGGCCGATGGCGATCAGGGACTGAGTGAGCTGGAAGCCGCTGGCGAAAGGATCCGCCCACGGGTCCAGAAAACCGGTCAGGCGTTGCAGCCGGTAGCTCGAGGACATGGCCAGGAACGACATGCTGCCGACGGCGACGACGAAACAGAAGATGAAATCCCGCAGCCGCGCCCCGCCGATGAACAGGATCCCCAGGCTGGTCGCGGTGAGTACGGCGGCCGCGCCGAAGTCCGGTTCAGCCAGCAAGAGCGCGCAGGCCAGCGCCACGATGACCATGGGACCGATGAACCCCCACATGGTGGTGCGCACGCGTTCGTGATGGCGAACCACGTAGCTGCACAGGTACACCACCAGGCAGAGCCTGGCCGGGTCCGACGGTTGCAGGCTCAGCGGTCCCAGGTCCAGCCACCGCGTGCTGCCGTTGACGGTGTGTCCCAGGCCGGGGATGAATACCGACGCCAGCAGCGCGAAGGCCGCCAGCAGGAACAGTCCACTGAGCCGATACCAGACCTCGCAGGGAATCCTCACAACGGCCAGCGCGCCGGCGCAGCCGATGGCGAGCGCCACCAGGTGGCGGCTCAGGAAAAAGTGCGGCGCGCCCAGGTTGCCATCGGCCAGCGAGATGGACGCGGAACTCACCATGATCGTACCGAATATCAGCAATCCCGTCGCCGCGGTGAGCAGCCATGGATCCACATTGAACCGGTCGTCGGCGACGTGGGCGTTCATCGTTGGCGCGCCTCCACCGCTGCGACGAAGGCGTCGCCCCGTGCCTTGTAGTCGGGGAACATGTCGAAACTTGCACAGGCGGGCGAGAGCAATACGGTCACCTGCCGGAATCCGGCCGCCCGGGCCAGTTCCACGGCACGGTCCACGGCAGACGGCATGTCGTGGGCGCCGACCACGGTGGTAACCGGCGACAGCGCCTGCTGCAATGCCTCGCCAGCCTCGCCCATCACCACCGCGCCGGCCACTCTGCCAGCGGCGGCGTCTGCCAGGGCCGCGAAATCGTCCCCCTTGGCGCGGCCGCCGGCAATCAGTACCAGCGGTCCGGACAGACCACGCAGTGCGGCGACGGTGGCGCCCTCGTTGGTGCCCTTGGAATCGTTGATGAACGTGATTCCGTCCCCTTCCGCGACCCACTGGCACCGGTGTTCAAGTCCGGGAAACTCGCCCAGGGCATCCAGGCTTCGTGCCTGAGCCGAGGCGCTCAGGTCGGCGGCGACGCAGTCGGCCAGCGCCAGCGCCGCCAGGGCATTGGCCTCGTTGTGACGGCCGGGGATGCGCAATCGCGAGGTCGGCATGACCGGGCGGGCGTCGCGGAACAGCCAGCGCTCGCCGCGGTGCGCAACGGCGCAATAGCCACGGTCCAGGTGCACCCGCGCCGAGAACGGAATGCCTTGCGGGTAGTCGGCGCCCATGGCCCTTACGATGGGATCGTCCCAATTGAAAACCGGTACGCGCGCCGCGCGCAGAAGTCTCGCCTTGACGGCGGCGTAGCGTTCCAGGCTGCCGTGGCGGTCGAGATGGTCGGCGGAGACGTTCAACACCGCGGCCGCTACGGGGCGCAGGCTGCGGGTGGTTTCCAGTTGGAAGCTGGACAATTCGAGAACGTAGACATCGGGTGGGTCCGCCAGCAGATCGACCGCTGCGGGACCCAGGTTGCCTCCGGCGGCCACGTGAACCCCGGCAGCCGCCAACATGCGCTCCACCAGGGTGACCACGGTGCTCTTGCCGTTGGAGCCGGTGACCGCGAACACCGGCGCGTTCACGGCCCGGGCGAACAATTCGATCTCGCTGACCAGGGGGATTCCGCGCCGCCGGGCCTCGGCCGCGATGCCGATGTCCAGTCCCAGTCCGGGCGAGATGACCACCTGGGAAACGCCTTCAAGCCAGCGCGGATGGAGGCTCGCAAGCTCGATCGGCAGTTCCGGATGCGCATCGCGCAGGGCTTCAAGCCCCGGCGGGTTCGCCCGGCTGTCAATCACCCGCACTTCCTCGCCGCGTGAGGCAAGGAATCGCGCCGCCGCGAGACCCGTGGTGCCCAGACCCACGACCAGCGTACGGTTACCCGGCAGCGAACCGTTCATCTCGTCGTCGCACAATTTCATCGCAGTATTCATCGAATTTCTTCGGTACTTCCGCAGGCACCCGCTACCGGATCTTCAGGCTGGCGAGCCCGATCAGCACCAGCACGACCGTGATGATCCAGAAGCGCACGATCACCTTGGGTTCCGCCCAGCCCTTGAGTTCAAAGTGGTGGTGCAGCGGGGCCATTCGAAAAATGCGCCGGCCTGTCAACTTGTAGGAGGTCACCTGGATCATGACTGAGACGGTTTCGATGACGAAAACCCCGCCCATGATGAACAACACCAGTTCCTGCCTCACAACTACGGCCACCAGGCCCAGGGCGGCACCGAGCGCCAACGCTCCGATGTCGCCCATGAAGACCTGCGCGGGGTAGGTGTTGAACCACAAGAAGCCCAGACCGGCGCCAGCCAGGGCCGCACAGAAAACGAGCATCTCTCCGGCACCCGCCACATACGGAATGCCCAGATAAGGTGCGAAAACAGCATTGCCGGCCGCATACGCGAACAACCCGAGTGCGGAGGCGACGAGCACGGCAGGCATGATCGCCAGGCCGTCCAGACCGTCCGTCAGGTTGACTCCGTTGGAGGAACCGACGATCACGAGATACGAAAAACCCATGTAGACGATCGCGCTCATGGGTATCAGCAAGCCGGGAAAATACGGAATGAGCAGCGCATGCTCCACGGCAGGGTTCTCGGCCGTGGCGTAGAGCACGCCCGCCGCCGTCAAGCCCGCCGCCGACTGCCAGAAGAACTTGGTTCCGGCCCTCAGTCCCTTTGAGTTGCCCAGTTTGAGCTTGCGGTAGTCGTCGACGATTCCGATGATGCCGAACGCCACCGTGCACAGCAGCACGATCCAGACGAAGCGGCTGGCGAGGTCCGCCCAGAGCAGCGTGCTCACGATGATCGCCATCAGGATCAGCAACCCGCCCATGGTGGGCGTGCCGGCCTTGGGCTGATGACTCTCCGGACCGACGTCGCGGATGGGCTGCCTGACACTCCCGGACGCCAGCCGCTGGATGACGAAGGGACCCAGTGCGAACGACAGGATCAGCGCGGTCAGCGCGCTGAGAATGGCCCGCATGGTGATGTAGCCGAACACGTTGAACGCGGTGAAGTACTGGGTCAGGTATTCGGTGAGGTAGATCAGCATGCCGCCTCTCTCTCGTCGCCGCGCGTGCCGAGCGAGCCTACGAGGCGATCGAGGCCCATCACCCTGGAACCCTTCACAAGCAATGTCGCGTCCTCGCTCAGCAGGGGTTTCAGTGCCCGGCGCAGCGCGGTCAGATCGGTAAAGGACTGCGCGCCGGAACCGAAGGCCTGCGCCGCCTCTTGACTGAGGCCGCCGATGGCGAACAGCGCGTCGCAGCAGTCGCGTGCGTATTCGCCGACCTGTCGATGCAATTCGGCCGCTTCGGCACCCAGTTCGGCCATGTCGCCGAGAACGAACATCCGCCGGCCGCCGCATCCGCGCAGGTAATCCAGTGCGGCGCACGTGGAGGTCGGATTGGCGTTGTAGGTGTCGTCGATGATGGTCGCGCCACCGAAGCCGCTCATCCGGTTCAGGCGGCCGCTGACCGGCCGTGCGCGGCTCAGTCCTGCAAGAATTTCGTCGGGCGAGGCGCCGACGGCGTGAGCGGCGGCGGCTGCCGCAAGGGAATTGAGTACGCTATGGCGCCCTCGCAGTGGCAGCGTCAACCGCAAATCCGTTCCATCGGGCAGCATCAGGGTGAACGCCGATCCCTCGCTTACGTCCGCGACCTCGCCGCGCACCGTGCAGTCGGCGGACCGGTCGAAGCCGAAAGTCAATACGCGTGCGGCGCGCGAACGGCGGGTCCAGGCCGAACAATGGGGGTCATCCGCGTTGAGTATCGCGGCACCCGCCGCAGGCAGGTGATCGAGGAGTTCCCCCTTGGCCCGGGCGACACCCGCGATGGAACCGAAGCCCTCCAGGTGAGCGGCGCCGGCATTGGTGATGACCCCGACGGTGGGGTCCACCAGTTGGCTGAGCGCAGCGATCTCACCGGCTTGATTGGCGCCGAGTTCGATGACCAGAACCTCATGATGATCTGCCAACTCCATCAGCGTCAGGGGCACGCCCAGATCGTTGTTCAGGTTGCCCCGCGTGACGCAGACGTCGCGGCTGCCACCGAGAATGCCGGCGATCAATTCCTTGACCGTGGTCTTGCCGTTGCTGCCGGTGACCGCCACCACCGGTATCGGGAAATTCTTCCTCCAGCCGCGCGCCATGCCGGACAGCGCGTTGCGTGTGTCGCTGACGCGGACCTGGGGCAGCGGCACATCTGCAGGGCGCGAAACGACCGCACCTGCAGCGCGCCGGGCGTGAGCATCGGGGACAAAGTCGTTGCCGTCGAATCTTTCCCCGGGGATGGCCACGAACAGGGCGCCGGGGTCCAGCTTGCGGGTATCGATGCTGACGCGGCCGAACGCGGCGTCGGCGCCGAGCAGTGTCCCACTCACTTGCTGCGCCACCGCCGCCAACGTTCTAGACCGCATTGTTCGTCAACCTCCCGCCGCGCGCGCCAGTACCGAACCGGGAAGTCATGCCGGCTCTCCAAGCGCAGCGCGGACCGTGGCAACATCGCTGAATTCGAGATCGCGACCGGCCACCGACTGGCGGAGTTCGTGCCCCTTGCCCGCTACCAGCACCACGTCGCCCGGGTTCGCCCTCTCAAGAGTCTCCACGATGGCCGTGGCGCGGTCGTGCTCAATTCGGACGTCGCGATGACGAATCATGCCGGCGCGAATGTCCGCAACGATCGCCCCGGGGTCTTCGCCGCGGGGATTGTCGTCCGTGATCACCACATGGTCTGCGAGCCTGGATGCCGCCTCGCCCATCTGCGGGCGCTTGCCGCGGTCGCGGTCGCCACCGCAACCGAAGACGCACCAGAGTTCACCGGGGGTCGCGCGGCGAAGATGCTTCAGCACCCGCTCCAGACCGACCGGCGTGTGGGCGTAGTCCACGGCGACCCAGGGCCGTAGTTCTCCGCCGCCCAATACCTGCATGCGACCGGCAGGCGCCTGGCAGCGGCTCAAGGCCTCGCAGGCTTCAGCCACCGGCACGTCCCAGCCCAGCATTACACCCAGCGCCAGCAACAGGTTTTCGGCGTTGAAGTCACCCACCAGGGGCGAGTCGAGCAAGGTTTCGTCCATGCCCGCAGCCTCGACCGCCAACCCGTCGACCCGAATGGAAAGGCCGTTCATGGTCGATTCCACCACCGTTCCACTCAGGTCGCCGCGGTCACGCAGGCTGACCTCGATGCGCTCGACCGAATCGGCCAGTTCCCGCGCCAGCGCCGCGCCGAAGGGGTCATCCACGAATAACACTGCGCGGCGCAGTTCCGGCCACTGGAACAGCCGGGCCTTGGCCGACCTGTAGCTGTCCATGTCGCCGTGGTAGTCCAGGTGATCGCGGGTGAGGTTGGTGAACACCGCCGTGTCCGGCGTCAGTCCGGCAATCCGGTCCTGCGCCAGGGCATGCGAAGAAACCTCCATTGCCACGAATTCCGCGTCCAGTGACCCCAGCGTGCGGTGCAGCGACAGGCAGTCCGGTGTGGTCAAGGCTTGCGGGGCGAGCCTCGGAGGAATACCGGCGCCCACCGTGCCAACGTAGCCGCAAGGCGACCCGCTCAGGGTCAGCGCCTGGGCTACCAGGTATGCCACGGTGCTCTTGCCGTTGGTCCCGGTGATGCCGGCCAACCGTGGGGCGGAGCATGACCGGGAAAAGAAGGTGCGGCCCAGGTCGCCGACCCTTCCGCGCAGATTCGAGACCGCCAGAGTCGGCACTTCGCCGGTGCTGAATTCGATACCCGGTGCCGGCTCGTACAGCACGATGGTCGCGCCCCGCGCCACGGCATCGGCCGCGAATTCCAGACCGTGGCTCTGCTCGCCCTGAACCGCGACGAAGGCCGCGCCCGGCCCGGCTTGCCGGCTGTCCATCACCAGGTCCGCGATCTCCAACCCGCTCAATTCGGCCGGAACGGCGCCGAGTAACTCGCCCAGCGTCATGATCGTTCCCACCGCCGTGGCCATCATTGGCGCACCTCGGCGGTGGCGCCCCGGGAAAGAGTGGTCAGGGGCGGTTCGCTCAGACCGTCGGGTGGAACCGAAAGCAGCCGAAGACCGCCAGCGACGATCCGGGAAAAGATCGGCGCCGCCACCTCGCCGCCGTAGTACGCCGAACGCCTCGGCTCATCCATGACCACCACCGTCACGAGCCGCGGATCGCTCACCGGCGCAAAGCCACCGAAGACCGCCAGGTAGCGGTCTCCGAAGTAGCCGCCTTCGCCGGCCTTCCACGCGGTACCGGTCTTGCCCGCCACACGGTAGTTCGCCACCGCCGCACGCCGGCCGGTGCCCTGCCCGACCACAGTCTCCAGCATGCCCTGAAGCGTGACGGCCGTGTGCGCGGAGAGAACCTGCTCGCCCTGCTCCGCGTCGTCTACCGCCAACAGCGAAACGGGGCGGCGCACACCATCGGCGGCGATCACCGCGTAGGCCTGAGCCAGTTGCAGGGCCGTGACGGAAACACCGTACCCGTAAGAAAGCGTGGCCTGGCCCACCGGGTTCCAGTGGTGGACATCCTGCAGCACGCCCGCGGATTCCCCGGGGAACCCGCTCTCGGTGACGCGGCCGAGCCCCAGGCGTGACAACGTCGACCAGAGGTGTTCCTGATCCAGTTGCAGGGCGAGCTTGGCGGCCCCCACGTTGCTGGAACGCGCCAGAATGGTGGTCAGATCGATTGGGCCGAGATTATTGTTGTCCCTGGTGATCTCCCGGCCATCCACCCAGAGTGTGCCGGGGGAGGTATCGATTACGGAATTTGGTTGATAACGACCGCTCTCAAGCGCGGCGGCGACCACGAAGGGCTTGACGCTCGATCCCGGCTCGAAGATATCCGTGATGGCGCGGTTCCGATAGCGGGATGCATCGTACTGGGTGCGGTTGTTCGGGTTGTACGACGGCTGGTTCACCATCGCCAGCACTTCCCCGGTGTCCGGGTTCAGGATCACTACCGAACCGGAGAGGGCGTCATGATCGGCGACGGCCTGCTTGAGTTCGCGATAGGCCAGGTATTGCAGCCTGAGATCCAGGCTGGCCCGTAGAGTCCTGCCGGGCCGCGCGGGTTTGACCAGGTCCACATCCTCGACGATGCGGCCCAGGCGATCGCGCAGCACCCGCTTGGCGCCGTGCTCCCCCTTGAGCCAATAGTCGAATTCGAACTCCAGGCCTTCCTGCCCCACATCGTCGATGTTGGTAAAGCCGAGCAGATGTCCGACGACTTCGCCTGCCGGGTAATAGCGACGGTATTCGCGAAACGTCGCCACTCCCGGAATGCCCAGTTGCAGGACCCGGGAGGCGTGATCGGGAGGCAGGTGCCGGCGCAGGTAGACGAACTCACGTTCAAGATTGCTGGTGACGCGCCGCACGAGCCAGTCCTCTTCCACTTCCAGCACCGCCGCCAATTCGGGCAGCCGTTGCATGGCCGGTGCCAGGTCCTGGGGATTCGCCCAGATGCTGTCCACCGGCGTGCTGACGGCAAGCGGCTCACCGTGCCGGTCGGTGATCGTTCCACGGTGTGCGGTGATCTGCACCGTGCGCAGATAACGATCGTCACCCTGCGCGGAGAGAAACTCCCTCTGGTAGACCTGCAGATAGAGAATGCGGCCTTCGAGCACGAGGCCGCCGCAGATGAACGCCAGAATGATCAGCGAGGTGCGCCAGCGCTTCCAGTTCACATGCTCGGGTGTCTCGCCTCGTTTCATGACTCGGGCTCCGCCACCAGAATGATTTCATCGGCCTCTACCTGCCTCAGGTTGAGCCGCTCCCGCGCGATGGCTTCAATCAGCCCGTGCGTTGCCCAGGTACTCTCCTCCAGTTGAAGGCGTCCCCAGTCGGCCTGCAGACGGTCGCGTTCCCGGTTGAGCGATTCCAGCTCCACGAACAACTGGCGGGCCTGGTGCTCGACCTGTATGACCAAAACGCCCGTGGCGGTAACCGCCGCAGCCAGGACCGCAAGAACGCCGAACCACAGTCCTCCGGCTTTCATGCGATGGCCTCCAGTCGCTCGGCGACTCGCAGACGGGCGCTGCGGGCTCGCGGATTCGTCTCGACTTCGGATGCCAGCGGCCGAATCAGCCCGCCGATGAGGCGCATCGTCGGGGCCGCGCCGGGGGGAATGTCCGGCAACCCCGCGTACACCGGGTCACCCTTGGCCTGCCGGGCCATGAAACGCTTGACGATCCGGTCTTCGAGAGAATGAAAACTGATGACGCACAGCCGCCCGCCCCCGGCGAGCAACCGAAGGCATTGCTCGAGGGCGGACTCCAGGGACTTGAGTTCGCGGTTGATATGAATGCGGATTGCCTGGAAGACGCGTGTCGCAGGGTGGATCCGACGGTGTCGGGGTCCCGCCGCCAGCGCCACGATCGCCGCCAATTGGCCGGTCGTGTCGAGGGGGCCCGACGCGCGAGCATGAAGAATGGCCCGCGCGATCCTTCGCGCCCGAGGCTCCTCACCGAAACGCCGCAGGACACCGGCCAGTTCAGCCTCGTCCACTCGCTGCAGCCATTGCTGCGCGCTGATGCCTTCGTCGGTGTTCATGCGCATGTCCAGGGGTCCGTCCCGGGAGAAGCTGAAGCCCCGCGCCGCGTCGTCCAGTTGCGCGGAAGAGATACCCAGATCGAAGAGCGCACCGGCGAGAGGTTGCTCGCACAGCCAGGGCGCCACGAGAGCGCGAAAATTTTCGAAACCGCCGAAGCGGACCGAGAACCGGGGGTCGCTGCCGAAATTCGCGCGCGCATGCGCCACGGCTTCGGGGTCCTTGTCCAGAGCAAGGAGCCTGCCGCGCTCCCCCAGCGCCGCGAGGATTCGGGAAGCATGTCCGCCGCGGCCATAGGTGCCGTCGACGTACCAGCCGTCCCGAACAATTGCCAGGCTCTCCAATGCTTCATTCAACAGCACCGCTCGATGACTCGCCATTGCGTATTCACCAGTTTGGGCCAATCAGAGGAAGAGCCTACCGAGTTCGATAGGCACTTCCATGCTCTCACCGAAATCGGCCGCCAGCCATTCATCCCGTCGTTTGTTCCAAATGTCCTCGTCCCACAACTCGAACTTGTTGCCCTGACCGAGCAGCACCGCCCGCTTGTCCAGTTCCGCAACTTCGCGCAGTTCTTTCGGCAGCAACACACGCCCTTGTGCGTCCATTTGCAAGTCCTTGGCATAGCCCATCTTGATGCGCTGAAATCGGCGGGCCACCGGGTTAATATTCGGGACGGCCATCAGTTTTTCTTCGAATTCCTCCCAATCGGGCAAGGGGTAAATGAGCAGGCATTCCCGGTCGACCGTTGCAACCAGGTGTCCATCAGAACGGCTGGCGAGGCGCTCCCGATATCGAACCGGGATGGCCATCCTCCCTTTGGCATCCAAGGCAATTTGTGAGGCACCGCGGAACATCTAAAACCCATTTTCCCCCACATTATTCCACTTTTCGACACTATATGGACGCATTTGGTTGCGTGTCAATACATTTTTTTTTGCAGGACAGTGAGTTAGGCGCGAAATTTGCTGCCTGAAGACGCCCGGGGCTGGCAAATAATCAATAAGTTACACGCTGTTTCTTGGGTTTAATTTAGAAAGTCTTCGGAACTGCAATGCGAGTTCGTTCCGAATAAGTGTCCCCGTAGCCGGGAAAGGTCTCCCGTCGTTGACCAACGGCACGGCCAGGCAAGTCGTTCCCGCGATCACACCGAATCCGCCGACGGCGCAGATGCGAGGCGAGAAAGGAGGGAGCCGGCCTGTAAGCCGGGTTCTGTCGAGGACAGCCATTCATCTTCGACGTGCGTCGCCGCACGCCTCCAGCGACCTACCCGGGAACTCGCGTGGGCACACTGCAATCGTTCCCCTATTCGGTCTTGCTTCGGGTGGGGTTTACCCTGCCACAAGTGTTACCACCTGCGCGGTGCGCTCTTACCGCACCATTTCACCCTTACCGGCCTCGCGGCCGGCGGTATATTTTCTGCGGCACTTTCCGTAGGCTCACGCCCCCCAGGCGTTACCTGGCACCCTGCCCAATGAAGCCCGGACTTTCCTCCGGGATTTCTCCCGGCGACTGCCCGGCCGACTCCCGCGGATAGATTATCAGAGCGGCCGGTCGCGCGTGAGCCTGTAGACGCGGTTGCGGGATACGTCGAGAATTTTCGCGGTGAGCGTCACCGCGGTCCTGTTGGAGACTTCAGCGGACACCAGATCGAACACCCTCAGGATCTCTTCATCCCCTGCCCCGACTTTCTCGTCGCCACCCGCGACCACCAGCACGAACTCGCCCTTCAGGGGAATCTCGCCGCCAAGTTGCTCCGCGAGCGTGCCCAGGGTTCCCCGGTGCACGCTTTCATGAAGCTTGGTGAGTTCGCGCACGATGCTGGCGCGACGATCGGAACCGAACTGCGCCAGCAAGTCGGCCATGGTATCGCGGACCCGGTGTACCGATTCGTACAACACCACTGTGGCGGTTTCCCGCGCCAGGCGCTCCAGGCGCGATCAACGGGGGCCGGTACGGCGCGGCAGAAATCCCTCGAAGACGAACCGGTCGGTGGATTCTCCGGCCACCGACAGCGCCGCGACCAGCGCGCTTGGACCCGGCACCGAGACAACAGGCACACCGGCGCCATGCGCCGCCCGCACGAGCAGCAGACCCGGATCGCTCAGCAACGGCGTTCCTGCGTCGCTGACCAGCGCCACGGACTCCCCGCGATGCAGCCGCCCCAGCAACCCGGGGATCTGCCGCGCCTCGTTGTGATCGTGGCACGAGATTGTGGATGTTTTGATGCCAAACTTCGATAGCAATCCCCGCGTGCGCCGAGTATCCTCGGCAGCTATCAGGTCCACCGAGTCGAGCACTCGACACGCCCTTGGGCTGATGTCGTCCAGATTACCGATGGGTGTGGCGACGACATAGAGTGTGCCGGTGGAAGTCGAGCTCATGCGATCATGCTGCCCGCGAGCAACCGAACTGTGCAAGCCTTACCGATGCTGAACCGCCTCCGGATGCCGGCCCTGGCAGCCTGGCTGTTGTTCTTGTCGGCGTGTGAAACCATGGGTCCCGTCCCGCCACCCGTGGACCTGAACGCACTTCAACAGGAGGCGCAACGGCTGCTTGAGGAGGAAGAGCTCGAACAGGCACTGCAGATCTACGCCCAGCTCGTCGGCGCCGCCGGCGGCAGCGATCTCAGCGGCTTTCTCATTGCAGGGGCGGAAATTCTCATGGTGCTGGGAGCCTACGACACCGCCGACGAATGGCTGACCCGAGCCGGCAACGATGCGACTGCCGACCAGATTCGGCGTATTGCGGAGCTTCAGGAGCAGATCCTGGCAGAGCGATCGCAGGTGACCACCCCGTTGACACAGGTCGCGCTGCTGCTGCCTCTGACGGGGCCGCAGAGACAAGCGGCCATCGCGATACAGGATGGATTTCTCGCCGCTCACCTGGGCCAACCGGAGGAAGGCACGCGCGCGAGGCCTGCGCTGCACATCTACGATACGGGCCTGCTGGGAGCCCGCCAAGCCTATGTCGACGCTCGCGACGAGGGTGCCGAATACATCGTCGGTCCGCTGTTGAAGCCCGAACTCGAGGCCATCATGGACAACGCAGGATCGACGCCGACGCTGGCACTGAACACGCTGGAGAACGGTCGGTCCGCGCCCGACTTCTACCAGTTCGCGCTGGCGCCCGAAGACGAAGCAAGCCAGGTGGCCCGCTACGCGGTGGCGAACGGAGCGCTCAACGCGGTGGCGCTGATTCCCCGCAATGACTGGGGCAACCGGCTGCTGGGCAGTTTTCGGGGGCAACTGGAGGCGCTCGGAGGGCAGCTCCTGCAGATCAGGACCTACGACCCGACGGGTCAGGATTTCTCCACGGCAATTACCACCGTGCTGAATATCGACAAGAGCGATCAACGCCGCCAGCAACTCGGAGTCGATCTCGGGATTCCGCTGGAATTCGAATCGCGGCGCCGCCAGGACGTCGACGCGATCTTTGTCGCCGCGGATGCGGGCACCGGCCGCCTCTTGGCGCCACAACTGCGATTCTACTTTGCCGGCGATATACCGACCTACGCAACCTCCGCCATCTACGAGAGCAGCCGCCAGAATGGGGACCTGAACGGACTGCTGTTTGCCGACACCCCCTGGGTATTGGCGGATGACGCGGCTCCGCCCACGTTGGCCGCGACGCTGCAACGCTACTGGCCCCAGCGATCATCGGCGCAGTGGACCCGGTTCTACGGATTCGGTTTTGACGCCTACCGGCTGATGTTCGCGCTGCATGAGCAGCCAGACACCCTCTCCTCGTTCACGGCCCTGTCCGGGGAGTTGAGTCTCGACGAAAGCGGCCGCGTGCGCCGCGAACTTCCCCTGGCGCAGTTCCGCGGCGGGGTGCCCGTTGCCATCGAACCGGAGACGGGCAACGCACCGGAAACCACCGCTGAACTCGCCGGCCTCAGGTAAGGCGCCTACAGCGACCGAAAGCGGGCTCGCCTGGGAACGGCGCACGGCGCGGTACCTGCGGCGCAAGGGTCTTGAGGTGCTGATCCAGCAGTACCGGTGCCGCCTGGGCGAACTGGACCTTGTTTGCCTTGAGGGGTCCACGTTGGTCATCGTCGAAGTGCGCGCCCGTGCCGGCAGCCGATTCGCCTCAGCCTGCGAGTCAGTGGACATCTACAAGCAACGCAAACTCATTCGCGCAACCCGCCACCTGCTGATGACGCACCCGCAGTGGAGCGACTGTCGTGTGCGCTTCGATGTGTTCTGCATCGACGATATTGACGATGCCGCACCCACCATCCGCTGGATCAGGAACGCTTTTGATGGCGGCGGTGCTTGAAGGGGCCTGGCTTTCCGGGCAAAGTGCTGCCGGGAAGATGCAAGAACGCGTACTGGACCAATTTCACGAGAGCATCGAGCTTGCCCGGGAGTCGCAGGTGCTCGCGCCGGCGATTGTCGAGGCCGGCCGCGCGCTGGCCGCGTGCCTGGCCGAAGGCGGGATGATCCTCTGTTGCGGCAACGGCGGCTCGGCCGCCGACGCCCAGCATTTCAGCGGCGAGTTGCTCGGTCGGTTCGAGACCGAGCGGCCCGGACTTGCGGCAGTCACATTGAGCACCGACACCTCCGCGCTCACCGCGATTGCCAACGACTACGCCTACGCGGACGTCTTCGCCAAACAGGTGCGCGCGCTGGGCAGGAAAGGCGATGCCTTGTTCGCGATCACCACGTCGGGCAACTCCGAAAACGTCGTCAGGGCCGTGAAGACCGCCCACGAACGCGGCATCGTCGTCGTTGCGTTGACCGGCCGGGACGGCGGTGCGATGGCCGGCGTGCTGGATGAGGGCGATATCGAGATTCGCGTGCCGGGGCACCGCACCAGCCGAATCCAGGAAGTCCACGGCCTCATCATTCACTGCATCTGCGACCTGGTGGACGCAGAATTGATTGGCGCCTAGAAGGCGCGCATTGATGGGGGGCAATCCCGCCTGGAACCACTTATGAAAAACAAAGAAGAAAGTACCAGGACTGTGGACGATTCCAGCCCGGGAAACCCGCACGAGGATTCGTCGTCGGACAGCCCGCGCTTGTCGCGGCGTAACGTCCTGACGGGCGCCGGTGGCGCTCTGGCGGTTGCAGCGTTGCCGGGCGGCGTCACCCGGACGCAGGCGCAGACGCCGCGGCCGGAGCGGCAGGCGGACCTGACCGGACGACTCGCCCGCTACATGGCGGACGCACGGGATCTCGAATTGCCGGCATCCGTGGTGCTTGCCGCGAAACACCGAATCCTGGATACGTTCGCCGCCATTGTTTCGGGTGCGAAGCTGGGGCCCGGGGAAGTCTCCATCGCCTATGTGCGGGGACAGGGCGGCACGCCCGAGGCGACCGTGGCGACAACGGACATCATGACCTCCGCGGTCAACGCCGCGCTTGCCAACGCAATGTTCGGCCACGCCGACGAGACCGATGACTTTCATCCCTTTACGAAGGCCCACCCCGGCTGCTCGGTGGTGCCGGCGGCGTTCGCCATGGGCGAGCGCGAAGCGTGTTCGGGAACCGAATTCCTGCGCGCCGTGGTGCTTGGATACGACCTGTGCTGCCGCTTCCTGATGGCGTTGAACCCGGCCCTGGTCCGCGCCAGGGGGAAGAGCGCCGAAGGCTACAGCTCGACGTTCGGCGCCACTGCCGCGGCCGCATCCGTGGCGCGATTCGACGAAACGCGCATGCGTTACGCCATCTCCTACGGGGTGCAGCAGGTATCTGGTGTGTGGAGTTGGGTGAGGGATCCGGAACACATCGAGAAAGCCTTCGACTTCAGCGGCATGGGCGCCCGCAACGGCGTGGCGGCAGCGACCATGATCCAGGCGGGCTTCACCGGCGTGTCCGACGCCCTGGAAGGCGAACGCAACGTGATTGACGCCCTCTCCACGGAGCCCGATCCCGAAGCCGTCGTCGCCGATCTCGGGACCCGGTTCTACGTGGAGGAAACGGCAATCAAGCCCTTCCCCGTGGGATATCCCATACAGTCGCCGCTCTCGGCATTCTTTACCCTGCGCGAGCAGCACGGGCTGAGCGCCGACAACGTCGAGCACATCCTGCTGCGCCTGCCCGAGGACGGTGCCCGGATCGTCGACAGCCGCAGCATGCCCGACGTCAATGTTCAGCACATCATGGCCGTGGCGCTGGTGGACGGCTTCATCGACTTCGAAAACAGCCACTCGTTCGAACGAATGACCGATCCGGAAGTCGTCGCCGCAAGGGAGAAGATCGAACTGATCGCGGACCCGGAACTGGCCGTCGTGGAAGCACCCCGAAGCGGCTTCGTGGAAGTCACCATGACCGATGGCCGGCAGGTCGATCTGTTCGTGAGCCACGCCCCGGGGACACCGGAGAATCCCTTCTCCACGGATCAGGTAAACGGCAAGGCCCGCGAACTCATGGGGCCGATACTGGGTGAAGCGCGCACGGACACGCTCATCGAGCGGGTCCATTCGATCGAGAATGTCGACGACATTCGGGCCCTCAGGCCGCTGCTGACCGATTCGGGCCAGGGGCTTGCGCCGTAGGAATTCACGGCCGCAAGCCCCTGGCAGTTTTCGCCCCGGCGACCGGCGGCCTCACCCGCCGCTGATAACCCTCAGTCCGCCGCGTCCTCCCAGTCGAGTACGCAATTGAACGGCGGTATCTGAACTCCGGGCGTCCACAGCCGGAACGATTCGAGAGTGATGGGTTCGGGGAAGACAACGGGATCGGTAATCGTGATCGAATAGTTCAGCCGGTTTCCATCTTCGGCCACCGAAAGCCTCTCCAGATAGCTCGCCTGATCGGACTGCGGTGTGCCGAGTTCGGAGTAATAGGGCCAGTCGATACGGGTCGTCGTAATGACCAGATCGTCGCCATCCCAACGCCCGATGGAGTGCCCGGTGGCGCTGAAGGCGGGTTCAGCGGCGCCAGCCGTTCCCTCCTTGTGGATCGTCCGCCGGGTGTTGTACTCCGCGATGTGGATGACGATGTAATCGCCCTCGTCGGTGATTTCCGTGGTCACCGGGTCGAACATGGCGTCGGGCATGCCCTGGCGGCACTCGAGAACCTCGATGTTGTGCAACACCGCGTCGTAGGCAGCGTTCAACTCCCGGCCGCGGTCGGTGTACTCGTACCCTTCGAGCTGAGGCTCGATGTTCGTGCCTTGCCGCCGTCCCCATGTCCGGAAAATCCCGTCAGCCGTCCGCCGGGCCTCCTCGATCAGCGCCGGATCGACGGTTTCCGGAGGCGCGTCGGCAACCAGTTCGTTCGACCAACGCGGCGTGCGATTGCCCTGCACGAGTTCTTCGCCGCTTGGCAACAGCACATGGAGCGCCCCCAATGCATTCGAGCCGTGCCTTGAGACGAATCCCGCGATCCTGACCTCTCCGAGAAAATCCTCGGGGGAAAGGCCCCGGCGCTCGAACGAGCGAGGAGCCGGGCCAAGCTCCACTTCCCACATCGTTTCACGACCATCATCGCCCTCAACGGCGACGCGGCCGCGCAGATGCGGGTTTCGCCAGAGCACCTCCGTCAATTCGCCCTGCAACTCCACCACTTCATCTGTCAGGTAGAGCGCGCCATTGGTAACCGGTCCATGGTGCGCCAGGGCGCTCGGCGCGCCGAGCGCGATGGCAAGCAGCAGGCCGTTTTCTGTCAGTTTCATGTCATTGCTCCGGATTTTTCAGCCTTGTTCTTCAGCCTTCCGAGTCCACCCACTCGAGTACACAATTGTAGGGCGGTATCTGGACGCCCGGTGTCCACGGACGGAACGATTCAAGCGTTACGGGCCCGGTGAAGACGACCGGATCGGTAATCGTGATCGAATAATTCAGCCCCTCGCCGTCTTCGGTCACCGAAAGTCTTTCCACGTAGCTCGCCCGATCGGACTGCGGGGTGCCGAGTTCGGAATAATAGGGCCAGTCGATATGGGTCGTCGTGATGACCAGGTCGTCTCCGTCCCAGCGTCCTGTGGAGTGCCCGGTGGCGCTGGCGACGGGTTCGGCGGCACCTGCCGTTCCCTCCTTGTGGATCGTCCGCCGGGTGTTGTACTCCGCGATGTGGATGATGATGTGATCGCCCTCATCGGAAATTTGCATGTATGTCGGGTCAAACATGGCATCGGGCATGCCCTGGCGGCATTCGAGAACCTCGAGGTGATGCACCACCGCATTGTAGGCGGCATTCAATTCGCGGCCGCGTGCAGTGTATTCCTGCTCTTCAAGCTGAGGCTCGATATCTGAACCCATCCCTCTTCCCCAGGTCCGGAATATCCCGTTCTCCGTCCGCCGGGCCGCCGCGACCAGCGCCGGATCGAGCAGATCGTCGCCCCCTCCGACGGAAACCACTTCGTTCGACCATCGCGGAGCGCGATTGAAATGCACGAGTTCTTCACCGCTGGGCAACAAGATGTAGAGTGCACCCAATTCATTCGCGCCGTGCCTTGAGACGAAGCCCGCGATCCTTACATCCCCCAGAAAGTCCTCAGGAGTAAGGCCCCGGCGCTCGAACGCGCGAGGAGACGGACCCAGCTCCACTTCCCAGATCGTCTCCTGGCCGTCATCGCCCACCACCGCGAGGTGGCCGCGGAGATGCGGATTGCGCCAGAGCACTTCCGTCAACTCGCCCCGCAGCTCCACCATTTCATCCGTCAGGTAAAGAGCAGGATTGGTGACCGGGCCATGGTGCGCCATGGCTCCCGGTGCGCCAAGCGCAACGGCAAGCAGCAGGCTGTTTTCTGTCAGCTTCATGTCATTTCCCCTGACTTTCAGCCTTCCGCATCCTCCCAATCGATGACGCAGTTGTAGGGAGGAATCTCCACGCCGGGCGCCCATTCCCGGAACGATTCAAGCGTGAACGATTCGCTGAAGACCACCGGATCGGTAACCGTGACCGAATAGTCAAGCCGGTTTCCGCCGTAGGCGGTGGAGAATCGTTCCACGTAACTGGCCTGGTCCGATTGCGGTATTCCAAGTTCAGAATAGTACGGCCAGCCGATGTGGGTCGTCGTCACAACCAGCGTGTCGCCTTCCCATCGCCCGACGGAATGGCCGCTACCGGACGGCACGGGTTCAATCGATTCTGCCGCCTCGCCCATGTGGATTGTCCGCCGTGTGTTGTATTCAGCGATATGGAGGACGATGCGATCGTCCTCGTTGCTGAACTCCATGGGCAGCGGATCGAACATCGCATCGGGCATGCCCTGCCGGCACTCGTCCACCTCGATGTTGTCCTCAAGCGGGTCATAGGCAGCGGCCAGTTCCTGACCGCGCGCCGTGAACTGAACCAGCGCACGGAGTTGCGGCTCGATGTTCGTGCCCTGGCGTCGGCCCCACGTCCTGAATAGCCCATCGGCCGTGCGCCGGTGCTCGGCCACCCTGACCGGATCGAGTACGTCGGTTGGGTTGGGGACCACGTCATCTGACCACCGGGGACTGGCATTGGTCCGCACGATCTCTTCGCCACTCGGGAGGAGTATATGAACCGCGCCCAGTCCATTCGTACCCCTCCGGGCAATGTGGCCCGCGATCTTTACGTGGCCGAGAAAAGCGTCGGGAGAAAGACCCCGTCGCTCCATATACTGGGGTCCCGGACCCACTTCCACGTCCCAAACGGTGGCCTCACCGTCGTCGCCAACGACCCGAACCCGGGCGCGGGTATGGGGGTTGTGCCAATGGATCTCCGTCAACTCTCCTTCCAGCTCAACGAGTTCGTCGGAGAAATAAAGCGCGGGGTTGGTCACATCGCCGTGATGCGCCAGCAAGCTGGGAGAACCAATGAAAATTATCGGCAGGAATATGATTCTCGGAATCTTCATGCCTTGCTCCTCGCAAACGGGAGGACTTCCGCCTGCCCGGTCTATTGCCAGACGGGTTCGAACTTCTGAATGCGCTTGGCGTGTTCCACTTCACCCGTGTAGATGTTGCCCATGGAATCCGTCGCGATCGCGTTGATCCAGTGCAACTGGCCCGCGTAACGGCCGTTGCCGCCGAACGAGCCCAACGTCTCGCCGCTGAGACGGTTCACGATCCATACGCTGGAGTTGCCCGAGTCGCCGACGTAGAGGTAGTTCTGCTCCGGATCCTTTGAAATCGCCATCTTGTACATGACGCCGCAGATGGGCAGTTCCTTGCGGGTCGTGACGCCGGCGCACTGTGTCGGCCCAAGCCGCGAGGTCGGCGTCCATTCGGCCACATAGATGTCCTGCACCCAGGTGCCGTCCTTCTGAAAGACCTGGATTCGATTCTGGCCCCGCTCGCCCACGTAAACCAGCCCGTCGTTCGAAATCTCGATGAAATGGAGGTCCGGCACGAAATTCGGCTCATCCGGGGGACGGCTGCCGTCCCACTCGTAAGAGGCGATCGGGTCGTTGGTGATCTCCTCGAGCGGCATGCCGTGACCGCCCCAGCCGCGCTTGAAGTCACCGGTATCCATATCGTAGACCAGTACACGCTTCCAGTTGATGATGTAGATCTCGCGCTCGTCCTGGTCGAGCTGGAAGCGACCCTTCTGGGTCAGCACTTCGGTCTCGGCGTTGTCCTCTTCCATCTGCGCGCCTTCCGGCGGACGGCGGCCGAAATCCCACACGAACTCGCCCTCGCGGGTGAACTTCAGAATGCTGTCCTGGGGAGCCAGCCCCCCGACCCAGACGTAGCCGTCGCGGTCGGCGATGACCGTTTGCAGACCCCTCGGCCAGTTGGGGTGATGGTCCGCATCGCCCCAGGCGTGAATGACGTTGGCGTCGGTGTCCATGGCGATCACTTCCGGACTCTTGGTGCAGCAGGCCATCCGGTACGGTTCTTCGACGCCACCGGCAATTTCGTCGCCCTCGGCCGCATTGGGCCGGTTCAGGAACCATACGATGTCCATGTGATCCACGTGGATGCCGGTCACCTGCTGCATGCTCCAGCGGTTCGGCAACGGACCCGGCCAGAACGGATCGACCTGGAACAGGGGCGCCCCGTTCTCGTCCATGGCCCGGACCGGGTCAGATGCGGGTTCCTGAGCCGGCTCCGGAGCCTGTTCCTGAACCGGGTCCTCCGCCTGCATGCACGAAACGGTACCCAGCGCCAACAAGAGTGCTGCAATGGTAGTGACAGGGATCGACTTGATGAGTTTCACCGGTCTTCTCCTTTCTTGTAATCGTCTGTTCGAAAGCGGTGTTTCCCTGATCTTACTTCAATTCAGCCCCACTTTTGCCCATCCAACTGGCAGTTACGGATCAGTTGGACGGAGCACTGGAGTCCCGCCGATGTCATCATGGCGGAAGCGAAGCAAGATACGCCGAGATGTACAACATGTCCTCGGCCGTCAGGTTGATCAAGATGGGCGCCATGATCGGGCTGACCCGCGAACCCTGCTTGACGTCCCATAACTGACGCATCGTATAGCTGGCAGTACGCCCGGCGATGTTCGGGATATCACCGACACCCCGCTGATCGGGGCCGTGGCAGACTCCGCACTGAGCCGTCTTGCCACCTCCCGTGACCACCAGTTCCTCACCCGCAGCCAGACTTCCCCGCGGGACGTAGGCCACGAACTTGCCGCGGGGATCACGTTGTATCTCGGTGTGCTCGGGATGCTCCGGGACTTCGACGATTCTCATCCCCAGCGGCACCCACGGAAGGTCTTCCAGCGGCAACATCAGGCCGTTCCGTGACGATCGCACCTGGGGGGCTTCATCCGCTTCCACGACGCGAACCATCTGCCGATACGGCATGGAACCGTAGTACCGGGCAATGGCCTGTTTCTCCTCCGCGCTCAGCGCCGCGGCAATCATCGCCATCTCGTTGGTATTGGCCTTGCGCGTATCGGCGCTGCGGCGAGAGCCTTCCTCGAAGGCTTCCAGTTGTTGGACAAAGTAGGCTTCGGGCAGTCCGGCAACATGGCCGTTTTCCGACTTGCCCTGGCCGTTGGGAAAGTGGCACAGCGCGCACGGCCGCAACCCGTCCTCCTGCCTGCCGTAGGCGACGACCGCAGGCATCGGCGGATGGTCCTGGGGATACCAGTCCGCGGGACCGTAGTTGAACCAGGCCTCATTGCGGGTAAACGTCCGGTCGGTGCCGGGCAGGGTCAGCTTGATGCCGTCGTCGGGAATCGGGACGGGAGCATAGGCACAGTCGATGGCCCGCGAACGGTCCGGACACGGGGGCGCCACCAGCGATTCGTCGGACAACGGTTCGGTGAATCCATACGCCCAGTCCGGCCAATCCGGTCCCTGCTGCGCCAATGCACCGGCCCCGAACAGGCCGCTGCCGAACAGGCATGCAAGCAGCAATCCCGGGAGGGCCGGCGGATGCGTACCGGCTATTGGGTGCGGACAAACCACGGTGGCAGCAACTCGGCGGGTAATTTGCATGCCTTGATTGTACAGCGATTAGGGGACTGCCAGACTACTCCCGCATCTCCTGTTCGAGTTCCGTCAGGCTGAACTGGAACGAAGGCCGGGAGAACACCGCATCCATATAGCGAAGGACCGGCGCCGCCTGCGCGGGCAGCTCGATCTCGAACACCGGCAGCCGCCAGAAGATGGGCGCAATGCTGCAGTCGACCAGGGAAAACTCGTCGCTGAGAAAGAACTTCTTGGCCGTGAAAATTTCCGCGGTGGAAACAATGCTGTCCTGCAGGGACTTGCGTGCGCGAACCATTGTTTTGCGGTCGCCGCCCGAGACGATTTTATCCGCCAGTGAGTACCAGTCCCGTTCGATACGGTAGAGGTAGAGGCGGTACTGGGCGCGGGTCACCGGGTCCACCGGCATCAGCGGAGGATGCGGGAAGCGTTCGTCCAGGTACTCCACGATGACTCGGGAATCGTAAAGGACCAGTTCCCGGTCCACCAATGTCGGCACGCTGTTGTAGGGGTTCAGGTCGAGCAGATCCTCCGGAAGGTTGCCGTGCTGAACGTCGATATAGTCGATATTGACGCTTTTTTCCGCCAGGACCAGGCGAGTGCGGTGACTCCACGGATCGGTGGGGTCGGAAAAAAGCGTCATTACCGAGCGGCGATTAGCAATTACAGTCAAGCACGACTCCCATAAGGCAAGAATCCTCGCTGAACACCGAACTGGTGCCGGATCCAACTGATCCGAACATATCAGTTGGATCCGGCACTAGTGGACGCCCCTCCAGATCTCCCTTTTCAGCATGTACGCGATCACAAGGAAGATTAACAGAAACGCAATCACGCGAATCCCCAGGGCACGGCGCTGAAGTTGAATCGGTTCACCGATGTATTCCAGGAAATTCGTGATGTCGCGCAACACCTGGTCGAATTCATCCTCGTTCAGCGATCCCGCGCGGATGACTTCAAGATGATCCAGCGAGCGCGTGACGACCCCATCCTCGGAACTCTCCGAAAAAACCGCCGACCGGGTGCCCCCCAGCTCCCAGAGCACATCCGGCATGGCCGTGTTCTCGAGCCACAGGTTATTCGCACCGGTGGGCCTGGACGGGTCAGCGTAAAAGCCCCGGAGGTAATTGTACAGGTAGTCGACCCCGCGGCTGCGGGCGATCAGGGAAAGGTCCGGGGGCGCGACGCCGAACCATACCGCCCCGTCCTCCGGGCGCATGCTGCTGACCATGGTGTCGTGCAGTTGTCCCGCTCCGAACATCAGGTTCTCCACGACCTGTGCGTCGCTGAGGCCAAGATCCTCGCCGAGCCGGCTATAGCGCACATACTGTGCGGAGTGACAGCCCAGACAGTAGTTGACGAAATACTTCGCTCCCCTTTGCAGCGAGGCGATGTCGCCGATGTCGTTATCCGCAGGCAACAGCTCGGCGACTGCCGCGCCGTGTTCCTGGCCCCACGATGCGGCGCTGACCGCAAGAGCCAGGCCCGCGATGATACGGGGCACCATTATCGGACGCGCTCCGGCACGGGCCTGGTCTTCTCCCATGACGTGTACAGCGGCATCAGCAGGAAGAAACCGAAGTACGGGATGGCGAACAGGCGGCACAGCAGCGTGTAGGTGTCGGAGACCGGTTGCAGTCCCAGGTAGCCCAGCGCCAGGAAGCTGACCGTGAAAGCGGCCAGCGCGAGCTTGTAGATCCAGCCCCGGTAGCGGATGGACTTGACGGGACAGCGGTCCAGCCACGGCAGAAAGAACGGCAGCAGCACGGCGAGGCTCATCAGGATGACGCCAAGCAGCTTGTAGGGCACCGCCCGCAGAATGGCGTAGAACGGTGTGAAGTACCACACCGGAGCAATGTGCTCCGGCGTCTGCAGCACATTGGCCGGCTCGAAATTGGCATGCTCCAGGAACAGCCCGCCCATGTCGGGAACGAAGAACACCACGAAGGCGAATACGATCAGGAATACCGTGATGATCACCAGGTCCTTGCTGGTGTGGTACGGGTGAAAGGCGACGCCGTCGATGGGCTTGCCGCTGTCGTCCTTGTAGTTCTTGATCTCGATGCCGTCGGGGTTGTTCGACCCCACCTCGTGCAGGGCCATGATGTGCACGACCACAAGGAAGACCAGCATCAAGGGCACCGCGATCACGTGGAAGGCGAAGAAACGATTCAAGGTGATGTCGGATATGTAGAAATCGCCGCGAATCCACTCCGCCAGCGCTTCGCCGAACACCGGCAACGCGCCGAACAGCGAGACGATGACCTGCGCGCCCCAGTACGACATGTTCCCCCAGGGCAGCAGGTAGCCGAAGAAGGCCTCGGCCATCAGGCACAGGTAGATGAACATGCCGCAGATCCAGACCAGTTCACGCGGCTTCTTGTAGGAGCCGTACAGCAGCCCCCGAAAGATGTGCAGGTAGACGACGATGAAGAACGCCGACGCGCCGGTGGAGTGCAGGTAGCGGATCAGCCAGCCCCACTCCACGTCCCGCATGATGTACTCCACCGATGCAAACGCTTCGGCGGCGGACGGCTTGTAGTTCATGGTAAGCGCAATGCCGGTGACGAACTGCATCACCATGACCACCGTGGCAAGCACCCCGAAGCCGTACCAGAAATTGAAATTCTTCGAGGCGTAGTACTCGGTGGCATGCTCCCGGATGAGCTTGCTCAGGGGGAAACGGGCGTCGACCCACCGTCCAAGCGAGTTCACGCCCCGGCCGAGGCGGTCCACCATGTCCGACGCGGCTGCGGCCACCTAGGACGCTCCCATATCGGAGCCGATGAGCAATACGTTTTCCGCCACGTAACGATGGGGAGGCACGCTGAGATTCGTCGGTGCGGGAACACCGCGATAAACGCGCCCGGCCAGGTCGAACTTCGAGCCGTGGCAGGCGCAGAAAAACCCGCCGGTCCAGTCAGGACCCAAATCCGCGGGCGCCAGGTCGAAACGGGGCGTGGGAGCGCATCCGAGATGGGTACACACACCCTCCACGACCAGGTATTCCGGACGGATGCTGCGATGGGGATTCATGGCGTAGCCAGGCTGCAGCGACGCGCTGGACGCCGGATCAGCCAGTTGCTCCTCCAGTTCCGCCAACCTGCCGAGCATGAATTGCGTCCGGCGGACGATCATGATCACCCGCCCGCGCCACTCGACCTTGACCAGCGCCCCGGGCTCCATCTTGCCGATATCCACTTCCACCGGCGCACCCAGCGCCTGGGCGCGTGCGCTCGGCCTGAATGATGCAACGAAGGGTACTGCGGCGGCAACCATGCCCGCACCGCCCGCGGTCACGGTTGCGGCCACCAGAAAGTGGCGCCTGCTGAGATCGGTCTTGTCTGTCATCGGTGCGCGGATCAAGGGCAGGCAGGTCCGCTTGCCCGGCTCACGGGGAAGTCACTGGAACCGCGGAATTATACACGCGGCCCCGCAAATTTGGCCACACACGCCCTTGCGTGAACTATCGGCTTCGTGCGCTGACCAACTGAAGGAGGATCGCTTGCCTTGCAGGTAAACTACGCTCATGACGACCTGGTGGAGAATTCTGGTCTTTGTCGCGCAATCGGCCGCTTTCGGGCTCGCGGTGGCGTTTGTCGTGGTAATGATTCGCCCCGACCTGGTCAATCTCGACGACGGCGCGCAATCCCCGGCCACCAGCTATGCCGACGCGGTGAACGCCAGTGCCCCGGCCGTCGTGAGTCTGCGCACCGCGCGGCTGGGTCAGCGGGACAGCCGGGGCGCCGGAATGATCGTGGACCAGGGCCTGGGGTCCGGTGTGATCATCAGCCAGGATGGCTTGCTGGTGACCAACTGGCATGTCATCCGTGACGCTGACCAGGTGGTGGTGCAGCTTGCCGATGGGCGCGAGGCGCACCCCCGCTTCGTCGGCGCGGACCCGGAGACGGAACTGGCGCTGCTCAAGGTCGACCTGCCCGACCTGCCCTCCATTCGCCTGGGCAGGAGCGATACGCTGGAGATCGGCGACGTGGTCCTGGCCATCGGCAATTCCTACGGCCTGAGCCAGAGCGTGACTCTGGGCATCGTCAGCGCGACCGGCCGCGGTATCGGTCTGACCATCTTCGAGAACTTCATCCAGACCGACGCGGCCATCAACATAGGCAATTCCGGCGGCGCCCTGGTAAACGCCCGCGGCGAACTCATCGGCATCAATACGGCGCGCTTTGCGACCCTGAACCGCAGCCCACCGGAAGGCATCGGTTTCGCCATACCGGTGAACCTGATGCGCGGCGTGATGGATGAACTGATCGAGCATGGCCGCGTCATCCGGGGCTGGCTGGGCGTCGACGCATGGGACCTGCCGGCCATGAATGCCGCCGCACTGGGAATTGCCGGGTCCGCCGTGGAACTGGCCGAAGTCGACGGGCCGGCGGCTGCAGCGGGGCTGATTCCCGGCGACATCATTACCCACATCAATGGCGAGCGCATGCTCGGCAGGGATCAGGCCATGAACCGGGTGGCGGGGCTGCGGCCCGGCGATCACATCCAGATTCGCGGACACAGGCCTGGCGCGGGCGTATTCGAAACTGTCGCGGTGCTGGAGGAACGGCCTGCGGCCGGGCGGTAGAACTCTATTCTTCAAGCGTCAGGCGCGGAGATGCGTGCGGGAGGCTCTCGCCGCTCAGACTAACGTCAGCGCTATCCCCGCAACCGCCTGATTCGGGCGCCGAGTTGGGAGAACTTTTCCTCGATTCGTTCGTAGCCGCGGTCGATGTGGTAGATGCGGTCGATCACCGTGCGGCCGGAGGCGGCCAGTCCGGCCAGGACCAGAGAGGCGGAGGCACGCAGGTCGGTGGCCATGACAGGTGCGCCGGTGAGGTCGGTGACGCCGCGGCTGATTACCGTATTGCCCTCGACGCTGAGGTCCGCGCCCATGCGTTGCAGTTCAAGCGCATGGGTGAAGCGGTTCTCGAACACGGTTTCGGTGATGACGCCGGCGCCCGTGGCGATGGCGTTGAGGGCGCAGAACTGTGCCTGCATGTCGGTCGGGAAACCGGGGTACGGCGAGGTGTGCAGGTCCACCGCACGCGGGCGTTCGCCCCGCATGTCGAGTTCGATCCAGTCTGCACCGGACGTGATGGCGGCTCCGGCCTCGACCAGCTTGGCCACGACGGCGTCGAGGTGATCCGGGCGGGTGCGGGTGATACGCACCTTGCCGGCCGTGATGGCCGCCGATACCAGGAAGGTCCCGCTCTCGATGCGGTCGGGCAGCACGGTGTAGTGTGCGCCGCCCAGGTTTTCGACGCCCTGGACATGGATCGTGTTGGTGCCGGCGCCCTCGATGACGGCTCCCAGTTGCACCAGGTACTCCGCCAGGTCGACCACTTCCGGTTCCCGCGCGGCGTTCTCGATGACCGATTCGCCGCGGGCGAGGACGGCGGCCATCATCAGGTTTTCGGTACCGGTGACGGTGACGGTATCCAGGACGATCCGGGCGCCGCGCAGGCGGTTGGCGCGTGCGCAGATGTTGCCGTTCTCGATGCCGATATCCGCCCCCAGCGCCCGCAGTCCCGCGACGTGAAGATTCACGGGCCGGGCGCCGATGGCGCAGCCTCCCGGCAGGGAAACATCAGCGCGTCCGTAGCGCCCCAACAGCGGGCCGAGCACCAGCACGGACGCGCGCATGGTCTTGACCAGATCGTAAGGCGCCTCGAACCGCTCGATTCTCGAAGGGGTCACCCCGATTGTCGAATGGCCATTGAAGTCGATATCCAGGCCGATCCGCCGCAGCAATCTGACTGTCGTGGAGACGTCATTGAGCAAGGGTATGTTCTCGAGGAACACCGGTTTCTCGGCCAGCAGCGAGGCGGCCAGAATAGGTAGAGCCGCGTTCTTGGCGCCGGAGATCCGAACCTCGCCCGCCAGGCGCGGACCGCCAATGACTTCCAGCTTGTCCAAATTCGCGAACCGGTCAGGCGCGCCTAGGATTTGGCTGCGCTATCGCGCAATTCCTCCGGCGTGAAGGTCTTGAGCGCCAGCGCATGGATCTCGCCGCCGACGCGATCGCCCAGAGTCGCGTAAACCCGCTGGTGTCGCCGAAGACTGCGCAGGCCCGAAAATTCCTCAGCCACAACCAGCGCCTCGTAATGCCCCTGCCCGTCCGTTCGGACCTCGGCCCTGGCCCCGGGTAGCCCGGCTTCGATCAAGTTCGCAATATCTTTCGGATCCATGGGTAATCGATGCATCGCTGGTCTTACGAGCGCACAGTCTACCCCAGCAGCGGCGAGAGCCAAACCACTCGGACCAGTGTCGCGGGCTGCTAGAATCCCGCCCATGTCAGAGAACCCCGTCGACGCGCTGTCCACGGCACGCCGCGTGCTGGAAATCGAGTCCGATGCGATTCGGGCGCTTATCCCCCGTCTGGGTGAACATATGCTCGCCGCCTGCAGCATCTGCATCGAGGCGCAGCGCAACCAGGCCCGGATCGTGGTCATCGGCCTTGGGAAGTCCGGACATGTGGGCAGCAAAATTGCCGCCACCCTGGCGAGCACCGGGTCGCCGGCATTCTTCGTTCACGCCGGGGAAGCCGGGCACGGCGACATGGGGATGATCACCGGCCAGGACGTGATTCTGGCAATCTCAAATTCCGGGGAAACCCAGGAGATCGCCTTTCTGCTGCCGCGGATCAAGCGGCTCGGACTGCCGCTGATCGCCATGTCCGGGAATCCCCGCTCCACCCTCGCCCGGGCCGCTTCGGTCAACCTGGACATCAGCGTGGCGGAAGAAGCCTGCCCGCTCAACCTCGCGCCCACCGCGAGTACCACCGCGGCGCTGGCCATGGGCGATGCTCTCGCCATCGTGCTGCTGGAACAGCGCGGCTTCAGGGAGGAGGACTTCGCAAACTTTCACCCCAGCGGAGTGCTTGGAAGGCGGTTGCTGGTGCGGGTAAGGGACATCATGCACGAAGGCGACGGCATTCCCTGCGTCACGCTCGGCACGTCCGTCAGCGAAGGCCTCGCGGAGATGTCGCGGAAGAATCTGGGCATCACCGCGGTGGTCGATGACGGCGGCAAGCTCCGCGGTGTGTTTACCGACGGCGACCTTCGCCGGGCGCTGGACCGGCGAATCGATGTTCATGACACCCCCATCGGCGACGTCATGACCCGGGGCGGGAAAACCATCCAGCGCGACGATCTGGCCGCCAAGGCGGTACGACTGATGGAAGATCACGGCATCACGGCGCTGTTGGTGACCGACGAGGGCGAGAAATTGGTGGGCGCACTGAACATCCACGACGTGTTTCGAGCCGGAGTCGTATAGTGACGCCGGATACGCTGGAACGCGCCCGCAAGATCCGGTTGCTGGTTCTGGACGTGGACGGCGTGCTCACCGACGGCGGTCTGTACTACGGGGCGGGAGGCGAGTCGCTGCAGCGCTTCCACGTGCACGACGGCGCCGGAATCAAGGCCGTCATGGCGGCGGGGATCGCGGTGGCGGTGATCTCCGCCCGCCGCACGCCGGCGGTAACGACCAGGATGAACGAACTGGGTGTCGAGACCGTCATACAGGGTGAGGAGAACAAGCTTGGAGCGCTGAGGGGACTGGCCGGAGAGATGGGCATCGGATTGGACGCAGTGGCCTGCATCGGCGACGACACGACCGACGTGTCCATGATGCGCGGAGCGGGGCTTGCGATCGCCGTCGCGGACGCGCGCGAACCCGCGGTGGAGGCCGCTCACTATCAAACGTCCGCCAACGGCGGCAACGGCGCCGTGCGCGAAGCGTGCGACATGTTGCTGCTGGCGCGTTGACCGCATGACTCGTCCGTTTCAACGTCGGGAGTTGTTCGCACTCGGTGCGCTCACCGCCATCGCCATGCTCACCTGGCTGTGGAGCCGGCAGGGCATCGACGACGACGACCCCGTGACTGTACTGGGCGCTGCCGCGCCGGGATACTACCTGCAGGGTGCATCGATTTTGGGGACGGATGAAGAGGGACAGGCGTTATTCCGCGTCCAGGCCGCCAGCGCGGAAGAACTGCCTGCGCAGAATCGCCTGCTGCTCAGCGACGTTGCCGTCAGTTACCAGTCGGAAGCCCAGGTGCCCTGGGTGCTCACCGCCACGCAAGGCCATGCGTTTCTTGACGAGACGTACCTGGATTTCAGCGGCGAGGTGGAATTGATCAGGAGCGAGCAGCCGGATTCGGGCCCGATGATGATCCGCACCTCGTCGCTGCGGCTGGAGCCCGAGACCTTCGACGTGCACACCGATGGCCCCGTGAGTCTCTATTTCGGAGACCGGCGCCTGGATGCCATCGGCCTGAGCGCCAATTTAAAGGCTGAGCGCATGGCGCTAGAATCAGACATACATGGTGAATTCGGTCCATAAGTATCGGCTGGCAGCCCGCGGGCTGCTCGGCCTATTGATTGCGGCGGGGGCGATCGCCCCGGCCCTGGCCCAGGACGAAGACCTGCGGGTCTCGCTGGACGCCGAGTGGTCATCCTTCGACCGCCAGACCAACACCATGATGTTCAGAGGCCTGCGAATTGCCCAGGGGGACTTCATGATCGAAGCCGACGAAGCGGTGGCTTCGGATCTGGATTTCGACAGGAGCGAGTGGGAGTTCAACGGCAACGTGCGCATCGGCATGGATACGGCGGTGATCGAATCGACCCGGGCGGAGGTGCTTTTCGAAACCCATGACCTGCTGATCCTGGAGTTGCAGGGCGATCCGGCCCGGTTCCGGGACGAGAACCCCGAGCGAGGGGAACCGATAACCGGCGGCGCCGAGGTGTTGCGCTACGAGAGCGCCGGGGGGACGCTGCGGATGACCGGGGGTGCCTGGCTCAGCGAGGGGCCCAACGAGTTCTCGGGCTGCGACCTGATCTACGATATCGGCGAGAAGAAAATCACTTCCGGCTCCTCCGAGTGCGGCGAACCGGTGGTCATCACGATATTGCCCCCTTCGGATGATGCCGATCCACCATGAACAAGCTCGAAGCCCTCGGCATTGCCAAGCGTTATCGAACGCGCGAGGTGGTACAGGACCTGTCCATCGCCATTGAAAGCGGCGAAGTCGTCGGCCTCCTCGGCCCCAACGGCGCCGGCAAGACAACCGCCTTCTACATGATCGTCGGCCTGATCGGTTGCGGCCGGGGCAGGATCATCCTCAACGGCCGCGATGTCACCAGGCTGCCCGTCCATCGCAGGGCGCGGCTTGGGCTGGGGTACCTGCCGCAGGAGGCGTCGGTATTCCGCAAGCTCAGCGTCGCCGACAACATTCGCTCCATCCTGCAACTGCGCAATGACCTTCATCGCGCCGAACGGCAGCGTGTGATGGAAGAACTCATCGAGGAACTTCATATCGGCCACGTCCGCGACAGTCTCGGAATCTCGTTGTCGGGCGGAGAACGCAGGCGGGTGGAAATTGCCCGGACCCTGGCGGCGAATCCCAAGTTCATTCTCCTGGACGAACCCTTCGCGGGCGTGGACCCGATCTCGGTGCTGGACATTCAGCGAATCATCCGCCATCTCATCCAGCGCGAGATCGGCGTACTGATCACCGACCACAATGTTCGCGAGACGCTGGGGATCTGCGGACGGGCATACATCCTCAACAACGGCGCCCTCATGGCCTCCGGCACGCCCGTGGAGCTGCTTGCCAACCAGAGCGTGCGCGATGTCTATCTCGGGCAGGATTTTTCCCTGTAGCCGACCGCCATGCTCAAAGCGGCACTCAAACTCAGGGCGGCCCAGCAGCTCACCATGACGCCGCACCTGCAGCAGGCGATTCGCCTGTTGCTGCTGCCCGTCGCGGATCTGCGCGCGGAAATTCAGCAGGCCCTGGAAGAGAACGTGATGCTGGAGGGGGATCCGCCGGACCTTGAAGTGCCCGCCGAACCGGACCCGCAGCCGGATTCCCTTGAAGCCGCAGCCGAAGCGGCTCCGGACGACGATTCCATGAGCGAGTGGGCCGAAACCGCCGGGCCGGGTGACGCACCCGTGAATCCGGCCCCGGAGGGACTGTTCGACTACGCCGACCACTCGGACGAAACGCTGCGGGGCCATCTGCTCTGGCAACTGGAGCTTGAGAACCTGGACGCTCGTACCACCGCGATCGGCCAGGCCGTCATCGATGCCATCAACGACGATGGCTATCTCACCGATGACACACTGTCCATCCAGGCGACTCTTGCGCCGGACGTGCTGGCCGCAGAGGAGGAGATCGAGACGGCGATCGAGATCGTTCAGCGCCTGGACCCCGCAGGCGTCGGCGCCCGCTCGGTGGGCGAATCCGTGCTGCTGCAGTTGGCGCAGCTCGACCCGTCCACCCCGTGTCTGGAGCTTGCCCGAGCCATCGCCGCCGATCACCTGGAACTCGTCGCGGAGCGTCAGACGAACGAGCTCAAGCGACAGTTGCAGGCATCCGAGGAAGAGGTGCAGGAAGCCTTGCTGCTGGTACGCGGGTGCCACCCGCGTCCCGGAGCGGCAATCTACGCGCCCGCGGCCGAGTACGCGATTCCGGATGTCTTCGTACGCCGCAGTGACCGCAAGTGGATCGTCGAACTGAACGCGTCGGGTACACCCTGGTTGCGCGTGAACCAGGCCTACGCCGGCTCGCTGGGTCGCGGCGAGCAGTTCAGCGCACTGCGCGCCCAGCTACAGGAGGCGAGGTGGCTCGTGCGCAGCCTGGAGATTCGCAACGAAACGCTGTTGAAGGTGGCCGAGGCCATTGTCGAGCGCCAGACTGACTTTCTCGATCACGGCGAGGAGTTCATGCGACCCATGGTGCTTCGCGACATCGCCGAGGCCATCGGCATGCACGAATCCACCGTGTCGCGGGTCACCGCCAACAAGCACATGCATACGCCGCGCGGTATCATCGAGTTCAGGTATTTCTTTTCGAGTCATGTCGACGGCGACGACGGAGAGCGCTCATCGACTGCCGTGCGCGCGATGATCCGCCGCCTGATTGCCGGCGAGGTGGCCGAAAAACCGCTGAGCGACAACCAGCTCACCAACCTCCTGGCGAAGGACGGGATCAAGGTTGCGCGCAGAACTGTGGCGAAGTATCGGGACGCGATGAATATCCCGACTTCAACTGAGAGAAAACGGGCCAGAACGGCGTAGGAGAGAGAATATGCAGTTGAATATCACGGGTCATCATGTGGACGTCAGCCCGGCGGTGCGCCGTCACGTCAGCTCCAAGCTGGCGCGAATCGAACGCCATTTTGACCATGTGATCGATGTTCACTGCATCCTTACGACTGAGAAACTGACCTATCGCGCGGAGGCCACGGTTCATCTGCAAGGCGGCACCATTCACGCCGATGCCGTCGCCGAGGGCATGTACGCGGCGGTCGACGGCCTCGTCGACAAGCTTGACCGGCAAGTCAAGAAACACAAGGAGAAACAGATCGACCGCCTCAGCAAGCGCGCCGCGAGGCGCCGCTACGGGTAATCGCCCGCTGATCGGAGATCGCCGCCCGGGGGAGAAACGATGCGGCTTGTAGTCCTTAGCGGACTTTCGGGGTCCGGGAAAAGCGTCGCCCTCAACGCGCTTGAGGACGCCGGGCACTACTGCATCGACAACATCCCGATCGCGCTGTTGCAGTCCTTCGTGGACGAGACGCTGCCGCAACAGGATCCCGCCTTCAGTCACGTCGCGCTGTGCGCCGACGCCCGCAATGCCGCGGATATCCTGCGCCTTCCGTCGCTGGTGCAGGAGATGCGAAAGGCAGGTATCGCCTGCGAAGTGATCTTCCTGCAGGCCGACGAAGACGTGCTGTTATCGCGCTTCAGCGAGACCCGGCGCAAGCATCCCCTGACCACCGATCAGGTCAGCCTGACCGAAGCGCTCGAACAGGAATCCCGGCTACTTGAGCCCATCGTCGATATCGCAGATCTGCTGGTGGATACCAGCGCGATGAACATCCACCAGCTACGGGACCTGATCGGCAACCGGGTCGCCAGCCGCGCCGAAGGCAAGCTGTCCATATTGCTGGCGTCGTTTGGCTTCAAGCATGGGCTACCGGCCGACGCGGATTTCGTCTTTGATGTTCGTTGCCTGCCCAATCCGTACTGGGAGCCGGCGCTTCGCTCGCTGACAGGTCGCGACCGTCCGGTACGGGAGTTTCTGGAGAACCAACCGCAGGTCCAGGCGATGGTGGACGACATCACCGCGTTCCTGCAACGCTGGATCCCCCGTTACAAGGAGACTCAGCGCGCCTACCTGACCGTGGCCATTGGGTGCACGGGCGGGCAGCACCGCTCGGTACACGTGGCGGAGGCCGTGGCGGAACGATTGTCATCCGGCGATACCGTGCAGACGCGGCACCATCAGCTTTCCTGAGCGGTACGGCTCCAGCCGCCAGACGATTTTCAGATCACAGTCAATAGCAGACACTGGGTCCGCTACTTGACGCCGGTGCCGAACGCACTACCCGCGCACGGAAAAGCTGCTCTCGGTGTTCAGGCTGCGCCGCCGGGAGAACGCCCCGGTGTCGATAGCCAGTTTCGTGTAGTGCCCGGTGAACTGCAGCGGCGTGGCGTCCTGATCGTGACCACCCTCGCACGCATCAATGAGTTCAGCCATCAACGCGCCGACGGCGCCGGCGTTCTTGAACTGGTGGCCGCTCGTTCCGACCGCCATGTAGAAGCCGTCCAGGTCGGACTTGTCGTAGATGGGCGTCCAGTCGTCTGCCACATCGTACAGGTCGACTACACCGACACCCGTATTCGGGATGGGGATCGAAGGAATGCGTTTGGACAGGCGAAACACCTGAGTCTGCCACTGCCGTTCGGAAATGTTGCGGTCGAAATTGTCCGGATCCTCGATCCACGTCTTCTCGTCGCAGGCGGGATCGCCGGACCCGACGGAGATCTTGTTGCCCGACTCCGGCCGAATGTAGATGCCGATATTGGTATCCGATGCGATGATGCCGTGCGCCTCGAACGAGAACGCCTCGGGCGACGGCAGATGGTGCACTTCGCGCCGCAACGCCCGGGTCTTGATCGACATACCATCCTCAACGCCCGCCATGCGGTTGACCACAAACGAATAAGGTCCGGCTGCATTGACGACGATTCCGGCGTGCAGTTCCTCGCCGTCCTCAAGTACCACTCCGCGCACCCGCCCGGCGGATTTCAGAATGCCGACGACCGTTCGCTTGAGCAGGAAACGCCCACCGCCGGCTTCAACGGCCTGTTTGAGATTCCGGGTCGCCAATTGCGGATCGTTGACGTACCCGCCGCCGGGGGTAAAAATCGCGCCGGCGAGCGGTTCATCACCGTCATCCCAGAACATCGGGTCATCGATGGGTTTCGGCGGCGCGTGCCGGGCACCGTCGAAGATCGGCAACCGTTCCAGCAATCGCTCGCGGGACCACTCCTCGAACGGAATCCCGATCGCGCGAAAGTGTTCCAACATGTCGCGGCGATCATCCGCCGCAGTCTTGATGACCAGGTGCCCGCACTGAATGTACTGCGCGTAGTCGATGTCCCCTGCAAGGCCGAGAAAGGGAGCCCAGTTCTTCCAGTAGTGATACCCCTCGAACGCCAGCTTGATGCTGTTGGCCGTGGAGAAGGAGAACCTCACCACCGCGCACGAATTCGAGGTGGAACCAAAACCGGCGGCGGGATTCTTGTCGATGTTCAGGGTCCGATAACCCCGGCGGGTGAGAGCCAACGCGATGGAGGTGCCGATCACGCCAGCCCCGATGACTATGACGTCCTTATTGTTCACGCGGCTGCCTCGCCGGCCTCCGACTCTTACTGAATTGGCAGGAATTTGTGGGGCACGACGCTATGCCCTGATCTTTCGCGACAACTCCCAGCGCTCTGCGATGCTGGCGTCGGAGCGGTCCCTGATCTCGGCTTCCTCACCGACCTCGAGGATCTGCAGGGTATCGGTTCCACCGGAAACGCCCCGCTGCCCGCCCGCCGTGAATAAAACCAGGTCCCCCTTGGAAACGATCCTCTCGGAGGCGAGCACCTGGATCGCCGTACGATAGACTTCACTGGGCTCGGTTTCGCAAACGTCGAAAGTCGCCGGATACACGCCACGATACAGCGTCACGCGCCGGCGCGTGGTTTCGTGCCTGGTAAAGGCGTAGATGGGGATGTCACTACGCACCCTCGACATCCACAACGCCGTCGATCCCGACTCGGTAAAGGCGATGATGGCCTTTACATTCAGGTGGTTTGCCGTGTACATGGCCGCCAGCGCGATCGCCTCGTCGACCCGGCTGAATATCTCCTCCGGCTGATAGCTCTCGGGTCGGCGGACGGTCTCGTGGCGCTCTGCACCGACGCACAACGAACTCATGGTTCGCAACGCCTCGGCAGGGTAGCGGCCGATGGCCGTCTCAGCAGACAACATGACCGCATCCGTGCCGTCCATGACCGCGTTGGCGACGTCGGAGACCTCCGCGCGCGTCGGCGACGGGTTATTGATCATGGACTCCAGCATCTGCGTGGCGGTAATCGACACCTTGTTGCGGTTGCGGGTCTCCATGATCAGACCCTTCTGAAGGCTCGTCATTGACGCGTAGCCGACTTCAACCGCAAGGTCGCCGCGTGCCACCATGATCACGTCGCTGGCATCGATAATCTCCTTGATGTTCGCAACGGCCTCGGCACGCTCGATCTTGGCGCAGACCAGGCCGTGCCCGCCGGCAGCGCGGAGCAATTTCCGGGCCTCTTCAATATCGGCGGCGTTTCTGGCGAAGGACACCGACACGTAGTCCACGCCCAGCCGCGCCGCCAGATCGATGTCCAGCCTGTCCTTTTCCGAGAGCGCCGGAGCCGACAACCCCCCGCCCCCCTTGTTCAAGCCCTTCTTGTTGGTCAGCGTGCCGCCGCGCTGCACCCAGCAGCGCACTTCGCTGCCCTCGACCTTATGGACCTCGAGGACAATCTGACCATCGTCGAGAAGCAGCATATCGCCGGGTACGACGTCCTTGACCAGATCCCGGTATTCGACGCCGACCCGGGACTCATCGCCCGGGCCGGCGTCCGGGGCGGTATCCAGTATGAATCGCTGGCCCTCCGCGAGCACCGCCACGCCCTTGGCGAATCGCTCAATGCGAATCTTCGGACCCTGCAAATCGCACATGAGTCCGACGTCCCGCCCGATACGTGCGGAGATCTCGCGAACCTGCCTGACCCGGTCCGAGTTCTGTTGCGTGGCGCCGTGGGAGAAGTTCAGTCGCAGTACATCGGCGCCGGCAAGGAGCAACGACTCCAGCACCTGCGGGTCATCCGTCGCCGGTCCCAGCGTGGCGACAATCTTGGTCCGTCGCCTGAGTTTAGTAGTCTCGTTCGGGTGCAAGAAACACTCCCCTGATCATCGATATCACTATAACGCAGCCCGTAGCAGCCCGACTGTTGATCGCAGTTCAGTTTCCACGATCGGCGCTGGCGCGCGCCTCAAGAACCGCCACCGCCGGCAATTCCTTGCCCTCCAGGAATTCCAGAAACGCGCCGCCGCCCGTGGAGAGGTATGAAATGCCGTCGCGTACGCCAAACTGCTGGACCGCAGCCAGCGTGTCGCCGCCGCCGGCGATGGAGAACGCGCCGCTGGCCGCAACGGCCTTGCTGACCGCCTCGGTGCCGCGGGCAAATTCCGGATGTTCGAAGACGCCCACCGGCCCGTTCCAGAGAATGGTGCCCGCCCGCTGCAGGCGGCCGGCGTAGTCCGTGGCCGTCTGCGGACCGATGTCGAGGATCATCTCGTCGCTGCCGACCTCATCCACGCTGCGAATTGACCCACGGGCCGTCTCATCCAGGGACTCGGCGACGACCACATCGAACGGCAGAGGGATGTCCGCGGCACCGAACTCACCGCCCAGCAGACGACCAGCGAATCCGAGCATGTCCAGCTCGCAGAGTGAACGCCCGACCGGGTGACCTGCCGCTGCCAGCAGAGTATTGGCGATGCCGCCGCCGAGGATGAGTTCGTCCACCTTGCCGGCCAGCGTTTGCAAGACCCCGAGCTTGGTCGAGACCTTGGAACCGCCGACGATGGCAATCGTGGGCGGCTTCGGATGCTCCAGGCCCGCCGAAAGCGCCTCCAGTTCCCTGACCAGCAACGGCCCGGCGCAGGCCACCGGAGCCAGCCGCGCTACCCCGTGCGTGCTGGCATGGGCGCGATGCGCCGACCCGAAGGCGTCCATCACGAAAATGTCGCTCAGCGCGGCCAGACGCGTGGCGAGTTCCGTGTCGTCGGCCTTTTCGCCCCGCTCGAAGCGCACGTTCTCCAGCAGCACCGCCTGCCCCGGCTCGACCTCCGCACCCCGAGCCCACGAATCCACCAGCGGGACCGGCCGGTCCAGGAGTTCGCCGAGTCTGCGGGCGACCGGCCGCAGGGAGAAGGCTTCGTTGTAGCACCCCTCCCGGGGCCTGCCCAGGTGGGAGATGAGCATGACGCGCGCACCCTGCTGCAGGGCGAATTCGACTGTCGGTATCGCGGCGGCCAGACGCGCGTCGCTCGCCACGGCACCGTTCCTGATCGGAACGTTCAGATCCTCTCGGATCAAAACCCGCCGACCCCTCAGCGGCAGATCCACCATGCGCAGCACGTGCATCGCTTGCCCGGTTCGATTGCTTACAGGGCGCCGCGGCGCAAGGCAGATAACTGCCGGTTTGCCGCGACATACGTCATTTGCCGCGCGTCTCAGCCAACCCTGGAAAATGCCAACGTTGTATCGAGCATGCGGTTGGAAAAGCCCCACTCGTTGTCGTACCAGGTGCAGATCTTGACCAGGTTACCCGACACCTTGGTCAGGCCGGAATCGAACACGGAGGACGCCGGGTGATGATTGAAGTCGATGGAAACCAGCGGTTCGTCGACGTAGGCGAGTACGCCCTCGAGCGCCCCTTCGGCCGCCGACCTGATCGTCCTGTTCACCTCCTCGACGGACGTTGCCCGCGTGCTGATGAAGGAGAGATCCACCACCGAGACGTTGATCGTCGGAACGCGGATCGAGAAACCGTCCAGACGGCCGTCCAGTTCCGGCAACACCAGCCCCACCGCGGCCGCGGCGCCGGTCTTGGTGGGAATCATCGACTGGGTTGCCGAACGCGCCCGCCGCAAGTCCTTGTGAAACACGTCGGAGAGGACCTGGTCGTTGGTAAAGGCATGAATGGTGGTCATCAGGCCCTGCTCGATCCCCACGGCTTCGTGCAGCACCTTGGCCACAGGCGCCAGGCAGTTGGTCGTGCACGAGGCATTGGAGATGACCTGGTGCGAGGCGTCGAGAATGTGGTGATTGACCCCGTACACGACGGTCGCGTCGGTGTCGGTACCCGCCGGAGCGGATACGACGACCTTACTTGCGCCAGCCTCGATGTGGGCCGAGGCCTTGTCCTTCGTCCTGAAAAGGCCCGTGCACTCAAGGACTATGTCCACGCCCAGTTCCTTCCACGGCAGATCGGCCGGGTTGCGCTCTGCCAGCACCTTGATGGGATCGCCATTCACCACGAGTTCGCCGTCGCCGACCTCGACCTGGAACGGAAAGCGACCGTGCGCGGAGTCGTAGCGGGTCAGGTGGGCATTGGTCCGGGCGTCGCCGAGGTCGTTGACCGCGACGATCTGCATCTCGTCGCGCATACCCGATTCATAAAGCGCTCTCAGCACCATTCGGCCGATACGGCCGTATCCGTTGATCGCAAGTCTCACAGGCATCTGTTTCTCCTTGGAGGAAGTGTCGGGAACGATGACGTCAACCGGGGGCGCCGGCCCGGTCTGGAACCAACCGATACGTCATTCTCGGGTTCATGCGGCACTAGCGGCCCAGCACGCGGCGCGCCGCCTCTGCAACTGCCTCCACCGTGAAGCCGAAATGTTCCATCAGGGCCTTGCCCGGCGCCGACTGGCCGAAGCTCGTCATGCCGAGCACGTCGCCCCGGCCGCCGACATAACGCCACCAGCAGTCCCTGGCGCCGGCTTCGATCGCCAGGCGCGCGGCGCCGTTGTCCGGCAGCACATGGGACCGGTATGCCTGCGGCTGCGCGTCGAATACCTCCGTGCAGGGCATCGAGACGACCCGCACGCGCACGCCTTCGGACATCAGGGTCCGAGCGGCCCCGAGCACCAGGCCCACTTCGGACCCGGTCGCCATGAGGATAAGCTCCGGGTCGCCGTCGCTGTCCAGCAGGATGTATCCCCCCTTGGCGGCTAGGTCGATCTGGTCATCTGTCCGGTCCACATGGGCAAGACCCTGGCGTGTCAGGATCAGGCTGGTGGGTCCGTCGTCGCGCTCCACCGCGGAACGCCAGGCGACCGCGGTCTCGACCGCATCGCAGGGGCGCCAGACGGCCATGTTGGGCATGGCGCGCAGGCTGCTCAGGTGCTCGATCGGCTGATGGGTGGGTCCGTCCTCTCCCAGGCCGATGGAGTCGTGGGTGAGGACCAGAATGCTGCGGATTCGCATCAACGCCGCCATTCGCAACGCGTTGCGGGCGTAGTCGGAGAACACCAGGAACGTGCCGCCGTAGGGTATGAAGCCGCCGTGCAGGGCCAGTCCGTTGAGCAGCGCCGCCATGGCGAATTCCCGCACGCCGAAGTAGATGTAGTTGCCCGCCGCGTTGTTGGCGTCCATGACCGTCGAGCCGCTGTGCAGCGTGTTGTTTGAGCCGGTCAGGTCCGCCGATCCGCCGATCAGTTCGGGCAAGTGCGGCGCAAAGGCCTCCAACGCCCGCAATGACGCCTTGCGGGTGGCCATGTCCTTGCCTTCAGCGGCGATCTCCCGGATCGCGGCGTCGGCGAGATCGCCCCAGTCCCCGGGGAACGCGCCACTTGCCCGGCGCTGGAATTCCTGCGCCAGGTCGGGCCATTGTTCCGCATAGGCGTCGAAGCGCGTCTGCCATTCGGCCTCCAGCGCCGCCCCCCTGTCCCTGGCGTCCCACGCGTCGCGGAGTTCACCCGGGATCACGAAAGGCTCGTGTTCCCAGCCGATCTGCGTGCGTGTCGCGGCGACCTCGTCGGGCCCCAGGGGTGCGCCGTGGGTGTCCGCCGTACCCTGCTTGTTGGGAGCGCCCCAGCCGATGAGCGTCTTGCAGCAGATCAGCGACGGTCGATCTGTCTGCGCGCGGGCAGCGTCGAGGGCGGAAATCACTGCGACGGGATCATGCCCGTCCACATCCTCCACCACGTGCCAGCCGTAGGCCCGAAACCGCGCCGGCGTATCGTCCGTGAACCAGCCGTCCGTCGGGCCGTCGATGGAGACGGCATTGTCATCGTAGACGCCGATCAGCTTGCCCAGGCCCAGCGTGCCCGCCAGAGAACAGGCCTCGTGGGAGATGCCTTCCATCAGGCAGCCGTCGCCAAGAAAGACGTAGGTATGGTGGTCGACGATCGTCCCGCCGGGCCGGTTGAAGGTCGCGGCCAGCACCTTTTCCGCCAGGGCCATGCCAACCGCGTTGGCTATCCCCTGCCCCAGCGGGCCGGTGGTGGTTTCGATGGCGATTTCCAGCTCCCGCTCGGGGTGACCGGCGGTTCGCTGGCCTAGCTGGCGGAACTGCCGGAGTTCGTCTATCTCTATGGGGTAACCGCTGAGGTACGCCAGGGCATAGATCAGCATCGAGCCGTGCCCGTTGGAGAGCACAAACCGGTCGCGGTCGCACCAGTGGGGATTGGCGGGATTGTGCCTTAGAAAGTCGTTCCACAGGACTTCGGCGATATCCGCCATCCCCATGGGCATGCCTGGATGGCCCGATCGCGCCGCCTCCACGGAATCCATGGCGAGTGCGCGAATCGCATTTGCAAGTTGCCGTCTCGGCAGTCCCGGGACTGCCGTCATGTTCGCTTCGGTTGATGCCATCGGATCGTGCCGGCTGGTGGAATTGGAAGTCGGGAATTGTCGCCCACGGTGGTGGTCACCGCAATAGAAATCCGGACGGAATTTCGCTCTGATGACGGCCGCAAGAACGTCGAGACACCGCCCGGGTCACGATGGCGCGCCGGCCAACGGCGGGGCCGCGCAACATGTACGGTGCGACGTTGCGCGGCGCGACGGCGGGACGCGTAACGGCAGCAAGAACGAACGCCAGCGTCAGATCGTACGGTCGATACGCAACAGGCGAATCAGGTTGCCGCCGAGAATCATTTCCTTTTCCGCGTTACTCAAGTGTGTCGAATGAATTATCAGGTCCATCGTATCCGGCCAGCCCAACGGCATGTCGGTGCCGTAGACGATCTGGCTCGCACCCATCTCCGCAACGAGATGCCGCAGGCCCTCATCCGAGAACACCATGGAGTCGGCGAAAATCTGTGTACGCAGGTACTCGCGCGGCGGTTTGCGGTTGAGGCAGTCTTCCGCGCCGCCGCCGTTGCAGGCGACTTCCGTGCGGCCGAAGTACGAAGGCAGGAATCCGCCGCCGTGCGCCCCGCAGATCTTAAGGTTCGGAAAACGGTCGAACGTGCCGTCGAAGATCATCCGCGTAAGCAGAAACGCGGTCTCCAACGGATTGCCGATGATATTGCCGAGATCTCCCGGATAGTCGAGGCCGCCTTCCATGACGATGTTGCGCGCACCGGCCGGGTGCACAAAGACCGGCACGTCCAGTTCCTCGCACTTGGCCCAGAACACGTCGAATTCGGGCGATGCAGGCACCACGCCGTTGACATGCCCGGCGATGGACGCCCCGCGAAAGCCCAGCTCGTTCACGGCGTAGTCGAGTTGATCGGCGGCAAGATCCGGGAACTGCAAGGCCGGTGACGACAAGGCCACGAAGCGCTCGGGATAGCGCTCGACCCACGCCGCGAAACCGTCGTCCTGAACGCGGATGATGTCCCGCGCCAGATCGCGGTCCTCAGCCGCATACCACCAGTATTGGTTCGCACTGATGGCCGATACGTCGATACCCCACTCGTCCATGAGCGTGAGCCGACTCGGCTCCAGCAGCCGCGGACCGCCGATGCTCCGCTCCACGGGCGTGCCGCGAATGACTTCCTCCACGGCCTGAATCGATGCGTGCGCGTGTATGTCGACGGTCTTGACGCGCTTTCCGGCGATCCGGACCTCCTTGCGCGTTTGCGCCCATGCCGCCGGCTTGACGGCGAGCGCGCCCGCCGTCATGGCAATGGCGCCCAGGAAATCTCTTCTACTCTTCATCGGCATTCTCCCTCTGACCCGGAAATTCTACACACATTTCGCATCGTCGCCGGGCAGCGTTTCAAGGGCGTCGAGCCACCGCGCTCTGATGATGTATGCTGACTCCGGTCGTCAACAACACAGGGAGATGCCCATGCGAGCGGTGTTTTCTATAAAGGTGGCCGGACTCGCCTGGCTTCTCGGCGCTCCCTGTCTCGGCCTCGCCCACCATTCCCCGACCAACTACGACCAGGGACAGGTCATGGAGATCGAGGGCGAGATCACGCGGGTGCTGTGGAGAAATCCGCACGTACGATTCTGGGTGATGCACGCCGAAGAATCCGGTGAAGAGACTCTGTGGGAGGTGCAGGCGACGCCGGTCGTACACCTCATGCGCGAAGGCATCACCCGCGAGCTGTTCAGCGTGGGCGACACGATCAGGGTCGCCGGAGCGCCGGCGCTGCGCTCGGTCAACGAAATGCATGCCTATAGCGTGTTGCTGTCCGGCATTCGGGAGTACGTCCTCGATGCGGGTGCCGAGCCGCGCTGGAGCGACGATGCCATCCGCCGGACGCACAACCTGCCACCTTCCGCCGATCCCACGCTCGGAATTTTCCGCGTGTGGTCGGGTCAGGGCGGGTTTTCCGAAGAACGCTATACGCTCACCGACGCCGCACGCGCGGTGGCCGAGGAGATGGCCCGAATGCCGTGGGACACGGTACTGGACGGCTGTACGCCCAAGGGCATGCCCGAAATCATGGCGCAACCCAATCCCATCGAGTTCGCTCGCCAGGGCGATGACATTCTTCTGCGCCTGGAGGAATACGATACGGTACGCAACATATCCATGGGTTCGGAGTCGGCGGCGGGAGAGCGCGCCCCCACGCTGCTAGGGAACTCCATCGGCGAGTGGCACGGCGACACGCTCGTGATCACGACAACGGGCATCGACTATCCCTGGTTCCGGCAAAGCGGCATTCCGCAGTCAGAGGCGCTCGAAGTGATTGAGCGCTACACGGTGAACGCTGAGGGCAGCATGCTGGACATGGAACTGACCGCCACCGACCCGGCGACGTTCATTGGTCCGGCCGTCCTCACCAAGTCGTGGACGTGGCGGCCCGGGATGGAAGTTCTGCCTTACCAGTGCGCCGAGGAGTAGGTCGCGCTGAGACTGTTCGCAGGCGACTGCAATGCTCGGCCCATCGACATTGGCGCCCGGGACGACACCGGAAGCAGGAATGGGCATGGGCCCGCCGGTAAATTGACGACCCTGGAAAGCGCGCAAGATTGAGCGCTGGGAGCGAGCGCCAGACCTCTTCAAGGCCGCCGCCGAGGTCAGGTCACCTCTCGAAGGTGTACCTGAACTGCAGGACGTACTCCCTCAGCCGCCGATTGTAGCGGGCCGACTGGTTCTGAGGCGGCTCCGTGGCGAGCAGATTTCTCGTGGCGAGGCCGAAACTGGCCGACGGCATGAACTGCCAGTTCCACTGCAAGTCCAACAACCACTGGCCCTCCTCGTGGGTGAAGGCCGCCCTCGCCAGTTCGTTAGTGAGGTCGACGTAGTCCGCGTTCAGGCTGTCCCTGTAGGAGACGTTCAGCCGGACCCGATGATCGCCCCGATTAACGCTGAGCGGAAAACTTCCCTGCCAGTGGGGCATGTTGTTGATGCCGTTTGAAAAGCCCATGCCGATGTTGCGGCCGATCGAGCTGCACAGATCGTCCGGGCACAGCCCCGGCCGAGCCCCCGCCCCGGCCGGAAGCGGGAAGTCATACTTCGTCGTCAATGTGAATCTCGGCGAGAAGGACAGCCTGCCCACCCCCGTATCGAAGTTCATGTTGGAGTACAGGTCCAGAAACTCCGCATTGAGGAAATCCAGATTCTCCGGGTATGTGACGATCAGGGCGATATTGTTCTGGTCCAGCGGCAGGCTTGGATCGAGCGGCTCCATGCAGCCGCCTTCGGAGGCCGGGATCCAGTTTATGTTGCCGGTGTTGTCCTCACGAGCACGCTCGGTCCCGTCGTCATTGAACGTTTTCGGGACCCCGTCGTCGTAGGTGACGATACATCTCAGGTCTCCGCCCACGACGTTTGCCGTAGGGGCCACGATCCGGTCCTTGAACCGGACCCGAACCCAGGATGCCCCGACGTTGATGCTCTCGGTCGCCCGGAAATCGAATCCGAACGAGAGATTGTCCGAGGTCTGCGGTTGAAGGTCCGGATTCGCCCGGGTTTCGAAAGCGGCGGAAGTCCTGCCCATGGCGCCATAGGTGATCTGGTTGTGATCCACAAAGTTCGGACTGCGTCCACCGATCACGGTGTTTGCGGCGCTCTGGCTGATCGAAGGACCCTTGAACGAAGTCTGCCAGGAGGCGCGCAGGTTGATTCGGTCCGTCGGTGTCCACAGCGCGGCGATCTTCGGCGACAGCTCGCTGAAACCGAGGTTGTAGGATTCGTTCCGGGCCGCAACCTGGACATTCAGCGTGTCGGTGAAAGGCAGCGCGGACTCGAAATAAATCGACTGCACGGATTGCGAACCGCTGAAGTCGTTGAATATGCCCACGCTGGCCGTCAGGCCCTGTTCGACCAGGGGGTCGACATCCCGCGCCAGCGTTTCCTCGCGCCAGGCCACCCCGGCCGCCAGCCCGATCGGGCCACCCGGCAACTCACCGAACTCCCCGGTGACTCGCGCGTCCACGGTGCGCAGATCCATGGTGAATTTGTCGACGCGGTTCGGGATCAGCCATTCCAGGAGTTCCGGATCGTTGGCAAGACCCTGCGCGGCCGCATCCGGCAGCGCCGAACTCATGAACGGATTGTAGTAAAAACAGCTCCCCTGCCCCGCGGTGCCCGTGGCGGGATCGCAGTTGGGCCCGCCGAGGCCATCCATGGCCAGCGGGTAATGAGCCAGGATAATGTCCCTGACCGCGTTTTGGGTCTGGCTCCGGCCGACGGAACCATCCACCAGCCAGGTCCAGCCGCTGCCGATATCGCCCTCGATCCCGAATGCGGCCCGCCGGAAGGCGTTCTCGTTGTACGCATCCATTTCCGCGAGAAACGGCATCGTCTCGTTCACCGCATAGAGGGGCACGTACCTGGCCGGCCCCATCGCCGGTCTCAAAAAGCCGAAGTTCTCATCCTCGCTGCGGGCGTGCACCATCGCCGGATGGTCCGTGGGGAATGCGTAACTTGCTCCCAGGGTCGCCGGCACGTTCGGAGTCCAGACGTTGCCGGTGCCGCCGTCGCCCCAACGGTCGATATCGTCGAAGCGCTGCTGGGACATGCTGACCTCGCCGTTGACCCGGACGGAATTCTCGAACGCATGATCGAAGTACACGTAACCCATGGCCTGCTCGACATTGTTGTTGACGAGGGCAAACGCATTGTCGAACCCGTTCGCACGGCCGCAGCCCTCCGCCGGCGCCGAGGGGTCGCTGCCGGTACCGACTTCCCGAAGCTCGTCGTCGGCCGGATCTTCGTAGTAGCGGTAGTATGAAAACTGCCCGAACACGGGATTCCCGCACAGCGGGTCGATCCAGGTGGCGGCGCCCATCCCCATCCCGCTGACATAAGTGAGTCCAGCCTGCGATTCCAGACCGACGCCGCCTTCCGGAGTCACGTCGAGTTCCTCCCCGAAGACATCGTCTATGTCTCCGCGGCGGATCATATCCTCCATGTGGTACTCGACGGCGGCGATGAAGCTCGTGTTTTCGTTGCCGGCGCCGAACAGTCCCGCAAACGTGACGTTGGCGGCGGGATCCGCCTCAAGAGTCCGGGAGTCCGCCTGGAAGTCGAAACCCCGGAAATCCCTGTTGGTGACGAAGTTCACGACGCCGGCCACCGGGTCGGACCCGAATATCGCCGAGCCGCCGTCGAGCAACAGTTCCGCGCGCTGCACGGCGATGCGCGGCACCAGCGAGTTGATGTCCACGCGGTTCCAGCCCGTGCCGTCGGGGGCCGGATAGGCCACCACGCGCCGTCCGTTCAGTACGGTCAGCGAATTCTCGTCGCCCAGACCGCGCAGGTTGATCGTGGCGACGCGAGTCGACCGTGTCCGTGCCATGCCCCCCGCGTCGGTCTGGTCGATGTTGTCGGAACTGAAGTTCTGGGGGACATTGTCGAAGAAATAGGTCGCCAGGTCCGGGGGGGCGAACTCCACCATGTCCTCCCCGGAATGGACGCTGACCGGGGATGGGGAGTCGATTCCCGTGTACAGGTAGGAACCGGTGACTATGACCTCTTCGAGCTCATCGCCTTGCTCTTCCTGCGCCAGAACCGGCGAGACATGGGCCAATGCGATCGCGCCGAGGAAAGCCGCGTTCCGTAAAGTCCGTCCTGCTGAATCCATGATCATCCCCTGACTCGTTGTGTATCAACAACATTTGACTCATTGGGTTATAGAGTATCACCAAGACCATTACAACGCTGACAGATTGGATTCTGTTTCGATATCGGAAGATAAAATCTATATAAAAACAGGTAGTTATGAAATTTAATGGCCGTCGTGGGGGAAACGGCATTTGCACTATTTTTCCTTAACAAGATTTCTTGTGAATTCCTGCCCGCCAATACGGCCAACAAACCTGACCGATCACATGTAGTATCGTAGCGCTGGTGCAACGAAATCAGCGGTTCCTGCACGCACGGGAATGCGCCTCGGCCCCGGACGCAACGGTAAGGCCGCACCGCTGGCGAACAAGGCACAAGACTTTTTGACAAACTTGACAATTCGTCGGCAACGATCCTCGTTTTGCGACGTATTCTTATCGGCGAGACCATGAGTTCCCACATCTTGCTAATTGATGACGATGTGCAACTGGGTGCGCTGCTCCAGGAGTTGTTCACGTCGAAAGGCTACGCGATGGAGTTGGCCTACGATGGGGAGGAAGGCGCGGCGAAAGCCACGCAAGGCGCGCACGATCTCATCATTCTGGATGTCATGCTGCCCAGGAAGGACGGGCTGGCGGTATTGAGCGAAATACGCCAGTCATCGGATATTCCCGTGTTGATGCTGACCGCCAAGGGCGAACATGCCGATCGGATCAAGGGCCTCGAAAGGGGTGCGGACGATTATCTCGGCAAACCGTTCAACCCCCGCGAGCTTCTGCTGCGCGTGGGCGCCATCCTGCGCCGCGGTTCATGGAAAGACTCGGCCGAACAGGACACGCTGGCCGTCGGGCCGTTGGAGTTGCGGATAAGGCAACTTGAAGCCAGCGTCGGACAACGCCTGATCACGCTCACCGGCACCGAAGAAAGGGTGCTTGAGGAACTCATGCGCAATCCCGGCAAGGTTCAGTCAAGGGAATCGCTGACGGAGCGGGCCCTGGGCCGGCCAAGGGCAGCCTATGATCGCGCGATCGACACCCATATCAGCCATCTGCGGAAGAAGCTGGGGCGGGATCACCTCAAGCGGCCCGTGATACGTTGTATTCGCGGCATGGGCTATCTTCTCGTACCCGACTGGCAACCTGAATAGTCATGAAGAGCATCGTCTGGCGAACATTGTTGTCTTTCTGGGGCGCTACGGTCGTCATTCTCGCCGTGGTGGTCTTTTCAAACGCACGTGTCGGCCAGCAATGGAATGAAGAGCTCTATTCGGTCACGGCGTTCGACATCATCGCTGCGGGGAGAGCGGTTTTTCGTGCGGACGGGCTCGAAGGGCTCGCCGAATGGTTGACCGATGACGACAACTTTCCCCCGGGCATGACGCTTTACGTGCTCGAAAACGACAGCGTGGACATTCTCGGGCGGGAATTTCCCTGGTTCCTGTGGCCGGCCCAGCAGGCGATGGGGGGCGCCCAACGCGCCGCCCCACCCCCGGCCGACCGGCGGGCACACCGACAAGGCGTCACGGGACCGGACGGAACCCGGTACACGTTCATTGTTGGGCCGACACCGCAACCGCCCCTGGGCGCTTTCGGGCTCCCCAGCGTTCAGTGGCTGGTGCTGCTGACGGCCGTGCTCGCGACGGCGGTGGCCTGTCTGGCGCTCACACGACCCCTTCGCCGGAGGTTGCTGCGCCTTCAGGCGGCGGCCGGCTCGCTGGCCAGGGGTGACTTGGGCGCCCGGGCCAATCTCCAGACGAATGACGAACTCGGCGCCGTGGCCCACCAGTTCGACCGGATGGCGGGACGCATCGAGAAGATGATCCGGAGCCAGCAGGAACTCTTTCGCAACGTGTCTCACGAGATTCGTTCGCCGCTGGCCAGGATCCAGGTCGCGCTTGCGCTGGCGGAGGAGGAACGAGGAGGCGTGCGAGACGAGAACCTCGAGAGAATCCGGCGCGAAACGGAGGGACTCGAGGGCATGATTCAGCAAATCCTCGACCTCGCGAAACTGGAGAATCAGAGCGAAGATCAGGCGCTGGAGGATGTGGACCTGGTCGAGGTCGTCAGTCTTGCCGTTGATGACGTGCGGTTCGAGGGTAGATCGCAGGACAAATCTGTGCGCTGGAATCCGCCGGAAGGGCTCTACCGGGTCCGCGGATTGGCCGACGTGTTGAGAAGCGCCGTGGAAAATGTGCTCCGGAACGCGCTTGCGCACACACCGGAACATTCGCGCGTCGACGTTTCGCTGGAGAACTCGGCGGGGACGGCGAAGCTGTACATCCGCGATCATGGCGAAGGCGTACCGGACGAGCAGATCAACCGGATCTTCGAACCCTTTTACCGCTGCGGCGATCGCAAGGGTGGCGCCGGCATCGGACTGGCCGTTACGCACACCGCCGCCGCTCTCATGAATGGCACGGTTGAAGCCAGCAGAGCGCCCGAGGGCGGCCTGATCGTGACCCTGAAGCTGCCGCTGGTCCACAGCCCCGCGCATTAGTTGGGTGTTCTTGGAGCACAAGTGCGTGATTCGTCGGATATTTGTGGGCTTTAAAGGCCTCATGGCCGCGGCGCTGCTCGCGGCGGCGCCGTTCGCCACTGGTCAGGACAGTTCTGACCCGAACATCATTCTAATCCTCGCCGACGATCAAGGCTGGAACCACTTGTCCGTGCCGATGGACGACGAGTTTCCGGGATCGGGGAGCGATTACTTCCACACGCCCAACATAGAACGCATCGCCGCAGCCGGCATGCGGTTCCCCAACGCCTATGCCGCGGCGCCGATGTGCGGCCCGAGCCGAATCGCCCTGCATTACGGCAAGGGTACCGCGCAGGTCGTGTACTCCGAAGCGGCGGATAACGTACGGGCGGAGTCCATCACCATCGGGGAACTGTTGAAGTCCGCCGGCTATGCCACGGCACACTTCGGCAAGTGGAGTCCTGGCGCGCCGGAATCGGAATTGCAGTATTACGACGCAAGCGATGGCGCGGCGGGCAACGGCGACGGCAACGTCGATGACCCAGCCAATCCCAAGGATATTTTCGGCATTACCGAGCGCGCCGTGGCGTTCATGGAGGCGAGCGTCGATGACGGTCAACCGTTCTTCATGCAACTATCGCACTACGCCCCGCACGTCGGCTTCCAGGCGCTTGAGGAGACCGCCGAAAAGTGGGAACGCATCGAGCCCGGCGAGTTACATATCGACCCCGTCTATGCGGCGATGACCGAAGACCTGGATACCGGCATCGGCATGGTGCTGGACAAGCTGAAGGACCTGGGCGTCGAAGACAACACGTACGTGATCTACACGTCCGATCACGGCCAGACCATCAACCGCTCCACCAACCAGCCCCTGACGCTTGGCAAGGGCACCCTGTGGGAGGGCGGCATGCGCGTGCCGTTCATCGTCAGCGGCCCCGGCATCGCGGCCGGAACGATTTCCGATGCGCGCGTCGTGTCGCTGGACTTCTTCCCCACGTTCGCCGAACTTGCCGGCGCAGGCGACACGCTGCCCGACGATCTTGAGGGCGGAAGCCTGGTGCCGCTGCTTCACGGAGGGGGAGACGGCGAGGTAACGCGTGCCCGCGACGAGCTCGTGTTTCACTTTGCGCAGCCGAGCGGGCAGCCGGAGTCACGGCCCTCTTCGAGCATTTATCTTGAGAATCACAAGCTGCTGAAGTTCTACGATACCGGTGATCTTCAGCTATTCGATATCGCACAGGACCTGCGGGAGCAGGAAGACCTTGCCGGCCGGATGCCCGAGCGCGTGGAGGAGTTGCACCAGCGGCTGACAAGCTACCTGGATGCGGTCAATGCGACAATACCGGACCCATCGACGATGACGCCCGGGCCAGCGCCCGGAGCGGGGATGGGCATGGGCGCCGGTGCAATGGGAATGGGAGGCGAACCATGATCAAGGGACAAACATTCGACAGCCCGTGGCGAAAGCCGCGCCTGGCGCTGGCAGCCCGGCCTCCAGATGGTGGAGGACTTCGACTGCGTCGCCGATTGGGGCGATTCGGACTGATTGGCCGTCGATCAGAGCGCAACAGAGAACCTGGATATGTTGGCACGGCTTGCGCAAGACCTGCAGACTGCCGGCTCGATGGCGGCACCGCTCAATCGAAATCGGCTTGCGGCCGGCCTCGCTATCGCCCTGGGATACCTTGGAACGGCACACTCCGCACCGAGTGATACGCCCGCACGCTATCCCCCCGATCTAAGGGGTGCCGATATCAGCCAGGGCTTCAGGAGATAACAGTTCCATGAAAAACGTTTCTACCGCTGAATTACGAACCATTGCCCTCGTGACAGTGGCGCTGCTTGCAGGCGGCGCTCTCAATGACGCTGTGGCACAAGACGAAGACGCCTGTGCGGACCTGCACCTGGTCAACGGCCGGTTCTTCTCCATGGCCGAGCTGCCGCAGACCGCTGACGGCGTTGCGCAAAGTGACTTCAACAGCATGCGCATCGCCGGCAACATGATCGCGCAAGTCGGCGACGATCTCGCCCCACCCGACTGCGCCACAACCATCGACCTGGACGGCAAGTCGGTCATTCCCGGACTCAGCGATACGCACATGCATTTCATCCGCGCCACATTGCGGCCGGGTTACGACACGCGTGAACTTGAACTCAGCCGCAGCATTCCGGAGGCCATGGACATGATCGCGGCCAAGAGCGCCGCCATGGCCGAGGCGGATGTTCCCACCGATCAGTGGATCACCTTCATCGGCGGCTGGGACCCGATTCAATGGGACGAAAACCCCGTCGGCTCGGGCCCGGGAGGCGGTCCTGCCTTCGTTTTTCCGACACTGGAACAGATGGATGCGGCGGCCGGCGGCTATCCCTTCTACATTCATCTGCGCTCGACCGAGACCGCATATACCAACACCCAGGGCATGCTCCGGCTGAACGAACTGGCCGCCATGACGGAAGGGGCAGGAGATCCGCAAATCGATCCCCACACGGGCTTCGTGGCCGACTCGACGGCAGCTTTCGTGCTGATCAAGCAGGACAGCGACCCGCGGGATCAGGCCATTCGTGTCATGCGGGGGTTCAACAGCGTCGGCCTGACCTCGGTGGTCGACGTGGGCGGCAGCATTCGCGGCATGGGTGCGCAGTATTTCAACGTCTTTTCCGACTACGAAACCATGAAGGCACTGTACGACGCCGATGAATTGACCATCAGGGTGCGCGCCCGGGTGCAGGGCGACCTGATAACGCCCGTGGCGGATTACGAAGCCCTCGTGCATTCGATCGCAGCCAGATTCGGCAGTGAGGACGACAGCATGTTCAAGGTCATCGGTCTCGGGGAAGACCTTGGCGACATCGCGACCAACGGCTATCAGAACGTCGTGGAGATGGCGATCTCCAACGGTTGGCAGGTCGGCAAGCATGCGGGCCAATTGGCGGACATCGAGACGTATCGCGCCGCCGCCGTCGCGACCGGAAAGGCTACGCGCCTGACGCTGGAGCACTCGTCTCCCGGTCAGTCCGAGTTCGATGCGATCAAGGCCCTGGGTTACGAAAACGTGGTCGGCATCAACCTTTCGTCGCACGCCTTCCTGGGCCGCGGCGCCGCGGGGCGTGTCTGCGACAGCGTTCGCTTCAGGTCCGTAGTGGAATCAGGGCTGCATGCGGGCATCGGCACGGACAGCACCAACGCACAACCCAGCAATCCCTGGATCAACATCTACGCCATGGTGACCGGAAAGGACGTGAAGGGTTTTGGGCTGCGGGCCGGTGGCGTGACTACCCTGCGTGCAGCAACCGCAGGCGGCATGGGCGGTATGGCCGGCATGGGCGCCGGTGGAGCGGGCGTGAACGCCGGTGGCGCCAATACGGCAACAGCCGTAGATCCGGATGCTCCCATCACCTGTCCCGACGAGCGCATTTCGCGGGCTCAGGCGGTCCAGCTATATACCAGGGGCAGCGCTTGGCTGGCCGGGTCCGAAGACGACTACGGAACACTGGAAGCGGGCAAGCTGGCCGATCTTGTGGTGCTGAGCGATGACCTGTTCTCGCCGTCCGTCAGCGACGACGAGATTCAGGGCATTCATTCCCTGATGACGATTGTCGACGGTAAGATCGTTTTCGTTGACGAGAACACCGGGATTACAGCGGAAATAGACGAATAGAATCAGAGCGACAGGAACCGGACGATCCCGAAGGTGATCGCGGCATTGGCGCCAATGATGTAGAGCGCCACGCGGTATAGGTCCGCTTTCGTCGCAAGGTGCTCCGAATAAAGCTTGACGACGGCGCGAGCTACCGCTTCGGCCTGGGACTGCTCAAACCCGGCGGCTTGCAGTTCCTTCGCGGCGCTCAATGTGTCGAATGCGACCATCAAACAAGCATACCAGCGGAAGAATCCGCATCGAATGTTGGTTTGTCTACCAAATGGCGATTTTCCCGAGGTTCCGCAGATCGCCGATTCTCTGGACATATCTCAGCGCGCGGACAGCCCCTTGGTCATGCGGCGCGGGCCGACGTAATCGCACTCGCCATCTCCGCCCGCGATCTCGATGCTGGTGTCTCGCCTGCCGATGTTCACCTGATTAGGCACAGGAAAATGAAATCGGCAGTTGCAGCGGATACTTGTATCGGCGTGCTTCACTCATTGCCACAGCCTCCTGACTATCTCTCCTGGTGTGGCGGCCCTGATCCCGAACATTCGCGCCATGACGGCCACGAAACACCGCAACCACTACGCTCATTTCTAGCGCCAGGCGCCCACAACGTCCAAGCTGAATGACATTGCACAAGATGTCAACGAGAGACATGCTACAGTCCGCTCACAGGATTAAGCGTCTACACGCATTGTCCAACTACCGAGCAGCTCCAACAGATTCTCTCCCGTCATGAAACGACTCGGCATCATCATCGCTCTTGTCGCACTCGCGGCCGCAGCGGTGTGGTACCTCAACCGCCCGGAGGTCGTCGAGGTCTCCCTGGTGACGGTGGAGCGCGGACCGGTTTCCTCCACGGTCAGCAATACCCGCGCGGGCACGGTGGATGCCTGCCGCCGCGCCGGCCTGTCGCCGGCCTCGGGCGGTCAGATCGTCAATCTACCGGTGACGGAGGGTGATTTCGTCGAGCAGGACGAACTGCTGCTGGAACTGTGGAACGACGATCTGCGCGCTCAACTCGAGTTGACGAGGCGGGAGTCCACAGCGGCCGAGTCAAGGGCGGCCGAAGCCTGCGTCACGGCCGACTTCGCGTTGCGCGAGGCCAACCGGCTCACACGGCTGCTGGAGGAGGGGCTCGCGTCCGAGGACGATACGGACCGAGCGGTGGGCATGGCCGAGTCAACGGCCGCTGGCTGCCAGGCAGCCAGGGACGGCGCCCGGGTCGCCGCCGCCAGCATCGACGTGACCGAAGCGGCCCTGAAGCGCACCCAGCTCTTCGCGCCGTTCGCCGGCACCATCGGCGAAATCAACGGTGAACTGGGCGAATTTGTAACCCCCTCTCCCGTCGGGATTCCCACGCCGCCGACGGTCGACCTGATCGACTCCCGTTGCCTCTACATCAGCGCGCCCATCGATGAGGTCGATGCGCCCCAGGTCCGGGAGGGACTGCCCGCGCGCATCAGTCTGGACGCTTTCGGTGATCGGACGTTTGCAGGACACGTGCGCCGCGTCGCGCCCTACGTGCTGGACGTGGAACGGCAGGCGCGGACGGTGGAGATCGAGGCGGAGATCGACGATCCGGACAAGGGGGCGCTGCTGCCCGGCTACAGCGCCGACGTGGAAGTGATGCTCGCCAGCGAGGAAGATGCGCTGCGAATTCCAACGTCGCTCATCGTCGATGACAACCAGGTCTACGTATTCGACGAGGCGCTCGGCCAGATTGAGCTGCGGGAGATCGAAACAGGCATCTCCAATTGGGAGTTCACAGCCGTCACCGGCGGGCTGCGGGCGGGTGACCGCGTGGTCAGTTCGATCGACCGGGACGGCGTTGAGGACGGGGCCCTGGTAAGCCCTGAGTGACCAGCAACTGTTTGGTGGTCAACCCTGAGCAACCAGGGTCTGCCTGGTAGTCGGCGCCACGTAACAGGGGTCCGTCAGCAGGCCCTACGGCGCATGTTCTCGGTCGAGCCTCTGCTCCTCCCCGCAGTCGTAGGGGCTGACAACGATCTCCGGCCGCCAGATCCAGAAACGGCCCACTTCGAGCGGTTCGGTCATGGTCTCCGGATCCGTGATCGTCAGCCGGTAGTCCAATCGGCTTCCATCCACACTCGGCGTAAATCGTTCAACCAGGCGAATTTCCGAGCTGAAGGGCGTGCCGAGGAAGTCAAGCACGTTGGCTTCAATGCTTGTCGTCGCAACGACCAGCGTGTCACCCTCCCAATAGCCGGTGGAATGACCCAGCAACGTGTGAACGTCCGGGTTCGGAGGGGAATCGGGATCTGCATTCATGTGAATCAGGCGCTCGTTGTCGTCCTCCTCGAATCGCATCACGATGTCGTCACCCTGCCGCACGAATTCCATCGGCAGCGGGTTGTACATGATGTAGGGCATGTTCCATTCGGTACACGCAAGCAGGCTGCTGTCGCCGGCGTCCCAGGCCGCTCGCCTTGCCTCGGCTTCCTCCGTCAACGGGTAGTTGCCGTGAAACATCCGCACGCCGGAGTGTGGAATCTCCTCCAGGTCGGTGCTCCAGACGCGAAAGAGGCCTTCGGCATTGATTCGCGCCGTTCGTTCGATCTCGTCGTCATAGACCGACTCGAGCAGTTCTCCCGCCTCCGGTCGTGTGAAATAGGGGCTCGACCGCGTGGTGAGCAGGACCTCCTTTCCGTTGGGCAGCAACATATTGCGGGCGAACACCTCCGGCAGGTCTCGCAGCGATCTGTCCCCCCTTACGCTGACCCGGTCCCCTGCCTGGAGGAATTCACGATTGAGCCCCCGGGTGCGGAGGATTCCCAGTGCGCCTGTTTCAACACGCCATGAAGTCAGCTCACCCGAAGGCGCCGTGACCTCGACCTGAAACTCCGTATGCGGATTGCGCCAAAGCGCTTCGGTCACGACGCCCTCGATCTCGACGATTTCGTTGGGGTCGAAAAAACCGGCAACGGAGTGATGCGCCCACGAGGCGCCGGGCGCGCAGACGTAACACAGGGCGAGTACCACACCTGGCAGTCCGTGGCGAAAGTCTCGCTGCAAGGGGCGCAATACCGCCTCGCAGAAGTCGGCAGATCGACCGACGATGCAGTCTGTTCTCATGCCTCAACAGTATCAGACCAGCCGGGCCGGCAGGCGACGGAACGCTTGACTCAGGTAGAATCCCATCAAAACCCGCCCCGAAGCGCCGCCACTTCGCCAATTTTCAAGCCGGGAGGTTTGCCATGCACCTACGGGTCCCGCTCGCCATAGTCGTGCCGCTCGCGCTACTGGCTCCGCACGCAGTTCACCCACAGATTACCGACCCGTTGCCGGCGCCGATCGACAAGAAAGGCCTGATGGTGCAGATCCGCGATGTCGTGCGCCTGCCCAGGACGCTGGGGCGATTTCATCCCGACCAGGACGTGAATCCGGCCGGGTGGGCGCGCGTCAGCTTCGTGCACGAACTGCCGGACGGGCGCCTCTTTGCCAACGACCAGCGCGGCTACCTGTATCTGCTGGATGAGGACGCAGGCCCGTCCGTCTATCTGGACTTCATCACCGAGTTTCCGAACACCGTATACAACCGGCTCCAGAGCGGCTTCATCGGTTTCGGCTTCCACCCCGAGTTTCTCCAAAGCGGGCTCTTCTATACCGTGCACGGCGAGCGCGCGTTCGGCAATCCGGGAACGCCCGACTTCATACCGCCCGGCTATACCGAAGCCGACGTGGCACACCACAACGTCATCACCGAGTGGCGCGCCAACGATCCTGCGGCGAACGCCTTCGACGGCACGCGGCGCGAACTGTTGCGCGTCGCCCAGGTCACCAGTAAGCGGGGCGACTCCCCCACCTGGATTTCAGCTTGAAGCTGGTGTAAAGGCCCAGGGCATCAGCGCATCGATATCGGAGGCCGGATGGCCGGCGGCGATGGCTTCGAGCGTGGCCTTGA
>LXNI01000207.1_pt1 | contig 74352 bp, 63 predicted proteins | sample 809091 | NCBI WGS metagenome assembly LXNI01 (sample SAMN04870527, study PRJNA318959) | sponge metagenome | biome: 01000161; feature: marine sponge reef; material: water | host: Sarcotragus foetidus | place: Greece: Milos, Mediterranean Sea | collected 2013-05-29 | depth 5-7 m
ATCCAGGTTCAGGATCAGGACTTTGTTTTCATCAACCAGGACAAGGAAGAAATCCTGCGGTCAATTCATCCACAGTTTCCTGTAGCGGAAGCGGATGATCGGGTTCAGTCGATGTTGAAGGATCAGGCTCACATTGGTATCGACGCCGGCACAGCAGAGACCAAATGGCGCGGAGACGAGATGGATATTCAGATGGCGCTTCATGTGGCCTTCGATGCGGAACGTGACGATGTCATCAAACCCGGGGATCCGGACTGATATCTGAGCACCGCTATCCACCAACAGAGCCTTCAGCGGACCAAAACCACGCCCTGCCGCTGTCGCGGAGCAAACAGGCCGGTTTACCTGGATTTTCTTCGTCATGTTTGATGAGAGAAAAACAATGGATAGCGGAAACGCCTGTTTTGCGCTACCTGGAAGGTCTATTATTTCAATTAAATCAGTCTGTTAGTTATTAACGTACAGGAACTGATTAACCTACCTTAATTTGGGCTGGCAGGAACATATCTCGTTCTTGCAAAACAGCACTGTTTCACAGGGAGTCTGTGCGAGAGCAGTTAAAGCCCGACCATATTGATCCGCGAAGAACTTACCCTCTTTGGTTTCTGACAGCTTAACGACAATCTCATCCAGCGATTTACGCGATGCGGCTTCGTTCGCACCGGTTAGCAGGTCAACAACGTATAACCAACCCTCAGCGAATCTGGCCTGGTCGACATCTTCCTTCTTCACCACGGTGAGAAATTGCTGAAAAGTCTGTCTTGCTACAGCATGATTGCCTGCGGCCAGTTCGTGAGCTCCCAGCATCCAGAGACCATTGCCCATTTTCTTTCCGGGGGACTTTAGCTGTTGATGTATTTCGACGTTTCTTCTGGCTGCATTCAGGCCTGCCTTTCGATTTTCCGGGGTCAGTGTAATCGGCTGTTTGCCACCACCCCAGCCCGGCCAGGTGAACGAGGCGAGGTTGTAGTGAATCGCACGTATACGTGATTTAATGTTTTCTTTTGTTTTCTCATCGGCGGATTCAAGCTGAAGGTTGCCCCAGTCGATCGCGTGCTCTGACAGGGATACCACACTGTCAATATCAAATCGATTCCAATACAGGTAACGGATGACGTCATTGTAAATAATCATTGCCTTTTCTGGTGCAGTATCAGCGAACCTGGCATCAAGCGCGGCAGTTCCACCATTGTCGTACCGCGCAACCTCGTCTGCAACGATCTGTTTGAAGGCTGCGGGGTCTTCGTCGGCCAAACCCTGCGTCGTTTGTAGTAGCGTCGTGGTTACAACGCATTTGAGCAAGAAGGCAATAAACCGGTATCCCATTCTGCTGGTCCTGTATCTATCCACTTGAGCACAGTGTAATGATTTCTTGGTTTGCTACCAGTGAATAATGGGACTTGGTGGGACATCTGCTGAAGCTACACGATGGAAGTAGCCAGCTTGTTCAAAAATCTTATTTGCTTCTACAAGTTTCGCCTTTGCCATGTCTGGTTTGGAACCAAGTCGATGGAAACTTGCATTCGCACTTTCAGATTAGCCAGGCAGCTGTCGATCCGAAGGTGCCATGCTTATGCGTGGTCACGATAATTAACATTGGATTGATCGCGTCAAACCAGATTACTGTCGTACGAAAGTACCCGATCCGGGAATATTGCCATGGCTGCCCCAATAGGGGCGCCAGGCTATGACAGATTGTTTGTTGCCAACGCCCATCGTATCGGCGTCGAACATTTGGATGTGGAGGCGGAAGGCTTGCCACGGTGCGCCTTGCTTTTGCTCGAGGTACGCCACGGGAATGGACATTTCTACGTTAAATCCGCTGCGTGTAAGAGTATTGGCAATTTGAATTCCCTCGGGCAGCAGTTCGGGCCGGTAGCGGGGGCGTTGGGGATATCCGGCAGGGACGGGGCTGGACCCCAGGATAAGTGTTTCAGATCCGGAGTCCTCGCCGCGTCCATTGGATCGCTCGGGATCAGGCCTGGCATCGAAGAAGACCAAGACGCCGTCAGGCGCGAGTGGAGCGTCAAGGGGTTCGGTGAGAACGTCATCGTCAGTCACTTCGATAGCGAGATAGACGAAAGCGTCGTCATGCGCCAGTTCGAACTTGAAAGAACTATCCTCGGGGCCTCTCCAATTTTCGCCCGTCGATTTATTATAGATAAATTCGAATCTGGATTCGTGGTCGAGATTCTGCCATTCCGACAGGTCGCCATCCACACCAGGCGTTTGCGCGACGCGGGCTGCGGGCCACTTTCGATCGGCGCCCAGAACCAAAGATCCCATAAGAGGCGCCTCGATTGCCGGGCCGGAAGGCAGGGTGACGGACCAGTCGAGACGAATGGGCAATGGCTCGCCCAGGGGATAGGGTTGAGTGAGTGACAACGCCACGTCAACGTCTTCAGTCGAGTTGGATTCGACCGTCACATTGATGGATTCCACGCCTTCGAGGATGTCACCGTTGGTCGATGTGAGTTGCGCCGCCAGGTTGAGTGGTGTGTCGCCGTCGTTTCGTATATGCAGGCGAGTGCGAAGGTCGCCGATCGTTTCGGGCGTGGTCACGTATATCGGATCGAATCGCAGGGCGCCCCGGCGTTCGAACGAGTCCACAAGATCCGCAATGTTTTCACTTCGAATGTGTTCGTCGCGAATTCCATCGAGCATCAGATTAGCGAGTATCGGACCATCGTCGGTCATGGTGGCCCATATGACGTGATCAAATTCGCCGTAGAGGGGACCACGCAATAGGCTCCCGCCGCCCGTCGTCGCGAGAACGATGTGGGTTCGGTCGTTACGGACATAGCGAGCATATTGGTGCCAGTGTCCCGCAAAGGCGGTGTACTTCCGGCCGCGGAGTGCGTTGGCCACCTTGGGCCACTCCGGAAAATCGTCGTAAGCCCAAAGAGGGTGATGCATGAGCACAACAGTCCAGCGAACTCGCCTGTGTTTATTCAGCGTTTTTAGGAGCCACTTTATCTGGTCGCCGCCGAGTGTGGCGATACCAGCCTCCATCGTATTCATGCAGAGGAAAAGTACGTCGCGGTAGACGAAGGAATAATAGGAGGGGCCAAAACGGTTTTGCCAGATTTCGGCCATCACAGGGTTGCTGTAGTCGTGATTGCCGGGCACATAGAAGAAGGGCATGTCCAGGGTGTCGAGAAACCCGCTGAATTCGTCCCATTCGCCCTGGATAGTATCGACGTCTTCCGTATAGCCCTCAATGAGGTCTCCGACACTCACGACGATCTCCGGTTGAAGCAGGTTGACCTTCTCCATGCCTTCAGAAAATACGCCGGGGCGATGACCTCCCGTCCGGTCTGTTACCACGACAAACTGGAAATCATCAGGGTCGTTTTTTGGCGCCCGATCCGTCCACGGACGGGTCTTGGCTTGAATATCCGAGACAATAGGCGCGGTCGTGTTGGCTTCGTGAGCATACGCGGTTGCTGTTGCCAGGATGGAGACGAAGACGAAGATTGTGGAGAACATCAGCAGAACCGTCTATTAATGAAAATTAATTCCCCGGGAATCTCCCGGGAGCCTGCATCATACCACCCATACCACGCATCATCTTCGCCATACCTCCCTTGCTGGACATTTTCCGCATCATTTTCTGCATCTGTTTGTGCTGCTTCAGAAGACGATTCACATCCTGAATCCGGGTTCCGGACCCCAATGAAACCCGTCTTTTTCTTGATCCGTTAATACTGTCGGGTCGACGGCGTTCGCCCGGCGTCATGGAATTGATGATCGCTTCCATCTGTACGAATTGCTTTTCATTAAAATTTCCCTGAAGTGCATTTGGCATGTTGCCAAGGCCGGGCAGTTTATCGACCATACCGGCTAAACCACCCATACTGTTCATCTGCTGGATCTGGTCCCTGAAGTCTTCCAGATCAAAGCGTTTCCCTCTCTTGAGTTTGCCGGCAAACTTTTTCGCCTTCTTCCTGTCGATCTTCTGCTCTGCTTCCTCTATCAGGGAAAGCATGTCACCCATTCCCAGAATGCGTCCTGCAATCCGATCCGGATAAAACGCATCCAGCGCGTCAATGGTTTCACCAACTGCCATGAATTTGATGGGCTTCCCGGTAACGGCGCGTACCGAGAGTGCGGCGCCACCCCGGGCATCTCCATCTGCCTTGGTCAGGATGACACCGGAAATCGGTAAGATTGCATTAAAGGCCTGTGCCGTATTGGCGGCATCCTGACCTGTCATGGCATCCACCACAAACAACGTTTCAACCGGTTTGACCGACTGATGAAGATCCCTGATCTCTTCCATCATCTCGCCATCCACATGCAGTCTGCCGGCGGTGTCTATAATAAGTACATCCATGAACTGCTTGCGTGCATAAGCAACTGCCGTTTTGGCTATATCCAGAGGTTTCTGGTCCGGTGAACTGTGAAAAAATGAGACATCAGCATCTATTGACAGCTTATGCAACTGATCAATCGCCGCAGGCCGATAGATGTCCGTACTGACCAGCATGACTTTTTTCTTCTCACGGTGTTTCAGCCAACGGGCGAGTTTCGCCGCAGAAGTTGTCTTGCCTGACCCCTGCAACCCAGCCAGCAACACTACCGCTGGAGGTTGAACGTTGAGTTTGAGAGAATCTGAATGTTCACCCATCAAGCGGGTTAATTCTTCATTGAGGATTTTGACGAATATCTGTCCGGGAGACAGGCTGGCAGTCACCTCCTGGCCCAATGCACGAACCCGTACCTGATCGAGAAAATCCTTGACTACAGGTAATGCAACATCTGCCTCCAGCAAAGCCATGCGGGCTTCACGCAGGGTATCCTGGATGTTATCTTCGGTCAGTCTGGCCTTACCGGTAACACGCGCCAGAGTGGCGCCCAGTCGTTCTGTCAACGTATCAAACATTTTTCCCTGCCTGTAATTCAGTGCCGGGAATTATAACAGGAACAACTTTCCCTGCCTGTAATTCAGTGCTGGGAATTAAACCCTGAACAACAATAATGCCGAACAAGGCGCGACGAACAAATCTGTGTCAGAATATCGACATGACATCAGAGGACATAAATCGATGAATCCGGTCATACCCGGGATTCTTGCCGCCGCGCTTTACCTTGTAGGCGCAGTTGTGCAGTTCCTGTCAGACAGTACCAGGAAACAGGCTGTCAAGATTATCAGTCTTGCCGCCATTGCATTACATGGAACCACCGGTTTTCTGTTATTCCATACGGATGCAGGATTCAATCTGGGTTTATACCACATGCTTTCTCTTTCGATGCTGGCGGTGACGACCATTGTGTTGATCAGCAGTCTGTATCGTCCCGTCAATAACCTGTTTATTGTTATTTTCCCCCTGGCGGCAATCGCGCTTTGTCTCGAAATATCACTCACAGGAACCTATGTACCACGGCCGGTCATTTCCAGTGGTATTGGTATTCACATCATCCTGTCCATCTTTGCCAGCGGATTACTGGCCGTCGCTGCCCTGCAGGCGGCGTTTCTTTCTCTTGGTGACTATGAACTCAAGCACCGACGGCTCAGTGTCATCAGGAGGTTACCCCCTTTAGAGACCATGGATGCACTGTTGTTCGAAATGCTCGCTGCAGGTCTGGTGTTTCTCAGCCTGTCCATCGTCTCCGGTTTTATCTTTCTGGAGGATATCCGGGACCCGGGACTCATCCATCACACTGTCATTACCTTTGCCGCATGGGTTGTGTTTATCGTACTGATCTGGGGACGGTTGAAGCTGGGCTGGCGAGGCGCAGTCGCTTCACGGTGGACATTAAGTGGTTTCGGGCTGCTCGTTCTGGGATATTTTGGCAGCAAGTTTGTGCTGGAAGTGATTCTCATGAACGTTCCTGCTTGACACTGATCACGTTTATTCGATAAAACTGTAGTCTATTCACAACTGCGAGGTCCTCCTTTTTGGACGAGCCTTCAACTGGCGCCCTGATTGGCGCCTTTACGTGTCTGATTTTACTCTCCGCCTATTTTTCAGGTTCAGAAACAGCCATGATGCGTCTCAATCGCTATCGATTGAAGCACATGGCCAACGAGGGGCATCGTGGGGCAAGAAAAGCAAATCGTCTCCTGAAAAGACCAGACCGTTTGCTGAGTCTCATCCTTATTGGTAACAACCTGGTCAACTTTTCTGCCGCATCCATTGCCACAATTCTGGTGATCGATTTGCTGGGCGAAAGTCATGTTGCTCTGGCGCCCATTATCTGCACTATTATATTTCTTATCTTTGCGGAAGTAGCGCCAAAGACAATTTCCGAGGCTTATCCTGAAAAAGTAGCTCTGACTTCTGTTTATATATTGCAACCCCTCATGGGCCTCGGGTGGATACTGGTAGAAGTCGTCAACGGTCTTTCCATCGGGCTTATAAGGCTGTTAGGTATCAGCAAGGAAGCACCGAAAAACGATGATCTCACCCATGAGGAACTGAGAACCATAGTGAATGAAGGATCAAAAATTGAATATCAACCGCAAAATATGATGCTTGGCATTCTGGACCTGAACAAGGTTACTGTGAATGACATCATGGTACCCAAAACGGAAATCCAGGGAATCGACATTGATGATGACATTGAAGATATCGTCAATCAGGTGAGGACCACTCAGCACACGCGTATCCCCGTGTACAGGGAAGACATTGATAATGAGGTCCTTGGTATATTGCATCTCAGAAGCGCCGCCCGGTTTCTTTCCTCGAAAAGACCCACAATACCGGCAATTCTTCAGGAAACTGATGAGCCGTATTTCGTTCCTGAAAATACCCCGCTGCAAACCCAGCTTGTCAATTTCCAGCAGAATAAGGAACGCATTGGTCTGGTAGTGGACGAGTACGGCGATATTCAGGGTATGGTCACCATGGAAGACATCCTTGAAGAGATTGTTGGAGAATTCACCACTGACGTGGCGGAGACTAATGTCAGTATCTACCCGAACCAGGACGGCAGTTATCTGATAGATGGTGGTGCACAGATTCGGATGATTAATCGTATGCTGGGGTGGAAATTACCGGTAGATGGTCCGAAAACATTGAGTGGCGTCATCATTGAGCACCTGCAGATGATCCCGGACTCAAATTGCTCCATCAGCCTGGATGATTATCGCATCGAGATCGTAAAGATACAGGAAAACATGATCAAGACGGCCAGACTGGTAAAAGTACCCGAGCCTTCAAGCTGACCGCCACTTCCGGTTGACTGCTGCGATTATCGATGTAAACGCCGCGGTAATCGTACTCTGACTGATACCAACTCCGTAGTACTTGTTATGCTGTTCATCATTGATCGCCAAAATACAGATCGCCTGTGCCTCCTTGCCTTCGTTCAGCGCATACTCCTGATAATCCACAACATTCAAGGGTTCATTCAGCGTTTTCACCATGCCGTCAATAAAGGCATCAATCGGGCCGGATCCTTTACCGGTGATGGTAAGTCTGTTTTCTGCCACCATGATGTTGGCTTCACAAACTTCATGGCCATCGTCTTCTGATCGAACCTGGTAATCGATCAGTCGATAGGGTCCTTCCACTTCTATGAATTCCCTGACAAATGCCTGCCATATTTCCTCAGGTTTCAACTCTCCCCCGTTTTTCTCGGTTAACGCCTGAACAATCGGACTGAATTCCAGCAATAGCGGGCGTGGCAGCGATACTCCGAAATAATTCTCAAGAATAAATGCCACACCGCCTTTCCCCGACTGGCTGTTGACGCGCACCGTTTCCCTGTAGGATCCGCCAACATCGGCAGGGTCTATGGGAAGGTAGGGAACTTCCCAGGAACCGTCAGTACCTGACTCAACGTGGGACATGCCTTTGCGGATGGCATCCTGATGAGATCCGGAAAACGCGGTGAATACCAGTTCTCCAGCGTAGGGCTGTCGCACGTGGACGGGTATTTTTGTGCACTCCTCGGAAATGGCAACAATTCTGGGCATGTCGGACAGATAAAGTTCCGGGTCCACCCCCTGACTGAAGATATTCATCGCCATCGTAATAATGTCACAGTTACCGGTCCGCTCTCCATTACCGAACAATGTCCCTTCAATTCTGTCTGCACCCGCCATCAGACCCAGTTCAGAAGCGGCAATACCGGTTCCGCGATCATTGTGCGTGTGCAGGCTGATGATTGTGGTTTCACGGTTCGGCATATGCCTTATAAACCATTCGAGCTGGTCCGCATAAACATTCGGTGTCGCCATCTCCACCGTGGACGGTAAATTCAGAATGATCCTGTTCTCTGTTGTCGGCTGCCAGACTTCCATGACTGCGGCGCAAATCTCAACCGCAAAATCCATCTCCGTGGCAGTATAACTTTCTGGAGAATACTCAAAGGCAACGTTAGTACCCTGTGCCTCCAATCTATCCGTGTACCGTTTCACCACTTCTGTGGCATCAGTGGCAAGTTTGATCACTTCCTGCCGATTCATGTCAAAGACCACTTTGCGCTGCAACGTGGAGGTAGAGTTATAGAGATGAAAAATGACATTCCTGGCGCCATCCAGCGCTTCACAAGTTCGCTGAATCAACTCCTCCCGGGCCTGACACAGCACCTGAATAGTGACGTCGTCGGGAATCATGTCTTTTTCGATGATTCGACGCACGAAGTCATAGTCCGGTTGCGAAGCCGCGGGAAATCCGACCTCAATCTCCTTGAATCCGACTTCCAGAAGAAGGTTGTACATCTTCTGCTTTTCATTCGGCGTCATGGGTTCTATCAGCGCCTGGTTTCCATCTCGCAAATCAACACTGCACCATCGGGGGGCCTTGGAAATGACCTGGTCCGGCCAGGTACGATCGGGCAAATGAACCGGTTTGAAGGCTTTATATTTCTGGAATGGCATCTTCCTGGTTGTAGATGCCGTATCTATCGATTGGATTTGTGTGTTCATGGTATCTCACTCTATGACTGTTACTTCCCGAACTGGATCGGGAAACGGGACAATGCAGGATTTAGATGGCCGCCTACAACGGCAGTCGTAGCAGTAGTGCAGCAGACAACCTCAGCAGGACGCTGTTCAGTAAAATCTGACGATGTGCTGGTTTCATTGTCTGCAAACGTCGATAGACAGTAGTGAGAAGTGCCTATATTAGCCCGCTTTCCCCGGAAAGCCAAATTTTGAAATCAAATTTTCGAGTCAGCCGGATTGTTCCACCAACATGGGCACCGATGCCGCCCGGCCCAAATCGTCGACGACGCGAACAGTATATTTACCGGGACGCGGTTTCCAGAAAAATGGCTCGTCGCGATTTACGCGGGCAACAAAATGATTGTCGACAAACCAGAACAGTTCCCGTGTATCGGCATCGGTGACAGCCGAAAATAACAATGGGTATTCTTTTGCAGCATGTGGCGCCTGATACACCAATGTACTCAGCGGTGATGCGATTCGCGGTGCATGTCCAAAACTGGAAGTGATAGACAGTTCACACTCCGGCGCCCATGCCGGTGGACGCCGCATGGCGATACCCGCGCGTTTAAATACTGCGGCGATGTCGGAGGGCCAAAATTCGTAAACCTCCTCTCGGACCGTCGCGTTGTCTCGCTGACAACTGCGTAACCCGGTAGAAACGTCTATGGCTACCGGCCTGTGTACGGTGGAGACGTTGATTGGTGATACCCCGGGTATGAACCAGGACAGCCCGGTGGATGGGCAGTGGCGTCCTGGCAGGTCACCGGTACGCGCGCAAACGCTGACTTTACGCAAGTTGAGCGAAGGTTCCGGATAGAACGGTCCGGGGGTGATGCCAAGACTGTCGACAATCGAGAAAAACAATGGCGCCGCTGCTTCCCGACCCACCAGGTGAGGATTTGAACTGCCATCAAAGTTGCCCACCCAGACTGCTAAAACATAGGGTCCAACGATACCGACGCTCCAGGCATCCCGATATCCAAACGACGTACCGGTCTTCCAGGCCACCGTCGACTGTTCTGCCAATGCAAAGTCCGGTGTATCAGGACGCGGCACATCCTTGAGTATGTCCAGAACCAGAAAACTCGCTTCGCGGCTCAATAACTGACGTGCCGGCCTGACGGCGCCTGCTCTTGGCAATGTAGAGTTTAACTCGCGCCACTCACCACCGTTGGCCAACGCTGCATACAAACGGACCAGTTCTTCCATACTAGCTTCACTGCCCCCGAGCGCCAGCGCCAGACCATGCTCTTCCGGACCACGCAACCCATCCAGACCTGCCGATTCAAGCCAGTTGTGGAAGTGATCCACCCCCAGGCGCGCCAGTAAGTGAACAGCCGGTACATTGCGGCTATGAATCAAGGCATCCCGCGCCGACACCGGCCCCATGAAGCCACGATCAAAGTTCTCCGGCGTATAGGCCGCATAGCGTCGCGGAGCGTCTTTCATCAACGTCATCGGGTGAATCAATCCCCGGTCCAGCGCCAGACCATACAACAGTGGTTTCAAAGTGGACCCGGGCGAGCGATTGGCCAGAACGCCGTTGACCTGCCCCTGGATATCGACATTGAAGAAATCTGCCGAACCCACCAATGCCAGTATATCCATACTCCGGGAGTCCACCAAAATAGCCGAAGCGTTGTCCAGACCCGCGGTTGGACGATTCCCAAGGTGACTGGCGATGCGTTCTTCCAGCAGTGTCTGTAGCTGTAGATCCAGCGTTGTTTTCTGTACGGTTGGTTTCTGTACACCTTGTGCACTACCCGGTACATGATCCCGAACGAAGTGCGGCGCACGAAACGGCAGTTCCGCCGCGGGTCTGAAATCCATGGGTGACGATAAATTTGCCAGTGCGGGATGATCCATGGGGTTTTGGCTCAACCATTGCATCATCAAACGCCTTCGTGCTTCACCCAGTTTTTTCCGGCCTGCCGGACGGGCCGGATTACGAACGGTTGGATTCTGTGGCACTACCGCCAGGGTGGCCGCCTCGGTCAAACTCAATTCACTGGCGGATTTGCCAAAGAAAATCCAGCTCGCAGTACCAATGCCTTCCACACTGCCGCCGTATGGCGCCAGGTTCAGGTACGCCTCCAGAATCTCGTCTTTGTCGTAGTGACGCTCCAATTGGACAGCTCGTGCGATCTGGACAAGCTTGCCAGGCGGGGTGCGGGTATCCAGACCAAACCGCAGACGCGCCAGTTGCATGGAAATCGTCGAGCCGCCTACCGGTCTGCTGCGCTGGACCCAGGTTGTCCATGCACCACGTAACAGCGCTACCGGATTGAAACCGGGATGGTAGTAAAACCAACGATCTTCATATAGCAGAGTGATGCGTGGAACAACTTTGGCCATATCACCAAGAGGCACGAACAGACGATAGCGATCGTCATCCGCCAGCATTAACTGCAGTGGCCTGTCGTCACGATCAGTGATCAGGGTCGAGAAAGAAGCGTCGCCATACAGATCGGGTCTGGGAATGATGATGGTCGCCAGCACAGCCAGGGATACGATGCCAGACAACCACCAGCGGATCACTATTGCACCCCTTTTACCAGGAATCGTCTTGCTGCTGTGCGACCATGGACATCACGGTTATACATGGGCTCTGCATAGGCCGATGGCACGACAAAGTTGCCCGGGCTTGTCAGCCGCACCCGATAATCCAGCTCGGTCATGCGCTCACTGAATCCGCGGTAAATGACAATCCTGTCTTCGCGAATATCAAAGTATTCGCATGACCAGCCTGCATTATCCAGGCGTACCGATTCGGTGATAATCTCGAATCCGCCGGGAAGCAGGTCTGTGATTGCAACGTTTCTCAATACACCTTTCAGTGAGCGTATCCTCAGACGGACGGTAAGTTCATCACCCACCGTCGCTGTTTCGACTTCCTCGCCATCATCATTGAGATATACCCGCGTCAGCTGTATTCCCTCGGCTACCGGTTCCATTGGCAGAGCCTGATCATAACCGGACTGTGCCATGGCGTAATAAAAGCCATCGGAGGCTGTGTCCATGTCAACGAGAACGCGCTGTGTATCCACAGGCAGCGAAGTCTGAGCCAGTGACGCTACCGGACTGTCCAGGGGCAGCATGTCATCCGGACCCCATGCCACCACCTCTGGAATGACTACCGCACCTCGACGGGACAGTTGTCGATGGTATTCACCGAGCGCCAGTATGGTGTAGGCTGATGACAATGTATTGAAGCGATTGTCGAATACTGGATTCATCAAACTTCGTAGCGCCTCCCCGTTGACTGCATCGAGTCGTTCCGGGAAGTGGCGCGCCAGCAAATACACAAATTGGGCATCCCGTCCCAACTGCGTATCAAAATCAGTATCCGCACTGGTGGGATTACCCATTCGATAGCCATCGACCAGACGCGAAGCCAGAATGTCATTCTTAAGCAGTTCGAACGCGGCGGCCATGTATACAGAGGTGATATCTTCCCGCCATTGGTTGGCAAACCGTTGTTGCAAGCCTTCCTGCAGGCTGGTCAGGTAGTTGGTAGTCACAACGCCGTTCCGGGTCAGGATATAAACAGCATAGGCCCGGATTCTGGCATCCATCAGCGTGTCGGCCGGTTTCGCTGCAATCTGTTGCAGGTAACCCAATGCGCCATGGTGCATATCGGCGGGTACCGCAAGCCCCTGTTCCCTTGCATCGGTCATGAAGTGAGCAATGTAAACCGATGTGAATGTTGCTGACTCGGTGGAACTGACCCAAAACCGGAAGCCGCCATCACTGTACTGAAGACTTCTGAGTTTGAATAATGTCTGCTCGAACAGAGCCGTGAATTTGCTGCGATCAATCGGAAAGCCATTACCCTTGAGTAGCCCCACCTGCGGGAATACCTTACTGACGAGTTGTTCGGCACAGGCGTGGGGGAACGTCTCCAGATACTCAAGCATTCCCTGGGCGAGCACCAAAGGACTGGTTGACGCAGATATATGCTGTTCCGCAAACGCAGATATCAATTTACGGGATACGTCGAGTTCAGCCCGGGGGTCAGGTGAAAAACCGGTCTGCGTTGTGGTCATGTATGGCACAGCCGGGCGAATACTCAAACTCATGCCACGCCGCACCTTTTTGTCACCTGCAACGGCAGTTACGGCAAATTCCACGCTCCCCGGAGAAGCGCCCGCCCGAACGCGGAAAACGACTCTGGCTTCACCACCCTCGTCAATACTAATCTGTTGGCTGGCGTTATCCAGTATCTCCAGCCGGTCTCCCGGTATCAACGATAAGGTGATGGGCAACCCAGCTCCGGAGTCTTCCAGATTGTTGGCAATCCCGACGGATACGTTGAATTCGTCACTGGGAGCAACTGCCGTCGGCAAGTTTGGTGTCAATACAAACGGCCCACGCACCGTAGCCATTGCCTGTGCTGAACCCAAACGTTGTGCTGAAGCAGCCACCGCCATGACACGCACCTGACCATTGAAGTAATCAGGTACCTGGAATCTGACTTCACGGCGCTGGTCTTGTGCATCAAGCAGCCCTGAATAAAACGCCACCGGCGCTTCGGTATGGCGTTGAAACGGATTCAGATTACTGCCCAGCAACCGGGCAATGTCAGCGCCTCCTCCGGGCGCCGCCGCGCGGCGTATCACATCGTAGTCCGGTAAGATCAAGTCGGAAATCTGCCAGGTCCTGACCTGCAGCGCCTTTTTACGCAAGAAGAAGTCCAATGGGTCGGGGCTCTTGTAATCGGCCACTTGCAAAATGCCTTCGTCAACGGCGTAAAGCAGTATGCGGGCCGGTTTCGACGTCTCATAACCCACCACCAGTTCCTGCCCGGGCAGGACACGTTCAGGAACGTCAAGGTCAATGCCAAGTCGTCGCCTGCTGCGATCAATCTTGAAAGGGGCAACTGCATAACTGAGCGGACTGACGAAAACTTCCTCGGAATCAATATCACGAATGAATGCAACATTCACATAGGCATTACCTTCCAGGTCAGCGGGTACACGTATGTTTTGTTGCGTGGAGTTGGTCGATGAGCGGAACCATCTGAATGAATAAACCTGATCGCGCTCAATAGTAATTAACCCGGTACCCGCGTAAGGGGCCGTAATTTCCATCGTAATATCATCACCGGCCTGATATTGATTACGGTCAAGCTTGAGATCAAGTTCCGCATTCCGTTCCAGGTTGGCGCTGAGGTTTTGCGCACCCGCAACGACAAATTCAACCTGGGTCAAGGTGAGATTTTCATTATTGATCAGCTTCAGTATATAACGACCTGGTTGCCCGGTTGGCAGTTGATAATCTTCTCCCTCTGCAGAAATGGGGAAAGAAACCCGACTCACTGGTGTCTCTTTCAGTACAGACTGGTAGGCAAAGGTACCATTGGGGCGCTTTACCAATGCTGACACGTAACGGCGTTCAAAGACCACAGCCTCCAGTTCGTTTAACGAAGCAGCCTGTCCGTCCCGGCCGACAGCGATAAAACGTAGCCACCTTTCACTGTCACGGCTGACAAAATTTAAATCCCCATCCGCCTTGAAGCCAACAATAGTCTCTAACGGTGACATCAAAACGCTCGCCAGGGCCTTGACACTGCGACCCGCACCGGGTTCGAACCCCTCTGCAGTCAGTAACAGCCTGTATATCCCGAGATCGTACTGGCCTACATCAAACTGCAGATTCGCAACACCTGCCGAGTCGGTCACAACCTCTTCCAACTGCATCGTGACAGGTTTCACAACCGCATCCGGTTTCCGGAATGGATCAATAAACACAAACCCGGCAAAGTCGTCAAAACGAAATACAGCAGGGGTTAGTTGCAGGGTGCCCCGTACCCGACGTCCCTGTGCAGGTGTGCCAAAGAGATTTTCGAGAGACACCCGGGCGGTGTGCGTTGCAGGTTGAATCCAGGCCTGGTCGGAAGGGGTGTTGATTCTGGTGTGGATACGCATGTTATCGGGCTGAAACTCTTCAATACTGAAAGCCGTACCGCCCAATGCCTTAAGTTGATTATTATCCTCCACCAGGAACACGTTAACCTGATACTGTCCCGTCGCAGATTCTGTCCGGGTTTCATAGGACCAACTGTGGAAGCCATCTTCCGATGCCTCAAAACGGCGCCATAACACCATCACCTTGCGAGGGTCCATAATCCGGAGGTGATAAGGCATACCCGGTACGGCGGTGAAATCCTGACGGCGGAGGATACCGAAAATCTGAACCTTTTCTCCGGGTCGATAGATACCCCTGTCACTGTACAGGGCCGACCTTAATTGCTCCGCATCTTCACTGACGGAAACGTAGTCACCGCCAACGTCAAATCCGGAATAGGTAAGCTTCCGGTCGTGACGCTGATAAGGCATAAAAGTTACATCACTGCCGAGACGTACCAGAAAGGCCGTTGCAGTACGGTCACGTTTGAATGAGTTGGCTGCCGGCAGTTGGGCGTGGCCGTCGGAATCCGTTGTCCTGGTAAATACCGGAACACCGTTTTTGCCCAGCAATGCTATGCTGGCGCCTGCCACTGGTTCACCGGATGTTACCGAATGCACAAACAGGTCACTGGTGTGATCAGCATTGGTTTTAACCAGAAAGCCCAGGTCAGTCACCAACACGAAGCGTTTATCTGCTGACCCGATATGGAAGTCTCCCTTCCGGTTCCATCCCTGGACCTTAACAAAGAAAAGCCCTCCATCTTCAACCAAAGCACCGAGATCCAGCGTTGCAAAAACCTGTTCCCGCGGGTGGCTCGGATTCACATCGATGTATTGCGTGGTCAGGGAAGAGATGTTGTCTGCGTTGAAGTTATAGTTGGAGAAGTAAGGGTTCCGGATATCACCACCCGTCTGACTGGCGAGATGGTTGACCTCACCCGCCAACACCTGATGGATATCCACTCTCAAAGTACTTACACCGCGAGACGCCAAAGTCAGCTGTTTCTGCCCGGAAAGCGGCAGCAACGCGCCGTCCTGCAAAATATTGGCCTGCCTGGGGTAAACAGGTACCGTCAACACCGAGTCATAGGTCCCGGACATGACAAAACCACCGACGGACCTCAAACCACCACGCATACGCAAATACAGTGAGCGGCCATCCGGTACATCAACAGACACGCTCTGCAACGCCGCTTCTTCCCGTTCCGTCGGGTTGATGCTGAACTGCAGGTGCTCAGCTCTTTGCAATACTTCTGTGGTGACTTCCCGGGGGGTTCTCCAGTAATACACCCTGGAGGAATCATCCTCTGTGCGGTGTTCAGGCAACAGGAACAATTCAATATACTGCTCGAAATCTTTTGTATTGACACGATCAGTGAAGTCAATGACCACGGTTTGTATCGGATTACCGTCGTCATCCCTGGCGATTGTGGCTTTTACTTCCCGGACCCTGAAATAGCTTGCACGATCCGGGATCAATACCTGACTGGCAACGGACTCGATGCGTTCATGACTGCCACGGGCAGGCGCCAGACCAGGCTCAACGCTCACAGAAACAAAGTTTTCCCGTTCCGGAATGGCAATAATTTCAGAATGTACGTGCGCGCTCCGATCATGGAGACCAAATTCCACTTGAAATTCCAACAGTCGTGGCGCCGTTGTGACATCCTCGCCACTTTCCCGCATCGATAAACGCAGCTGCTGTTGCAGACTGTTCCGGTCCACGGGATGGGAAAAGTCGAAACTTGCGACCACCCTGCGCTCGTTTGCCTGCACCGGGTCCTGATAGAACTCCGCTGATGACAGGACAGCACTGAATTGTGGTGTCGAAAATTCACCGTCGTAATCTACCAGATTCAGATGGGAACCGAAGATGTCTGGAGACAGACGCAGTCTGTAGTGCTGACCAGCGGGCCAGTCATCCTGTGGCAGGAAACTCAACCGGTTTTCGGTTTCGAAGCGCCATTCACCGGCAATCGCCGGCTTAAGCTCAACACCCGTCGGTACCACCTCTCCTGCTAAATCAATCCTTGCGGCGGATAAGGTGTCCGGTACGACCACATCAGGGTTTGGCATGTAATTGAACTCTATCTGCAGCGGTTGCGGCACAAGTTTTTCGTCAACAATCTTCGAAATGTCTGGCGGTGTGATCTGAAAATCAATCTGCAACGGTTTTGGTCTGGTCTCCAGATACCAATAACCCACCAGGGTCAGTGCAATCAGGCCCATACAGACACACACCATAACCGCCAACCGACGCAGCCCCAGTCGACGTATCCACCCAGGTCGGTTCCACGAAAATTCGCCGGCTATCGCAATCCACAGAGCCTTTGGATTCATTATCAATCTCAAATTGTCAACATATGCCAGTCAGTTATCATCAGGCACTGCCATTATCATTGGTGAATCATAGACACACCATAACAATGGTGACAACAGCGCCGCAACGAAGTTCGGGGGTTTTCAGGTGGCCAATCACAACTTCCCGGGGGTAATCCTTTTCAGAGGCATTTGCGCGGTCTGTCTTGTGGGTAGTTGACAGTCCCTTGAAGAGCCTTTACACGGTGCAAAACAATGGTTTACTGTGTTACCTGGATTTCTGGACAAGTCAAAACAGGGGCGGCATGTGCTTTGAATGTGACATGCGGTTCGAGAAGAACAGAGATAAGCGCAATGGGCATAGCGATGGAAAACGACGCAGTGAGACTTTCGTGCGACACTACCGAGTTCGAACCGGGCCGCAGTGAGTGTGTCCGATTCACCGCAGTGAGTGCGTCCGTTTCGCGACAGCGCACCGCTCTCCCGGTTCTGCTGCTGCCCCTGCTGCTCACGAGCCTGATGCCCGGGCTGGTACAAGCTCAAGCAACAGCCGAATACACGATGACCTTTCAGGGGCTGTGGACAGCCGACGACATCACCGACAGCAGCATGCCCTCCGGTGCGCACTTCACCCAGATCATCGGCGCCACGCACAATTCCAGCACCACGCTGTGGGTATCGGGCGGCACGGCCAGCGCGGGCGTCGAGAACGTCGCCGAGCTGGGATCGGTATCCACTTTCGTGAGCGAGATCAACAGCAACAGTAACGCCAATACCGTCGTCAGGGCAGGGAGTTCCTTCATCAGCCCAACCGCGATGGTTTCCAGCACCTTCACCGCGAGTTCCAGCTACCCCCTGGTCTCGGTCCTGTCCATGGTCGCGCCCACACCGGACTGGTTCGTCGGCGTCTCCAACGTGGTGCTGTACGACGGCAGCTGGAAGGACGAGGTCGTCGTGGACCTCTATCCCTACGATGCCGGGACGGAAGAAGGTTCGGGCTGGTCGCTGAGCAACGCCAATACAAGCCCGAAAGGCACCATCACCAGCATCCGCAACTCGGGCAAGTTCCGCAACAACCCCATCGCCAGGCTCACCTTTGAACTGCAGCAGCCCCCTTTGCCTCAAGACCCTGAGGTGTCATTCGCGTCGTCCTCGTCGCGCGCCGGCGAAGGGACGGGAACGCAAAGGGTGACGCTGAACATGTCGCCGGCTCCGACTTCGGACATCACGGTCCAGTTCAGTGTGGGGGGAACGGCGACGAGGAACAGCGACTACCAAATCGATGGGTCAGTGCTGGTGTCGTCGGGTGCGACCACGGCGATGATCCCAGTGACCATCATTGACGACAGCACCGTAGAGAGCAACGAAACTGTCGTGCTGACATTGACGGGCAGTAGCGGCTACACGGTGGAGGGCACGAACCGCCACACGCTGACTATCACTGACAATGATAGCGGGACGCCACCACAGGACCCACAGGACCCACCGGAACCCCCCGACACGAGTGTTGGTGGCGACGCCAACCAACCGCCGACGGTGGAGCGACCGATCGATGACCAGGTGGTGGACGTTGGTGCGACGCTGGAAGTGGACATCCGCCCGAACTTCACTGACAGTGACCAGCAGTCGCTGGATTACACGGTGGAGTCGGCAGACCCCATGATCGTCACAGTGGCAGTGGACAACCAGGGAGTGGTCACAATCCACGGACTTGTGCGCCAGTTGACGGCGGTCACCGTGACGGCGACGGACGACCACGATGCGAGCGTGTCGGATACCTTTCTGGTGCGGGTGTCGGGGCCGGCAGTGGTGCCGTTTTTCCCGAGTTCCTCGGACCCTGTCCGGCAAGGATTTCTGCGAGTGATTAACCACAGCGACGAGACGGGCGAGGTGATGGTCGAGGCGTTCGACGATCGGGGCGGGCAGGCGGCGCCAGTGACGCTGTCTGTAGGCGCGAACGCGGTCGTACATTTCAACTCGGACGATCTGGAGGATGGCAATTCGGACAGGGGACTCTCAGGCGGGGTCGGTCCCGGGGAGGGGGACTGGCGGCTGGTGCTGACCTCGGCCCTCGACTTCGAGGTGCTGGCATACCTGCGTACCAGCGACGAGTTTCTGACGTCCATGCATGATGTGGTACCAACCGGGGATGCAGGACTGCGAGTGGCGATCTTCAACCCGGGGAGCAATCTCTACCAGGAGAGCCAGCTGCGGGTGCTGAACGCGAGTACCGAGGATGCCTTGGTGACGGTGTCCGGTGTGGACGACTCAGGCAAATCACCTGGCACGGCAGTACAGTTGACTGTTCCAGCGGCGGGGGCGGTGATGGTTTCTGCAGCTGATCTGGAGTCCGGGGCTGCCGGGGACGGTGCACTCGGTGACGGCGCAGGCAAATGGCGCCTGCAGGTCGAGTCCGAGTCACCAGTGGTGGCGATGAGCCTGCTGTCGAGTTCGGCAGGGTACCTGACAAACCTGTCGAGTGTGTCGAGTGCGCCGGGTATTCCCGCGCGCAGTTTAGGCTTTTATGTTGATCCTGTGGTTGGCGTCGTCGCCGGCGGCACTACTACGGGCGGCCACACGGTGCCGTACTTCCCGGCGGCGAACGATGCGCTGGGCCGCCAGGGGTTTGTGCGCGTGTTAAACCGCTCGGCGTACTCGGGAAACGTCTCGATCTCGGTGTACGACGACACCGGCGCCGCCTACGAAGAGCTGACGCTATCCCTGGGCGGTGGCGAGACGGCCCACTTCAACTCTGACGACCTGGAACTCGGCAACGCGGCGAAGGGACTGTCGGGCAGCACGGGTTCCGGCCGGGGCGACTGGCGGCTGGTGCTGGAGAGCAGAATGGACCTCGAGGTGATGGCTTACGTGCGCTCGCAGGACGGGATGCTGACACCAATGCACGACGTGGCGCCAGCGGCGATGGACCGGCACTGGGTAGCGTTGTTCAACCCTGGGAGCAATGAGAATCAGGAAGGCCTGCTGCGGCTTGTAAACGCGGGCGCGGAGGACGCCTCAGTGCGCATCACCGCGGTGGACGACGAAGGAGAGACGCCGGGGTCGGCCGTGTCAATAATCTTGCTGGCAGGGACGTCGATGACGCTCTCCACGGCGGAACTAGAGACCGGCGGGGAGGACTTCGAAGGCGCATTCGGCGACGGTACGGGCAATTGGCGCCTTCGCGTCGAATCCTCGACGCCGATCATAGTGATGAGCCTGCTCTCGAGTCCCACGGGTCATCTGGTGAACCTGTCGACCGCCCCGGACCGGGGACCGTACTGAACGGGTGTGGCTGCACGCCGAGACAGTGCAAGAGAAAGACCAGTCGGTGCGTGCGCTCTGGTAACGGCTCAATACAACTGACTTCAGAGCGACTAAACTTTAAGATTGTCCTGAAAGTGTTGACACTGTGGATTTTGGAACTAATAATTAACGTAGTTGCTCAAAGGGAGCCTCCCGGTCCGCGGTAAGGGTTCAACCCACCTGATAGATTAGTCAGTTAACCTTCTTTCTACCTGACATGCGGACACCAGGTTGAATCATGAAAGGAGGTCGTTATGACCCGTCAACTACCCAAAAAAGCCAATCTTGAGCATCTCAGGAAACAGGCAAAACAGTTATTAAAAGACCACAAAGCAGGCGATCTACAGGTCTGCAATCGAATCAGGGATTATCATCCCCGATTCTCCAAACTCTCCGAACAGGAAATCCACGAGGCAAAATTTTCCTTGCAGGATGCCCAGTTCACCCTTGCCAACGAGTACGGTTTTGCCAGTTGGCCAAAACTGACCGGCGCAATAAAGTCAACCAGCAAACAGCAGCTCCTGTTTGGTGCATCCAATCGTGGAGACATCGAAGAAGTGAGGAAATTGATCAGCTCTTACCACTTCGAAAAGAGTGAATTGAACCTGCCGTTATCCCGTGCGACCTGCAATATGAGCGGTGAAAGGGCGAATGATTATCGTACCTGCTCGGATTATCTGATTGACCACGGAGCGGACGTTAATGGTGAGTGCGGCAATGACTACGGACCCATTATTCTCGCGTCGTGCGAGTTCCTGAATCCGGAAGGAATACAGTATTTGATCGATAGGGGGGCATCGGTGCAAACGGCTGAGCGGGTTACCCGGTATCCTGCCACCAATACTCCGATGAAAATGGTTTTGGGGACTTACGACCGAAGACCTGACAGGAAACACCGTTGTCTTGATATACTCATAGAAGCCGGCGCCAACTACGAGGATGGCCTGGTCATGGATATTCATCGTGGCAGATATCAGGATCTTCAAAACCGCATAATCGCGAAGCCCGAATTGCTGCGTGCTCATGTAAATCTTGAATACGGGAATCATCTCACGCTCCATGGTGTAAGCCTGTTGCATATTGCAGCCGAATTTAATGAGAAAGAATGTGTCGATGTGCTGCTCGATCAAGGCGCAGACATTAACCACAAGGCCAAAATCGGGAAAAACGGAACAGGTGGCCAAACAGCACTGTACCATGTCATAGGAGGTAATCAGGGAAGATGCTATCCACTGTTTAAACACCTGTTAACCAAAGGACCTGCTCTGGATATAAGTGCCTGTATCCAAAGCGATGTTATTATTCACCCGGATAAGGATCACACTTATGACGAGGTACTGGAACTGACCCCCCTGGGATATGCACTGAGATATGAACATGAACCTGGATGGCATGAAGCCTCTCGGGAAGTCGCTGAATTACGCAAACTCGACGCACCAATATGATGAAACAGGAAACTGATGCCGGAGGTGAGACCTGAAAGCAGTATCTATCCGGCATGTAAAATTCGAAGGATTGGGTACTCTTGCCTGGCAACTGGTTCAAGCTGGTTTTGAGCTGCAGGAGTGCGATGCGCAGGTAATTGATTTGCAGGCCCTGGCAAATGCGGATCTGGTGATTATTCTCGGTGGACCCATCAGTGCGAATGACATTGCAAGATTTCCCTATCTTGAGGATGAGATCAAACTGATTCGTTTCCGTGTCAGTGAAGGTAAGCCCACATTGGGTATTTGTCTGGGTGCTCAGCTCATTGCAAAGGCCATGGGAGCAAACATACATGCCGCAAAAGGCAAGGAAATAGGGTGGGCTCCCTTACGACTGACCAGGGCGGGTCAGGGAAGCTGGCTGCAACACATCACCACACCCGTTCTGCACTGGCACGGTGAAATGTTTGATGTACCGGACGGTGCTCAATCACTTGCGTCCACGACATTGTGTGCTAATCAGGCATTCGCAATCGATAGTCATACTCTGGCACTGCAGTTCCATCTGGAAGTACGCGAAGATATGCTTGAGTACTGGCTGGCTGGCCATATCCACGAATTGGATACTGAACAGGTCTCACTCCAGAACCTGCGTCAGGACACGCAGTTGTGGGGCGAAAAAAGTGAAAAACAGTGCCGGCAAGTTCTGAATGCCTGGTTGTCGGATGCATTTGGTGACCGGCTCAACTCCCGGTAGACAATTTTTAACAAAACAAGGATCTGAAATGATGCTGGAAAACAAAATCGCTGTCGTAACCGGGGCCGGGCGCGGTATCGGCAAAGCAATTGCCGAAGCTTATGCCGCCGCCGGCGCCAAAGTTGTATGCGCTGCACGTTCAACCGGTGAAATCGAACCACTCGCAACAAAATTAGGCGGGCTTGCCATCACCTGCGATGTCAGCCAGGAATCAGAAATCCAGAAACTGATGCGACAAACACTGGATGCCTATGGTCAGATCGATATTCTGGTCAATAACGCAGGAGCGGTAGCTCGTTTACCCGTTCATGAATTACCAGTCGAGGACTGGGACTATGTGATGAATGTTAATCTTCGCGCCGTATTTCTCTGCTGCAAATATGCAATTCCCTCAATGCTTGCAAAAGGCAGTGGCTGTATTATCAACATCTCTTCCGGCGCTGGTGTTGCCGGACCACGAAACCGGTCGGCCTACGCCTCATCCAAGCATGGCGTGATGGGATTGACCAAGGTGCTGCACGTGGAGTATTTACAAAAAGGCATCCGAACCCATGTCATTCTCCCGGATGCAACCGTATCGCAAATGCGGACAGAAGGATTCCCGGACGAGGACCCCGATTCTCTGATCCAGGCGGAAGATATTGCCGATGCCGCGGTTTTTCTCGCAACTCAAAAAGCCACTGCTCACACACTCGAAGTCAGAGTGAGTCAGGGACTGGCAACCAGATACAAATAAAATTACCAGCCAAAAAACACAAACGATGTATGCCATACAGCAGATGGCTTTGGGGTGTTCATTTGCGAACACCCTGAATTACGTAAACTGCCCCCAAAGAATACTAATACGGCGACAGTTCCTTTTTGAAGCGCCGGAAATTGTTAACATAGCCAAGAGCTCTCTCCTGCAGGAAATCGATCTGATCCTGAGATATTTCACGCACCACTTTACCGGGCGAACCCATGACAAGAGAGCCATCAGGGATTTCTTTTCCTTCTGTAATCAGAGAATTTGCTCCAATCAGGCAGTTTCTGCCGATTTTGGCGCCATCCAGGACCACGGAATTAATACCGATGAGAGAGTTATTACCAATATCACAACCGTGCAGCATCGCCTTGTGACCCACAGTCACATTTTTACCGATCGTCAATGGCATACCGGGTTCAGTATGCAAAACCGATCCATCCTGAATGTTAGAGTTTTCACCCACGAAAATGACTTCGTGATCGCCCCTGAGAACCGCGTTAAACCAAACACTGGCGTTGTTTTCCAGAATTACGGAGCCCAGTACGACTGCGTTGTCAGCCACCCAGTATTCTCCCCGGAACTCCGGTACCTGCTCACCCAGTCTGTAGATCATGTTACCTCCCATGCTTTGAAGAGCAGAGAATATCGAAAAAAGGGGTCACGAAAAAAGGGGTCAGGTCCATTTTATTTCTAAATAAAATGGACCTGACCCCTTTTTCCTAAAACAATTGGTAACCCAGTACCAGATACAATATTGCAGAAACCAAAGCGGCGAATACAGCGAGAGGCAACTGCGTGTTGACGTGATCCATAAGGTCAGAACCGCAGGCGAGAGAAGATAATATAGTTGTGTCAGATATGGGAGAACATTGATCACCGAAAACAGAACCGCCCATAATTGCGCCAAAATTTAACAGTATGAACGTTGGGTCCGGTGAATGTGAAATAGCCAACGGCAAAGCAATAGGGAAGACCACAGCGTAAGTACCCCATGAGGTACCGATTGAGAATGAAATGATCATACAGACAAATAACAGAAGGCATGGCAGCACAAAGGGAACAACGTTCAGCCATCCTGCCGTGGCGTTTATTACAAAACTCGACGTGCCCAGTTGATCAGACACCGTTGCCCAGGTTACCGCCAGTCCAAGAACAATTGCGCCAACAGTTACACCTTTGATGCCATTGACGATGGCGTCGAATGCATCCGAAATCTTCATTCCTCTGAGTACACTGACGATAAGCGCAGTAACAACAGCGAGCCCAAAACCCTCAAAAACCAGCGGTGAACCCCCAAGCACCCATGGAATGATACAAAAACCCATCATCACGCTGATGGGTAAAACAAAATCAATGCTGGACGTTTCATAACCAGGGACGACCCGGGTCTCCGTAAGCTCGGAAGAGATTATGGGATTGGCATGTTTGTCGTCGAGTTCACCTGTTGCAAGTACTCTGTCAATAGAACGCTGCATTGGGGTGTTAAGAAGTGGAAGCTTGTTCAGTGCAAACAGAAGCGTCATAAAGACAGCAATCCAGGCATAAAAGTTATATGGGATTGCCCTGAGAAACATCTCTACAGCCTCAGCTTCTGAGTGAATATAACCTGACAGCGATCCAATCGTGATTAAACCGGCAACGTAAATTGGCCAGACATTGAAAGGTATGATCGTCGCGATGGGGGATGCGGTTGAATCTACCACGTAAGCAAGTTCTTCGTGGCTGACTTGATGCTTATCTGATACCGGCCTCACGGTAGTACCGGTCAGTACCGTGCTGATGGTTCCGCCCTGGTGAAACACAACTCCCATGACCCAGGCAAACATCTTGGCGGAGACTCTCGATTTAACAAATCGGCCTGCCATGGCCGTAGCAAAATGCCATGCGCCACCGTTGCGAGTCCACATTCCGAGAAGGCCACCCAGTGCCCAAAGATATACAAGAAGAATCTGTGCGTACCTTTCACTTCCGATGCTTGGGACCAAAAATGCGTCGATAATGTTAAGGCGACCAATGACCAGGCCACCTGCGAATATCCCAAGTAGTAGAGCAAGCAGGACATTACGCGTGAGGAAACATATTGAAATCGTGGTGGCGGCAGGAAGTATCGACCAAAGGCCGTAGTGTTCCGGGGGATCAATCGGCCTGAAGTACCAAATGGCTACCGAGCAAATTATGCCGGCCAAAAGGTAAATAATCGGGGATATTGACGGTGGTAATTTCCACTTCAATTTGTTCACCTCGGACGATTCGAAACGGTTAGTGATCTTTACCCTGGAAGACTTACATTGAGCAAGAATAGTTGTACCATAACCTGAATCTATATTCACTGTGCAGGAATGAAGATGCGACTGCGCCACATGGAGGCTTACCCAATGAACAAAACCCAAAAAATCACCTTGACGGCGCTATCGATCCTGGTCTGCTTTATGGTGCAAACATTATATGCTGCCGATGAAATAATCGAAGAAATCGTCGTTACCGGCACACAGATCAAGGGCGCCAACATCTCCGATGTCCTGCCGGTATCCGTTGTCGATGCAGACGATATTGAGGCACTGGGTATCGATTCTGGCGATGAATTGCTGGAGCAGCTTGCAGAGCAGGGAACCAACTATTTCAACGAAGCAGAGAACATCAGCGGAGGCGTAAACTCCGTACGTGGTGATATGGGGGCATTTAACCTTCGAGAGCTGGGAACTGGTAACACTCTGGTTCTACTCAATGGGCGCAGGATGGTCAACTCTCCCGGGTTTCAGACTGAACTGGTTGGTGGCAGCTTTGTTCCTGCCATGACCGTTAACTCCAACTTGCTCCCGGTATCCGGGATTGAACGTGTCGAAGTTCTCCGTGAAGGGGCGTCTGCGATCTATGGCGCCGATGCTGTAGCAGGTGTTGTCAATACTGTGCTCAAGAGGGATTTTGAGGGTTTCAGGGTCCGCGCAAAGATCAATAACTACCAACACTTCAAAAGAATGGCCAATACACTGACAGCAGAATGGGGTAAGGATTTCAACGACAACAGAACCAATGTCAGCGCGTTCCTGAATTTATTTGAACAGGATCGAGTGCGGGCAGATGAAGACCCGCGCATGGGTAATGGCGAGCTCAGACCATTGGTGGTTGGCACACCATGGGAAGGTAACACATCGTTCAGAAACACCAGCGTGAACTCTCTATACGGCCAATTTGATGCCATCAGCAGCGTTTCCAGATATGGCATTCGCAACATTATCACTGACAATGCCGGAGAATTTGAAATTTACCCATCCGGTGATTCACGCTGTGCGGTTGAACTACCGGGCTATGGTACATGCCTCGCGCCGGATGGTCAGGGAGTACAGCGACGTAACATAAACGATTTCCGTGATGTCAGCGGCGAGTTGCAGCGTACATCGCTATTCGTCTATGTCAATCACGAGATGGCAAATGATATGGAATCCTTCTCGGAGCTTTCCTATTACAGATATGATTCAAATACCCGTCGCCATGCATCCGCAGCGTTCACATCTTCGCGACTCGAGGTAGGCGCCGAGAACTACTACAATCCTCTTGGTCCCTGCGGCTCGCCTAATCGCCTGCCGGAAAGCATCATCGGAACAGACGTTCCCTGTGGAGGTGTCCGGTTGCTGATCGACAACTATCGATATGCAGAGTTTCCACGGATAGTTGACAATGGCGGTAACACGCTTCGTTTTGTGCAGGGTTTCCGGGGTTTGTTAGGTGACTGGGACTGGGAATCAGCCGTTTCTTACTCCCGCGCAGAACGCGATGACGTGACTCACAATCGAGTTTCAAACACCCTTATGCAGGAAGCGCTCAACGATTCGACTCCTGCTGCATATAATCCATTCAGTGCCGGGGTTGACAGCAATATCGAGCGAGCCCAGGTCGACGTTTATCGCAAAAGTGAAACTACACTCACGACGTTTGACGTTAAGTTTTCCAACAGCAGTTTATTCTCACTGCCTGCTGGTTTGGTTGGCTTTCTTGCCGGTATCGAGTATCGCAAAGAAACATTTGTAGATAACCGCGATCCAAGGCTTGACGGTCGCATTCAATTCATCGATCGGGACGGTGATACCTTCCCTCTGGTGTCAGACGTAGTGAACTCCAGCCCGACACCGAGTAACGACGGCAAAAGAATCGTCACTTCGCTGTTTGCTGAATTGCAGATTCCCGTCCTTGACAGCATCGACATGCAGGTTGCATTACGGCACGAGAATTTTTCTGATATCAGCGAATCGACGACAGTCGGTAAAGTCGCTTTGGGCTGGCGCCCGATAGATCAGATTCTTGTCCGGGGATCCTGGTCTGAGGCTTTCCGAGCCCCGAATCTCGTTACGGTTAACGAGAAGATAGTCGCTCGTTCAAACTCAAACAGGACTGACTACACCTGCCGATATGCTGCCGAGAATGGCGGCGACCCTGACCAGGATACGCTCGATTGCGTTAATACAACCCAGCGTACTGCAATTGGCAGTAATAATCTCAAGCCGGAAGAATCTACCAACTATTCATTTGGCATTGTATTTGAGCCCATCGAAAACCTGACGTTCACTGTAGACTATTGGTCTATCGAGAAGGAGGACACCATTGGTCTTTTCGGTACAGAGAACCACCTTCTCAGGGATCTGATGCTGCGCCTTCAGGCCGGCAACGGTAATTGCTCTGCCAACACGGGCAACCCCAATGTTGATCGTGACGCGCCTGATGATGACGAAATAGCCATCTTCACTGCGGCTGGTATGTGCCCTGCCGGGGCAGTGAATTTTGTTGCCGACGAATATGCCAATCTCGATACAAGAACCACAGAAGGTCATGACATCGGCATTTACTACAGCGTCGATACCGGCATTGGTTCCTTTGACGTCCGTTATGTTGCGACTTTTCTTGATACATTCGAGCAGGAAGGCGGTACCCTCGCCAACGAGATCGTCGCCGCCCAGGATAGTGGTCTGGTCCCGGCAAACTACGAGATTGTTGGACTGGGGGATCTGACAGGCAAGGACGGCAACATAGAAGACAAGCAAACTTTCCGAATCATCTGGCGGAAAGACAAGTACAGAGGTTCAATCTCTGGACTTCGCAAGGGAGAATTCTACCAAAGCTCTTTGACCCTGAGCGATGGAACCCGATGGGTACTTGATCCCATGACAACCTATAATGCGTCATTTGACTATCGAACGGATATCGGTGACATCGACACACGTTTCCGAATCGGCGTGAACAATTTTACCGACGAGCGTGCGCCGCTGGCAGATCGTTACTTTGGATACTTCTCCGATGTTCATTCCAATTACGGACGCACATACTATCTGGACATAAAACTCCGGCTCTGATCCAACTCTTGCAATTGACCCATGGTTAAAGACGAGCCATGGGTTCAATTCACCCCAACCTCTGAGCGATTGCACGCACCATGGCATGCGGTTGCCGACGTTGGACTAACTACCTCTCATTCGATACCGTAGGACCCATGAAAAAACTCTGCCATATCCTGATTATCCATCTGATTTCCACAGTCGCCGGCAACGTAGTCGCCGAAACCAGTCCCGTTGTAACCAGGATTGATATGCCGCAGCGTGTACTTTTCGTGGGCAACAGCTTTTCCTACTACAACGATGGTCTACACAAACATTATGGCAACCTGTTGCGTGCAGCAGAATTAAGAGACAGGAGCAACTCCAGACTACGCTTGCTGACCTATAGCGGCTCGGGGCTTTGGGAACATGCCGCGGGACTCACCAGTGCGCTCAGTAACGAACCATGGCAGGTGGTCGTGATGCATGACTACAGCAACGGACCCATGGCAGAACCTGAACGGTTTCAGTCGTCAACCAGTGAACTTGCCAGGATCATTCGCAAAAATGGTGCAAAGCCGGTTTTGCTGATGACCTGGGCTTATGGGGGTGAAGAAAAGATGACTTCCTCCCTCGATGCGGCCTATACCGAACAAGGTAATGTACTCAAGGCGATGGTCATCCCGGCAGGGCTCGCCTTTGCCCGGGCCGGCAGGGAAACTTCTATCAACTTGTTTACCCCTGACCTTCTTCGATACGAGAACGACAAGGCGGTTTACAAAAAGATCATCAAACACCCAAGTCTTGCGGGCACCTATCTTACGGCCTGTGTCGTATTTGCAGCGCTCACCGGTCAATCGCCGGAAGGTCTCCGGTATGACGCGGGTTTAGCCACTGAAACCGCAACCCGACTGCAACGTATTGCCTGGCAAACCACAGTGGATTACTACTCGAGATGAGACGTCATGTGGGTCGGAGAGGGACCAGGCATCCAGCCACGTTCACTCTTTCGATGCTACTGTGCATTTCTTCTAGTGCCTTTTCACAGCAGGCAATTCTTCGTTACGACAGCACCTATCATCCCGTAACCGGCCGGCACGGCATGGTAGTGAGCCAACGCGAAGCTGCAAGTCGCATCGGAGCAGAAGTGCTGTCTCGCGGTGGCAATGCCGCAGATGCTAATGTGGCTGTCGGATTTGCCCTCGCCGTCACCCTGCCAAGGGCTGGGAACATTGCTGGCAGTGGATTTTCTCTGGTTCATACTGCTTCGACCCATAAGACCACGGCATACGATTTTCGATCTGCAGGACCCATCAATTTCAACCGCCAGGACTTCGCGGACGACACCGGTAACATAGATACTGACAAACTCCGTTTCGGCCCCCACGCCGCGGGTGTACCCGGTACCGTCGCGGGATTGCATAAAATATGGGAAGCTCACGGGAGTCTTCCCTGGAATGAATTACTGGGTCCCGCTATCACACTGGCAGAAGATGGCATCGAAATTACCGGGGATCTTGCCTATGCCATTGGCGAGGGTGCACGGGTATTTCGACTGTTTCCTTCAAGCAGGGCAGTTTACCTGCCAGCCGATCATCTACCCACGGCAGGCAGTAACTGGAGGCAGCCTGATCTTGCCTGGAGTCTGCGAGAAATTCAGAAGCATGGTGCAGAAGCGTTCTACACGGGGCGCATTGCAGAGAAATTGGTTGCTGCAATGCAATCAGATGGTGGCTTGATCAGCCACAAAGACCTGGAAAACTACGATGTAAAAGAACGCAGGGTAATCAGCACATCGTACCGGGGTTACACGGTCATGACGATGCCACCGGCGAGTTCCGGCGGCGTTACCCTGCTGCAAATGCTTAATATCCTTGGTCATTTCGACTTGAAGCGATTACATCAGGGTAGCGCTGCGAGCGTGCACATTATGGCGGAAGTGATGAAACGTTCTGCGGCGAACAGGCGACAGCATATCGGCGATCCGGATTTTGTCGATGTACCCCTGGATCAGTACCTGGACAAGGCGATGGCAAAGAAATCAGCGACCGGGATAACAGTGGGCAAGGCGACTCACGTTGATGATATCCGGCCTGTTGACCTGGGTCCTCCGGAACGCTTTCAGAGCCGGGATACCACTCACTATTCGATTGTCGATCAGTGGGGTAACGCGGTTTCCACTTCTTATACCCTCGGTTACTCATTCGGGTCCGGATATGTGGTTCCGAATACCGGTATCCTGCTCGACAATCAGATCCGGAATTTTTATCTGAACAGTCCAGGGCATGCCAATCGCTTTGAAGCGGGCAAACGGATGATCTCAACCATGACGCCAACGATGGTTTTCGATAGTGATGGTAATCTCGTACTCGTCACCGGCACGCCAGGCGGCGGACGGATCATCAATGTCGTGCTGCAGATCATCGTGAATATGATTGATTATGGGATGAATGTTGCCGCGGCGACCCAGGCGCCCAGATTTAATCAGTCCTGGCGAACCAACGCATTGGCTCTCGAGTCAGGAATAAACAATGACACCGCTCGTATACTCCAGTCATGGGGACATGAAATTTCAAGAAATAGAACCATGGGCAGCACCCAGTCTATTGCAATTCACGATGGATACTTCGCGGGGGCAGCAGATACACGGCGACCAGGGGCACTGGCCATTGGCCCACAGCTGTAAAAAAGGGTTATTGACAATGCCGTCTGGCATTGCGGAACAGCCTCATCCATGGACTGTCTTCCTGCCACTCATCGGGATGCCATGAATTCTGGATAGTTCTATAGACCCGTTCCGGATGCGGCATCATGGCGGTAAACCTGCCGTCTGTCGTGGTCACGGCAGTGATACCCAGGGGAGAACCATTCGGATTCATGGGGTAGGTTTCAGTCCTCAACAGGTAATGATCAACAAAATGCAGTGGAACCAGACCAGCATCAACAAGCCTTGCGGCATCGGTTGCTGATATGTCAGCACGGCCTTCACCGTGTGACACTGCAATCGGCATGTGGGAACCGGACATGCCGGAAAATAGAATAGAGGGACTGTCCAGGACCTGTACCAGAGAAAACCTGGCTTCAAACTGCTCGGAACGGTTGGTGACAAACCGGGGCCAGTTCTCTGCACCCGGAATCAGTTCCTTTATTGAAGCCATCATCTGACAACCGTTACAGACACCAAGACCGAAGGTATCGGATCGTTCAAAGAATGCCGCAAATATATCCCGGACCCGGTTGTGAAACAGGATTGATTTAGCCCAACCCTCGCCGGCGCCAAGAACATCACCATAGGAAAATCCGCCGCAGGCAACCATACCCCGGAATGTTGACAGGTCCCTGTCACCCGAGAGAATCTCGCTCATATGCACATCAATCGCGGAGAACCCTGCCCGGGTGAACGCTGCCGCCATCTCTACCTGACTGTTGACGCCCTGTTCCCGGAGTATGGCGATACCCGGTTTAACTCCGGTCGCAATCATAGGCGCAGCCACATCCTCATTAATGTCCCAGGTCAGGTGAACGGTAAGTCCGGGATCATCTTCATCACTGATCCCGGCGAACTCCTCGGTGGCGCATTGCGGATTATCCCTGAGTGTCTGGATTCGATGGCTGGTTTCACTCCAACGCGCCTGCAATGCGGATCGTTTTTGACGGTACAGCAGGTTATCTTCCTGAAAGATGCTGATATCCCCATTGTCCGTTGGCGTTGCCATGACCCGGGCGGAAATTCCCCGGGCGGCAAACCGGCTGGTTAACATGGCTGCATCTTGCCGGGCGACCTGCAGCACAGCACCGAGTTCCTCGTTAAACAGAAAAGCAACCGGTTCAATTCCAGAGGGCAGTGATATATCAAGGCCGCATCTTGCAGCAAAGGCCATCTCGACCAATGACGTCAACAAACCGCCATCCGAGCGGTCATGATAGGCCCATATCCGCTGTCTCAAATCCCTTTGCTGCAGAATTTCAAAAAACGCTTTCAGTTGCCCGACATCCTCTATATCCGGCGTTTCTATACCGGTTTCATTCTGGCACTGCAACAGGACGGAACCGCCAAGTCTTTGCCGACCCACCGCAAGATCGATAAACAGCAACACCGAGTCCGCATCACGTCGTAACTCAGGCGTTAACGTATCCCGGACATCCAGAACCGGTGCAAACGCCGAGATGATCAAAGACAGGGGCGCGGTTACGGACTTGTCTCCATCAGATTGCTGCCATCTGGTCTGCATGGATGTGGAATCCTTGCCGACGGGAATACATATTCCGAGTTGTGGACACAGATTCAATCCAATCGCCTCTACCGTCTTATAAAGCTTTGCATCTTCACCAGGATGATCTACCGCCGCCATCCAATTCGCCGACAATTTGATGTTTTCAATTTGTCCGGTAAGCGCTGCCGCCATATTGCAGATGGATTCCGCCACTGCCATCCGACCTGACGCCGGGGCATCCAGCAACGCTATTGGAGCCCGTTCGCCCATGGACATGGCTTCTCCGGTGATCGAGTGATAGTCAGTTGAAGTGACCGCAACATCAGCTACCGGTGTCTGCCAGGGTCCCACCATCTGATCACGGGCAACCTGGCCACCCACCGTTCGGTCACCGATAGTGATAAGAAAGCTTTTGCTGGCTACAGTAGGATGACCAAGCACCCGCTTAATGGCCGTTTCAAGACCCGGCATACTGCTGATTGATCCAGCCAGTGTTCGTGTCTGTGCATCCCTGTGCATAACCGGTGGCTTGCCAAACAGGACACTCATCGGTAAATCCACGGGTTTATCTGCAAAAAAATCGTCAGTAACAGTCAAGTGAGTATCATTGACTGCTTTGCCAACCACCGCAAAAGGACAGCGTTCCCGAGCGCAGATTTGCGTAAAACGATCCAGGTCTTCCCCGGCCACCGCAAGCACATAACGTTCCTGGGCTTCATTACACCAGATTTCCATCGGTGTCATGCCGGGTTCATCGCTGGGGATATTTCTCAACTCCATCCACCCGCCGACACCACCATCATGTACCAGTTCCGGCAGTGCATTGGATAATCCACCGGCGCCTACATCGTGGATGAACTGTATTGGATTGTCCTCACCCAATTGCCAGCACTGGTCTATAACTTCCTGACAACGATGCTGAATCTCGGGATTTCCCCTTTGTACACTGGCAAAATCCAGATCAGCATCGCTGGCCCCGGATGCCATTGATGAAGCGGCGCCACCGCCCAAACCAATCAGCATGGCAGGTCCACCCAACACAATTAACGATGCGCCGGCGCTGATATTCTGCATGGAAATGTGTTCCTGACGGATATTGCCAAGCCCGCCGGCAATCATGATGGGTTTGTGATATCCACGAATCTCTCCGCCGGCCAGAAGTTCATAACTTCGGAAGTAGCCGCAGATATTGGGGCGTCCAAATTCATTATTGAAAGCCGCACCACCGATGGGAGCATGGATCATGATATCGAGTGCTGATGAAATATGGTCGGGTTTGCCGTTATCCACTTCCCAGGATTCTTCTGCACCGGGTATCCGGAGGTTGGAAACGGAATATCCTGTGAGACCCGCCTTTGGTTTTGAACCACGTCCCACTGCACCTTCATCCCTTATTTCACCACCGGCGCCAGTTGCCGCCCCTGGAAAAGGGGCAATTGCCGTGGGGTGGTTATGAGTTTCGACTTTCATCAGGATGTGGACGTCTTCAACAGCATAACCATATTCGCGGGTCACCGGATCAGGATAAAAACGCTTGCCGGTATTTCCTTCAATGACTGATGCATTGTCCTGGTAAGCGCTCAACACCTTGTATCCATTGATCTGTTGGTGACTGTTCCGAATCATTTCCATCAGGCTGTAGCGCTGCGGTACGCCATCTATTGTCCACCGTGCGTTAAAGGTCTTGTGCCGGCAGTGTTCCGAGTTGGCCTGTGCAAACATCATCAATTCTGTATCGGTAGGGTCCCGGCCGAGTGCCGTAAAAGCATCGACCAGATAGATCATCTCATCCCGGGTCAGCGCCATTCCCATTTTCTGATTGGCTTTTTCCAGGACTTCAATCCCTGCAGGCAACAGCGGTATGGCGCCAGGTGTTTGAGGGTCCGCTTCCGCAAAGAGGATACTGGCGTCCATAGTCGATAATACCGATTCCGTCATGCGATCATGTATGCAGGCGTCAGCTGTCGCTATCTGCTCAATGGACAAAGGAGAGTCTGAATTCAGGCGCCAGGCGATACCACGTTCTATCCTTCGAACCTTTGCCAGTCCACAGATCTTCAATATGTCGGTTGCCTTGGAACTCCAGGGTGAGATGGTCCCCGTACGCGGTACTACCAGCCGTAATACACCGGGTACTTCATTGATATCGGGCATGGATGATGTGGCGGGACCATAGGTCAAAATACGATTGATGACAGCCAGTTCGTCATCATCAAGATCATCATCAAGATCGACAAAGTGGATGTAGCGGGTGACGATCTCCAACTCCGGCAGGATTCCTGACAGGTCTGAACGCAACTTCCGGAGTCGAAATTCCGAGAGTGCGGGTGCACCCGGTAATACCAGCATAAAATTACCTGATCAGATAAAGGGATATTCTGACATATTCATGGGGTCAGAGTCAGGAGTCAGAGTAAAGATTGGGTCAGAAAAATTATCACTCTGACCTCATTCTGCGGCGCGTTTCCTGCGGAAAAAACCGGAAATCAGTTGAGTACAGATATCTGCACACAATCCCTCTTCGTATTGCACACGATGATTGAGTGATTCGTTATCAAGTGCATGGAGGGTGGAAACAATTGCGCCTCCGCGCGGCTCTTGAGCAGCGAAATAAAGCTTCGCAATTCTTGCATGGACCAGGGCGCCGGCACACATTGTGCACGGTTCGATCGTGACATAGATATCTGCATCCGTTAATCGATGGTTACCGGTCCGGTTAGCCGCGTCGCGCAAGGCAATTATTTCAGCATGGGCTGTTGGATCATTATTCGTAAGGGTACGGTTGAAGCCACGACCAATCACTTCTCCGCCGCGAACCACCACGGCGCCAACGGGTACTTCACCTGATTTTTCCGCTATCAGTGCCTGCTCGTATGCCGCATACATAAACTCTTCGCCGGATACCATTACCACTGTTTGCTCTTATAAAACATGACGAAGAAAATCCAAGTAAGCCGGCCTGTTTGCTCTGCGGCAGCGGCAGGGAGAGTTACTGGCCCGCTGAAGGCTCTCAAAAAGACCTAAGGTCAATAGACCCCATACTCTACCATGGAAAGTCTGGTAAGCTTCTGCTCCACTTTGAAAAAGAGGTTTACCATGTACCAGTCCATTCGCACTGCTGCCGTCCTTGCTCTTACACTGGGCTTAATCTCTTCGCCTGCAATCAGCCAGGATGAGACCGTTCTACCGACGTATACCTCTGTTTATGAGGTCTCTCCCAGTCCTGGCCACGCACTCAGGTTCGAAGAAGCGCTATTGCAGCACATGGAATGGGCCAGACAGCAAAATTCCAACTGGGGTTGGGATGTGTTTGAGATTCTGGCCGGGAAACGGGTGGGCAACTATCTCCTGGTGAGCAGAAATCATACGTGGGAAGACTTTGACGAGAACCGGGAATTTGCAACAAGTGCGATGGCCATGTGGCGCGCCAAAGTGTCTGAGCATGTCGAGTCCTTTGAGGGAGGCATCTATAAGATGATGCCTGATTTCAGTCGCATACCGGATAATGTCGAAGCTTATCCGTTTTCGAAGGTGAGCTTTTTTTCAATGCTGCCAACCTCTACAAGGTCTTACAGGAGCAATCTCCGCAAGATTAATGACGCATTGAAGACACAGGAGTCGGCGCCACCGGCATTGTGGTACCAACAGGTCGGCGGTGGAGACCAGGGTACATTCCTGCTCATGAACCCCTTCAAAAATTGGGTAGACTGGCCCAATGAAAAGTCTTCTCAGGCCATGGCCAGGGCGATGGACCCGGAAAAGACCATGGCGATCGTCGATGAGCTCGCTAAAGTCATCCTGGGCGAAGAGACCAGTGTCATTGCCTTGCGGCCAGACCTGAGCTATAGACCTTGAGAGAACTCACACCGCGAGCGGCGCGCTGTCGCGGAGCATAGCCGATTTCTGCAGAGGGCTGACTCGCCCGGGTGAGTCCGGATAGCGTGAAGCAATACTAATACCTCTCAACTGGCACCCCTGCAACCATTGGTATGTTACGTTTCCAAGGTATTTTTACATTTTCCCCTAGTTTATGTAACATTACGATATTATGGTTACCAGAACGACAAAGACAGACAAAATCCTGGAACTGGTCAGCAAGGCTGGTGTCCTGCGCCCGCGAGATCTGGACTCTTATAATATCCCCAGGACCTACCTCAGCCGTCTATGTAGTGCCGGCAAACTGCAACGGATAGGCCGGGGACTGTATGTCCTGCCCGGGAGCGGTGCCACCGAGCATCATTCGCTGGCTGAGGCAGGCAAACGCGTGCCCAAGGGTGTGGTGTGTCTACTGTCCGCCCTAAGCTTTCACGAACTCACGACTCAGGCGCCGTTTGAGGTCTGGCTGGCCATCGGCGAAAAAGCATGGCGGCCGCGTCTCGAGTACCCGCCACTACGTATCGTTCACTTCTCCCAGGCATCGCTTAATGCCGGCGTCGAGGAGCACAAGCTCGAGGGAGTGACCGTTCATGTGTACTCCCCCGCCAAGACCGTCGCCGATTGTTTCAAATACCGCAACAAGATCGGCCTGGATGTGGCCATCGAGGCACTCAGAGAGTGCCGACGGTCTCGGTACTGCACCATGGACGACCTTTGGCACTATGCAGCTATTTGCCGAGTCCGAAACGTCATGCGGCCCTACCTGGAATCGCTAGTGGTATGAATGATAAACGCGGAAAGAATATGGCAGCTTCCGTACGTGACCGATTGCTGGCATTGGCAAGGGTACGGGGTGAAGACTTTCACCTATAAGTGGGAACCTGCCCTACCTTCCCCACCGCCTTACAATAGGGATGCCCACCACCTTCGCGTAAATAATCCACCATCGGCTGATATAGTCCACTCAGGGCTATTTCATGCAATATTAGGGTTAGGCCACCTTCCGTGCTTTGACTTCCAGGTGTATGCCCTCCTGCTCCTGCAGATACGGCGTGCAAACTGGGCGAATTTTTTTAGTATGGCTGTTTCCATTCAAGAATCCTTTGAATCACGAATGGACGCGAATCCACACGAATAATCTTTAACCACGGAAGGGGCGCTTTCTATACATGCTTTTATGCGCAGACGCATAAATGGGCGCATATATTTACACGGGAGGGGCGCTTTCTATATACGCTTTTATGCGCAGACGCATAAATGGGCGCATATATTTACGCCGAGCGCATATATTAACGCTTGCGCTCATAAACAGCCCCTTCCCTATCGCCAATCTGAACAATCTCGTCCCGCTTCTTCATGCGCAAGAGAAGTTTATACGCCTGGTCCTGGGTGACATGACATAAGTCCATAACATCCGCACGTTTTATGCTGCCGTGCTTATCGATGTAGTTGAGCACCATCTGCTCCTGCTGGATGGGTGCAAAGCCGGCCTGGCGCTGGGATACGAGGACCTGAACAACCATGACGAGCTGCGCTCGGACCCGGCGCTGCAAACAGCGGTGGGCGCCGAGCCATCGAACAGCGGATTGTCATTGGGTGCATGAATCCACCGATCGCTTTGCGCTTCATTCAATGAGCACCACGGACGGACTCCTGAACGCCATCCTTGCTTTTACAGATAAATTCCGTATCACTCTCTTGTTACAAGAGAATTTTCGGAGATGACCATGCCCAAAGTCATACGTTATGAAATTCAGTGGGATGAAGAAACCTATGCACTGGCAGAGCGCGCGGCTCATGCGTCAGGCTTAACCAGTATCAAGGCCTATATTACCCAGCTGGTGAAGCAACATGCGCCCGAGGTCCTGGAAGCCTACAGCAGTATTCAACTGACCAACGCGCAGTTCGACGCTTTTTGCGAGGCGTGTGACAATCTGCCTGCGCCAACAGCCAGGCTTCGTAAGGCAGCACAAGCACTTGATCAAGAGGGCTTCGTGCTGAATGCCGACCGTTGAGTTTTTGCCACTGGGTCCACGCGCGATCAATGTCAGGACATTTGAATGCGGCAAGGAAGCCATCAACGTGTATCTTCGCCGCTATGCGGTGAAGAACATGGCGCTGAACCTGTCTGATCCGAAATCACAGATACTTTTAGAAGGTCCTGGCCGTGATGGTCACAGCAAAGGCAGCCGATCCATTCAATCAGAACGAAAAATATCAGTGAGAGAAACTGCCAGACGTATTACTATTCCCACTCAATAGTCGCCGGTGGTTTACCGGAAATATCATAGGTGACACGGGAAATCCCCTGAACCTCATTGATAATCCTGGTGGATACGGTATCGAGTAACTCATAGGGCAACTGGGCCCAGTTTGCCGTCATGAAATCAACAGTCTCAACAGCCCGCAGAGCAATCACATACTCATAACGACGTGCGTCTCCGGTAACGCCAACAGATCTCACCGGCAGAAAGACTGCAAACGCCTGGCTGACCTTGTCGTACCAGCCGGATTTACGCAATTCACCGATAAAGATATCGTCCGCCAGTCGCAGCATATCGGCATATTCCCTTCTGAATTCGCCCAGAATACGGACACCCAGACCAGGTCCGGGGAAGGGATGCCGGAACACAATTTCTCTGGAGAGCCCCAGTTCCAGACCAATACGTCGGACTTCATCCTTGAACAATTCCCGTAACGGTTCAATGAGATCCAACTTTATCCGGTCAGGCAGACCACCCACATTATGGTGCGATTTGATGACATGGGCCTTGCTTCCCTTGTTACCGGCAGACTCAATGACATCCGGGTAGATAGTTCCCTGGGCCAGGTAGCGGATATCCGGATATTTGTTTGCTTCCCTTTCGAAGACATCGATAAACGTATTACCGATGATTTTACGTTTGTCTTCGGGGTCTTCAGTGTGCCCCAGGTTACTGATGAATTCCTCACTGGCATCAACCGCAACGACCTTCATTTTGGACGTATCAAACATCGACATGACCAGGTCAGCTTCATTCAGTCGAAGGAGACCATTATCAACAAAGACACAGATCAACTGATCTCCGATAGCCCGGGTCAACAGAGCGGCAACTACCGATGAATCCACACCACCGGACAATCCCAGCAAGACCTGGTCGCTCCCAACCTTGCTGCGGACATCGGCAATAATCTCTTCGATGATATTGGCCGGTGTCCACAATCCGGCACAGCCGCAGATATCCAGAACAAACCGTCTGAGGATGGGTAACCCCTGCCAGGTGTGATTCACTTCCGGATGAAACTGTAAACCATAGAAGCGGCGCCGATCATCACCCATGGCCGCAATAGCGGTGTTGTCGGTACTCGCCAGACACTGGAATCCTTCGGGAACATCAACCACTGCGTCACTGTGGCTCATCCAGACATTAAGCCGCCGATGTCCCTCTTCCACAGAATCTTCGATCCCGTCCAGCAAGGCACTGCACCCGGTCACTTCTACCTGGGCATAACCAAATTCATGTATTCCCGATTTATCCACTCGTCCACCGAGTTGTTCCGCCATGGATTGCATTCCATAGCAGATACCCAGTACCGGTATTTCCATACCGAATACAAATTCCGGCGCCTGTAGCGTACTGGCATCAGTAACCGACTCCGGACCACCGGAAAGAATGATCCCACGTGGAGCGAAATCGACAAGCGATTGCTGATCGGTATCGCAGGGATGAATTTCACAATAAACGCCTGTCTCACGAACACGACGGGCAATCAATTGTGTGTACTGGCTACCAAAGTCCAGTATGAGGATTCTATCCTGATGGATATCCTGTGATCTGGTCTGATTCATATTGATCTGTGATTTCCCTGACCCGCCAATGGATTCGGCCTGAATATGCAGCAACTACTCACTTTGTGACAGGAGGCAGTTCCCGGACAGCTCCCTGACGCTGTTATAGCCGACATAATGTCATAGAATAACGTACTTGTAAGACCTGTCGTCAATTCTATGCCTGAATTAGAACAATATTCACAGAAACAAGCACCTGGGTTAAACAGAGAAGTCCTCACGGTTTCGGACCTGAATCGTAGTGTTCGACGTCTGCTGGAGGGAGAATTCCCAACAGTCTGGGTAGAGGGTGAGATTTCCAACTTTGCACGGCCTTCGTCCGGACATTGGTATTTCACCCTGAAAGACTCGAAGGCACAATTGCGTTGCGCCATGTTCCGCAACCGGAACCAGTTACTGAGGTTTACACCGGAAAACGGGGCACAGGTCACCATCCGGGGCCGGATAAGCCTCTATGAGGGGCGCGGTGAGTTTCAACTGATTGCGGAACACCTTGAAGAAACCGGCGACGGGGCACTTCGCCGCGCAATTGAAGAATTGCGACTGAAACTACAGAAAGAAGGCCTGTTCGACGAAGCCCGTAAACGTAAACTGCCGGCAGTACCACGCCATGTTGGCATCATTACATCACCCACCGGAGCCGCTATCCAGGACATACTCAATATTCTTGAACGCCGGTTCCCTGCTATTGAAATCTCCATTCTGCCGGTGCAGGTTCAGGGAGCAGACTCGGTTTCCGGTATTGCGAACCAGATCGAATTCGCCAATCGTTATGAGGACAATCCCTTTGATCTATTGCTGCTCACCCGGGGTGGCGGGTCCCTTGAGGATATGATGTCCTTCAATGCTGAAACCGTCATCATGGCGATTGCCGGGAGCAAAATTCCCATGGTCTGTGCAGTTGGCCATGAATCCGATGTCACCATTGCCGATTTTGCAGCCGACCTGCGTGCTCCAACCCCCTCTGCCGCTGCGGAACTGATCAGTCCGGACATGAGGGAATTGCTGGAAAGCACTGTCAAGTCACAGCAACAACTCCTCAGCCAGTTCACCTCTCTTTTAGCACGCAGACGACATCACCTTGATCATCTGTCGCATCGATTGGGACAACCCAGCCGAAGATTGCAGGATTTCAATCAGCAGATTGACCATATGGAGCTCAGACTCCAGCAAGGTTTTCAACGTCAGTGGGGGAAATATGCAGTCGATGATGTAGCACAACGTCTGCATTCCCTGATGCAGCAATGTCTGGATAAATCCCGGGTCCAGTTACAACTCAACACGGCGCGACTGGCAAATCCACTGCCTCGTATCCAGCAGACACTGCAGCGAACTTCATTTCTGCTGGGGCAATTCAACCGGGCCGTGGAAAACTCACTGAATGCCGATACGGGTAAACTACACATGCTGGGTCAGAAACTGAACGCCCTGAGCCCGCTGGCGACTCTAGAGCGGGGTTATGCTATTGTCCGGGACCAGTCGGACCGGGTGGTCACCCACTCTGACACCGTTACCGAAGGTGAATCGCTCAAAGTTCGCCTGCAACAGGGGCAATTAACAGTGGAGGTGAAAGATAAGCAAGATTAAAGATATCAGATTACTCATCAGCGGGAGTATTTTGTCCAGTCTTCTGCTGGTCAACCCTGGAGCATCTGCACTGCCGGAGCATCAGGCCGTACCTGGCGGCGTTGCCGTCATCCCGATCGGGATCATCGAAAAAACCTTCTACAATGGGACTCCGGTGATGACCGTGACCCATGAGGATGAAGCATATGCCCTGGTGGGTATACCCCTGAACGCCACTACAGGTGAACATGAGATCATAGTGGGTGCAAGACAGATTGCCTTCACCGTAGAACCTCTTGAATACGAAACCCAGCATCTCACTATCAAAAATCGCCGCCAGGTTAATCCTCTTCCAGAGGACCTGGAGCGCATCAGCCGGGATAGACAGGAAATGGATGCCGCTTTTAACCATTTTAATACTTCCATCAACCCACAGACGGTGTTCATAAAACCTACCCGGGGACCGATGTCCAGTTCCTTCGGGCTTCGTCGAATACTCAATGGTGAACCCCGTAATCCGCACAGTGGGCTTGACATCGCGGCGCCGGAAGGCACTCCCATCGTGGCTCCCGCTACAGGAGAAATCGTCGCCGTGGGAGACTATTTCTTTAACGGCAATACCGTTTTAATTGACCACGGACAGGGTCTCATTACGATGTATTGTCACATGAGCAGAATCGATGTGAGTCCTGGTGACATGGTCAATGCCGGAGATGAAATCGGCGCTGTCGGTCAGACCGGCCGGGTAACTGGTGCTCATCTGCACTGGGGTGTCAGTTTGAATAACGCAAGGGTCAACCCTGAGCTTTTCCTGTCAACGGGGGAATAACGGGTTCAGCCTCTGCGTTTACGCTGTCTTTTCTGCTTGCGAACATGATCCATAAGGCGACGCCTCTTGTTGACCTGCCTTCTGTTCAATTCATTGGAGTGACCCTTGTACGGGTTGTCTGATGTGCGGAATTCAAGACGAACCGGCGTACCCTCCATTTTGAAGGCTTTGATAAAACGATGCTCCAGATACCTCCGATAGGCATCTGGAACGAACTCTGTCTGGTTGCCGTGAACGACAATGACAGGTGGATTGCTTCCACCCAGATGTGCATAGCGAAGTTTTATGCGCCTGCCCCGGACAAGCGGCGGTTGATGTTCATCTACCGCCCGTTCAAGGACCCGGTTCAATTCCGAAGTCTTGATCTCCAGGGTAGCTGAATCATAAGCTCTGTGAATAGACCCATACAGGTTTTTAATACCGGTCCCGTGTAGCGCCGAAATAAAATGTATTTTGGCAAAGTCGATAAATGTCAATCGACGCTCCAACTCCAGACGGACGGTTTTTTTTGTCTCCCGTACCAGACCATCCCATTTATTAACGGCGATAACCAGTGCACGACCAGCATCCAGCACATGCCCGAGCAGATGCAAATCCTGTTCAACGATGCCGTCATTGGCGTCGATAATCAGGATTACCACATGAGCATTTTCAATAGCCTCCAGCGCCTTGACCACGGAAAATTTTTCCACGGACTCATATACCCTGCCGCGACGGCGAATACCCGCGGTGTCAATGATGGTATAAGCCCTGCCATCGTGCTCAAAGGGTATGTATATACTATCCCGCGTTGTGCCTGCCTCATCGAAGACGACAACTCTCTCTTCACCCAGCATCCGGTTAACGAGAGTGGATTTGCCGGTATTGGGTCTGCCGATAACAGCGATCCTGATACCAGTATCGGCCAATCCATTGGGCTCTACCCCGGGATTTGCCAGAAAAGCCGGGACATGCACATCGATGAATTGTTGAATACCGTGTCCATTGGTGGCCGAGACACAAACCGGTTCGCCCAATCCAAGGGAATGAAATTCCCCGCTGACGATATCCGGATCAATTCCATCTATCTTGTTGATGGTCAGTAGAACGGGAACCTGCTGATTTTTGTCCTCCTGCCAGTCCTGCCGCCGAAGGATCCCGGCGATGTTTTCATCACCAACCACTCTACCGTCTCTGGCATCAACCATGAACACAACGAGGTCCGCCTCATCTATGGCCTGCATGGCCTGTTCAGCCATCGGACCATTGATGCCATCCTCATCACCCGTCAGGCCCCCGGTATCGACAACGATAAAGTCACCCCGGGCACTTCTACCATACTGACGGTCTCTGGTAAGACCGGGGAAACTGGCCACCAGCGCGCTTCTTGTCCGGGTCAGTCGATTGAATAAATTGGATTTTCCTACGTTAGGGCGCCCCACCAACGCAATTACGGGAAGCACTGTAAGTCCAGTTCACCGCAATTCAAACAAAGAAAGTGTACCGCTGTTATCCATGATATACACCCGGTTCCCATCAGTGACGGCTGGCGAATAAATTCCACCGCCACCGATATTCTCACGTCCCACGAATCGGCCGTCAGACTGTGCAATTACGTGCAGATAACCCTTGAAATCGCCAACAACAATGTAACTTCCCGCTGCAACCGGTGTTGTAATGCTACGGTGCAGCAATGCATCCGTCTCCCACACATCCTTGCCGTTGTCCACATCAACGGCGGCTAATCGACTGTCTGCATAGGCGACATAAATATTGCCAAATCCTGAACCGAGTCCAACCACACTGGAGGCTTCCCGATTCCATTCCATGATGCCGTTGGTGGTGTTGTATGCAATCAGGCTACCCTGGTAACCAATCAAAAACAGGTGGTTACCTATCAAGATCATGTTACCGTCAATGTCCACAAGTCTCTCCAGGTCAGATCGACCCTGGGCAACACCCGCCATTCGTTCAAGTCCGGCAAGGCCCCTTGTCCTGTCTATCAGTGCAAATCGGCCACTGCTGAACCCAGCCACGACAAAATCACTGGTAATTATCGGGGTAGCTGTACCACGCAGGGTCAGGCTGGGTATGGTAGTGGAATACAACCATTTTCGATCCCCGTTTCCGGTATCGTAAGCTGCAACTTTACCATCAATGGTATGTACCACGACGATATCCCTGTCAATCTGGGGTGGTGCGAGTAACTCACTGGTGGTACGGCTGCGCCATGCGATTGTCCCATCACTCTTGTTCAGTGCAAGTATCTCTCCGGCGGCAGTGCCCATGGCCAGCAGGTCACTGCCAACACCTACTCCGCCGGTGACGATGTCCACTTCATCACTGAAGGCATTCCTGATATCTTCATCACTGTAAAAATCCTCTACCCGAGCCCGCCAAATTTCTCTGCCGTCACTGGTACGCAATGCAGCAATATTGCCGTTTGCAGATACGGCAAATACTCTGTCGTCAGACAATGCCGGTACCAGTCTGATCGCTTTATCCTTGGTACCCTTACCAATACTCCTGCTCCAGATTTTCCTGACGTCAATTTCCGTCCGGATAGACTGTAGTTCCTTCGGTTTGGCTTTCTCGGATTTATCGCCCAGTGATAACCAGGCGCAACCGGAGAACACAGGTAGAATGATTAACAGAAAGGTAAAAAGTTTCATCAGGCAGGATCCGATTCGACTGCAACAATGACCGGTGACAGGTCATCAAGCTTCATCTTTAAAATAGCTCTGGGCTGATCCTGGTCAAGCACATCAAACGCTTTCTGATAGGCCTGTCTTGCTTTTCCGTTATCGCCAGACTGATAGTAGAGATCGCCCCGTACTTCTTCCCAGGAAGACAGGAAATTACCCGGATCAATATCACTGGACAGTACCAGCAACGCTTCATTGACGCGATCCTGTGCGGCCAATACCCTCGCAAGACGCATACGCGTAATAATCTCCAGCCCCTCGTCTACATCATTATCCAACACCCAGCGTAATTCTGTTTCGGCCCTTTCATACTCCTTCATTTCCATGGCGAGTCTGGCCATAAACAAAGCACCGAATTGAGCATAGGCGGTATTTCCATACTCGATTTTAAGTTTGTCACCCAGTGACCTGGCTGATGCCAGCGCTTCATCAGATAACTCAGTGGCAGATATATTGTCTATTGATCCTTTCAAATCTTCATACATGGATGAAGCAGATACAGTTGATTCTATAACACTGTTATCCCATGCGCGGTAACCGAATGTTACGGCCAGAACCACAACGACACCGATAATCAGAGAATTCCCATTCTCATCCCACCAGTTCTTGAGCATTTCCAGCTGTTCGTCCTCTGATTCTGCAGCTAAAAATGTTCTCCTGGACTTTCTATCCTGGACTCTTTTCTTTTGAACTCTTTTCACTTGGTGTCTTTTTTCCTGGGCTCTTTTTTCTGGGCTCTTTTTACTGGACTCTTTTCCGGACTCGTTAGCTGGTCAAGACTTGCCTGAGATAATCTGGTACCTGTGTTATCTCAACTGACCGTTGTTCACCTGTGGCAAGCAGTTTAACGGTTACCTCGTTCCGGGAAACCTCATTTTCACCGATAATCAGCGCCACCCTGGCATCACTGGCATCGGCCTTCTTCATCTGACGCTTCAGTTTACCTTCTGAACAGTGGACGACAACCCGGCATTCTACCATTTCATCCCGAATATCTTCCGCCAGCATCAACGCACAGTTTCGAGCGGCGTTTCCAACCGAAGCAATATAGACATCTGCGAACGCCGTTGATTCAAAGTTGTCGTCCAGCATCATGGCCAATCTGTCGACCCCGATGGCAAAACCCAATCCGGGGACAGACCTTCCACCGAGTTGCTCCACCAGACTATCATACCTGCCACCACCACACACAGTACCCTGGGCTCCCAGTGAATCTGTAATCCATTCGAACACGGTTTTACTGTAGTAATCGAGTCCCCGGACGATCCTGGGATTGACCCTGTAAGGCTGTTGATGCCTGTCGAGTACTCTTCTCAGATGATCAAAGTGAGCACTGGATTCATGGTCCAGAAAGTCAGTCAACAGCGGTGCATCCGCCAGCAGTGCCTGTGTCTGTTCCACTTTGCTGTCAAGAATTCGCAGTGGATTGGTCTCAAGACGTCGCTGACTGTCGCCGTCCAATTCGGCTTGTACACCCCTGAGATACGTTACCAATGCCTGACGATAAGCGCTTCTGGAAGCTGCGTTACCCAGAGAATTCAACTCAAGATGGATTTTCCCATCGATGCCCAGCGCCTGCCACATTCTCCGGGTCATCAGTAACAATTCCGCATCGATATCCGCGGCCGCCATGCCAAAACATTCGACACCAATCTGCTCAAATTGCCGGTATCGACCTTTTTGGGGTCGCTCGTACCGGAACATGGGGCCGGCATACCAGAATCGTTGAACCTGGTTGAAGATCAACCCGTTCTCCTGCGCCAGACGGGCACAACCGACGGTACCTTCAGGACGCAATGTCAGGCTGTCGCCACTCCGGTCATCAAAGGTATACATTTCTTTTTCAACGATATCCGTATCTTCACCAACCAGACGACTGAAAAGATTCGTAAATTCGATGAGCGGTAATCCAATTTCACGGTACCCATAAGCAGCAAGGACATCCCGGAGGGTATCCTCGATATGACGATATATTTCCTTTTGCCTGGGCAATAAATCCTGCATGCCCCGTACGGCCTGGATTTTCACAGTGAAATTCTCAGTCTGTCTTGATGATGAGTTTTTGTTCGTGCTGTTGCTTCTCGGCAACCCGTTGCCGGATCATCCGTTCGAGATCGTCCAGTAATTCTTCATTGGAAATTTTATGCTCAGGTTTTCCATCGACATATACCAGGTTCGAAGGAGAGGCGCCGGTCAGTCCAAGGTCTGCTTCCCTGGCCTCTCCCGGGCCATTCACGATGCAACCAATTACCGCAACATCAAGGGGTGTGGTGATGTCCTCGATTCGTCGTTCCAGTTCGTTAACCACACCAATAACGTCAAAGTTCTGTCTGGCGCAACTGGGGCAGGCTACCAGATTGATGCCCTGACTGCGAATATTAAGGCTCTTCAACAGTTCAAAGCCGACTTTGACTTCTTCTACCGGGTCTGCTGCCAGGGATATCCGGATGGTATCACCAAGACCTTCCATCAAGAGAAGACCCAGTCCTGCTGCGCTTTTTACAGTCCCCGATCGCAAGCCACCAGCTTCGGTAATTCCAAGATGCAAAGGCTGATCAATCTGGGTTGCAATTGCCCTGTAGGCTTCAATGGCCATGAACACATCCGAGGACTTCATGCTGATTTTGTAGTCTTGATAGTCTTCCTGATCAAGCAGATCAATGTTACGTAACGCCGACTCCACCATGGCCGTTGCGTTGGGTTCCTTGTACTTTCGCAGCAGATCCTTGCCAAGAGACCCGGCGTTGATACCGATGCGTATTGGAATTCCCTTGTCCCGGGCACTGGAGACTACTGCCTTGACTCGATTTTTGTTACCTATATTACCTGGATTGATGCGCAGGCAGTCCACGCCCAATTCGGCGACACGAAGCGCAATCCTGTAATCGAAGTGAATGTCCGATACCAGCGGTACTCGTACACTGGACCTGATAACGCCAAACGCCTCTGCGGCGTCCATCGTCGGTACCGAAACCCTGACGATATCCGCACCGGCTGCTTCCAGGCGTCTGATTTGCGCTACAGTCGCTTCCACGTCTGTGGTTTCCGTATTGGTCATGCTTTGCACGGATACAGGTGCATCACCGCCCACGGGAACATCCCCCACCATTATCTGGCGGGTTTTTCGACGTTTAATAAAGGATTCCTGCCGCATCTTTCCTCCGGCTTTATTCGCCGATATTTATCCGGGCTGTGCCGTCTCTGGCCTCATACTCCATCAGATCGACTTCTTTCTGATTGAATTTCAGTTCCACTGACGATGGATGACCCAGGAGAATCTTGAACGGTTGGACACCATAAACCGTCAGGATATCTCCATCACGTTGCAGGTCAAAATAGAATTCTTCGGTTCCTGCTGCGTCCTCGATTTCCACCCAGCATTCACCGGTGAAAGTAAACTCAAGCAGATCAAAGCCACCTGCATCCACGTTGATATAGTTGAAATCACCACTTTCAGTTCTTTCTATACTGACGTCCCTTGCCGGTTCCTGCTCCAGTTCTTCGGTCAATTCCTGATCTTCAACTGCATCAGGAAACTCCTGTATCGATTGATCAATAACTGTTTCAGTTCCGGTCTGATCCTGGTCTGACACTTCATCAGGGGACTCCTGTATCGAAGCATCGCCAATTATCTCTGCCCCGGCCTGATCCTGGTCTGACACTTCATCAGGGGACTCCTGTATCGAAGCATCGCCAATTATCTCTGCCCCGGCCTGATCCTGGTCTGTAACGCCATCAAGTAACTCTTGCACAGAAGTATCGACAATTGTCACTACCCGGGCCGAATCCTGATCTTCAATACCGTCAGTCAATGCCGGTACTGATTGGTCGGCATCAGACTCTGCCGTTGTATCCTGGTCTATTTCATCCGGTTCCGCTTCCGCTTCTATCGCTTGAACAAACGGATCAACCTGCTCAGTCACTACTTGCGATTCCGACTTGATGGTGACTATCGGTTTCGATTCTTCCCCTGTAGAGAAAATCCAGACCACAGCAATTACGAGTACAACCAATAATAATCCAATGATACCAGTCTGCCATTCAAGACCTGCAGAACTGTTAACATTTTCTACGGTAAATTCCCTTGGTTGTTCAGGCTCCTCATTATCCGCTACGTATAATGCAATCATCTCGTCACCTTGCAACTGTACGAGTTTTGCATAAGACCGGATATATCCCTTGACAAATGCTGGTCTCGGAAGTTTGTCAAATTGTCCTTCATCCAGGTAGCGAACAAAGGATTCAGTCAGATTCAATGCTTTTGCAATTTCCTTCTGGCTGAGACCCATTGCTTCACGTGCAGCCGAAAGGCATTGTGAAACTGTCTTTTTATCCGACCGGTCTACTTTATACTCTTGCGCCGGAGGTTCATTCATCAGTCGTACCTCCCATATTCATTCCGTTTTTCCCATAACGGTTCCTGAACTGACGATACTCCTCAGTAGCGGGAAAAATATTTCTCAGAGCCAGGGAACAACTTGCCTGTTCATCTTTGCTTGAGAAACGTTCAGCCAGTTGCACACACAACCAAAGACTGCGAGCCGACCGATGCGATAACCCGGCGTGTTGCCGATACAGGTCCCACGATTCCACATAGACTTCTTGATTAAAACGAATTTCCGCCAGTTCAAGCAACGCCCTGGCCTGGGCAGGATTTAATTCAATTGCCTTGACGAATGCCTGCTCTGCCCTGGCAGGCTCATTAACCCTCAAATAAGCACGCCCAAGATTCTCAAAGACAGCCGGACGGGTCTGGTAAAAGTGATCTCTCGAAGCAATTGATAATTGTTCAATCGATTCTCCGTAACGTTCTTGTGCATACAGAAAAGCACCGTAGTTATTTCTCGCCTGGGAAAACTCCGGGGCATAACGAATTGCCTTCCGGAAGTGTTCCTCTGCCAGTTCAATCTCACCTTCCCTCTGGAATAACACACCGAACGTGGTATGAGCCAATGCAGATTCAGGCTTGATTGTTAACGCTTTGTTCAGGTTTTCCTTGGCTCGGTGATAGTCTTCAAGTCGCAGATATCCTATCCCTAATTCAATCTGTTTCTGAACCACATTTTCCGGGTCTGTAAACACGGTTTGATCTGACTCGGTAACGCAGCCGGTCAGGGCGCACATTGTGATAAATATCCACGGAATGTTGAAAGGTTTCTGCACCATCCGTTACCCTCCTGCTATCTTCCGGTATCGTTCCTGACGATTTGTTCTGTCAGCAACATTACCCACCAGTTGGCCACAGGCTGCATCAATGTCATCTCCCCGGGTCGTCCGTACCATCGCCCCGTACCCCGCACGAATCAGTCTGTCCTGAAATGCACTGACCCTGAAGGGGGCCGGACGCCGATACTCCGAACCAGGAAAACTGTTGAAGGGTATCAGATTGATTTTACAAGGCAGGTCTTTCAGAACCCGGGCCAGTTCAGCGGCGTGAGCGGGCTGATCGTTAACACCTTCAAGTAATGTGTATTCCACAGTAATGGTTCGTTTCCCTCCCAATCGTCCGGCATATTCCTGACAGGCGCTGAGTAATGATTCGATGGGGTATTTGCGATTGATCGGTACCAACTGATTACGTAACTCGTTGTTGGGTGCGTGCAGAGAGATGGCCAGCGAAGCATCGGTATGATCCGCCAGCCTGCGGATACCGGGTACCACACCCGCTGTGGAAATGGTGACTTTGCGTTTGGATATCCCATAACCCAGATCATCCATCATGATTTGGGTAGCTGCCAATACATTATCGAAGTTGAGAAGTGGCTCTCCCATTCCCATGAAAACCACATTGGTTACCACACGATTACGGTCCGGGTAGGCTGCTGCCAGGGATTTCACCGCAATCCGCAATTGACCCACAATTTCACCCGCGGTGAGATCACTGTTGAATCCCTGCTTGCCAGTACTGCAGAAACTGCAATCCAGTGCACAACCGACCTGTGAGGACACACAGAGGGTTCCCCGATTCTCTTCAGGTATAAACACCATCTCGACCGCACCACCAGACCTGGACTTGATAAGCCACTTGCGAGTGCCGTCTGCAGATTGCTGCTCAAGCAATACTTCCGGTTCATGGATTTCTGCAAACTCCGAGAAACGGGACCGCAACACTTTGCTGATATCAGTCATCTCTTCAAAATCAGTCGCAAACCGATGATGGAGCCACTTGAGCACCTGCACCGCCCGCCAGGGTTTCTCACCCAGCTCTACGAGCAGTGATTCAAGTTCAGGCCGGGTATAACCCAGCAGATCCTGTTTCGTGTTCCTCATTACCCGCCGCTGATTTCACCTTCTCTGAAAAAATATATGATTTCACGTATCGCGGATGTTGGCGAATCGGAACCATGCACTGCATTTGCGTCAATGGATTGTGCAAAGTCTGCTCTGATGGTACCGGAATCCGCTTCTTTCGGGTTAGTAGCACCCATCAATTGTCGATTCAGCTCAATAGCATTTTCCCCTTCAAGAACCTGCACCACACAGGGTCCGGACGTCATGTAAGCCACCAGGTCATCAAAGAACGATTTCCCGGCATGTTCCGCATAAAATCCCCTGGCTTTGTCCAACGTCAACTTTTCCATGCGCATTGCCGCGACCCGTAATCCTGCTTTTTCAAACCTGGATATGATGTCGCCAATGACGTTTTTAGCTACAGCATCCGGCTTGATGATCGACAGTGTTTTTTCCTCTGGCATGTTTATCCTGCTCCAATGACTACAAAGTGATTTATTATATGGGAATACGCAGTGACCTACACTTCTTCCATCCAGGCCATCTGAATGGCTTCCAGTATACGTTCACCACAGTGCCCTGGATCATCTTCGAACCTGTCAAGAGCCATGACCCATTGCATAAGATCAGTAAAGCGCACTGACATAGGGTCCGTGTCCGGATAGGCCTCGACGAGTTCGATGGCAATTTCGTTTATGTCAGTCCATTTAAGAGTAGAACTCATTTCAGTGTTTCTCCGATACCTGATTAATTGTATATCTGGGGATTTCTATCACCAGGTCTTCATCGCCTATGAGAACCTGACAACTCAGGCGGGAATCAGGTTCCAGGCCCCATGCCTTGTCCAGCAAATCATCCTCGGTTTCATCCGACTCTTCAAGTGAATCAAAGCCCTCTCTGAGAACAACATGGCAGGTTGTACATGCGCAAGACATCTCACAGGCATGCTCAATATTCACCCCGTTGTCCAATGCAACCTCAATCAGGTTATCACCTGGTTCAGCATCCACTACCGCTCCATCCGGACATCTTTCTTCATGTGGCAGAAATATAATCTGCGGCATCAGCCGATATCCTCTTCCAACTGATCGATACGGCGCCCTGCCAGAACTTCACGGACAGCCGCATCCATGCGTAAAGAGGCAAATTCCTCGCTGGCTATACCCAGAATCTTTACACCCTCTTTAATCTGTTCAACATTTTCCGATGACAGGATCTCCTGAAGTTTATCGATAGCCTGATTCAGTAATACCATCTGCCCTGGCGCCAGCAATTTTTCTCCATCCAGTTCAAGCGCCCCCTGCAGCGCATCGATCATCCTTTTCGCCTCAACCTTTGCTTCTGACAATGATCTTGACGCGATGTCTTCCTGTGCATGATCAAACGATGCTTTCAACATGGAAGTGACCTCTGCATCACTCAGCCCATAAGAAGGTTTCACTTCTACGCTGGCAGACACACCGGTTGTTGTTTCCCGGGCGGATACAGACAAGAGACCGTCTGCATCCACCTGGAAGAGCACTTCAATTCTGGCTGCTCCTGCAACCATCTGCGGTATGTCATGAAGCTCAAATCTTGCCAGCGACCGACAATCATTCACCAACTCCCGCTCACCCTGCACAACATGGATCAACATCGCGGTCTGCCCGTCCTTGAAAGTTGTAAATTCCTGCGCCTTTGAAACCGGGATCGTTGTATTGCGGTCAATGACTTTCTCTACAAGACTGCCAACCGTTTCCAGACCCAGTGACAATGGCAATACATCCAGCAGCAGCATTTCATCGTCAGGTTTGTTGCCCACCAGAATGTCAGCCTGAACTGCCGCCCCTATCGCAACAACCCTGTCGGGATCGATATCTCCCAATGGTTCCCGCCCAAAAAACTTTGCAACTGCCGACCTCACTGCAGGCACCCGGGTTGATCCACCGACCAGCACTATACTCTTGACTTCATCAATTCCAGCGTCCCGCAGGGTTCGACGGCAGGCTTTGATGGATTGATTGATCAGGTCCGCAATCATTTCCTCAAATACGGATCTTGAGAGCGTGCCATTGAACTGCAGATCATCCACATCAATAGATATGCCGGACCTGTCACAGGTGCTCAATGTTTCCTTGATATCTCTCGCCTGCATCATCAGAGTGCGGAGTTGACGGGGATTGACGTCTTTGTCATAACCCGACTGATCGATGATCCATTCTGCTATGCGACGATCAAAGTCGTCACCGCCAAGAGCGGAATCACCACCTGTTGCCACGACCTCAAAGATACCCAGGTTCAGTTTCAGCAGCGAAATGTCAAAGGTGCCACCACCGAGGTCATATACAGCCACAATGCCTTCAGCACCGGTATCGAGACCGTAGGCTACAGCAGCAGCAGTGGGTTCATTCAACAGACGTAATACATTAAGGCCAGCCAGTCGGGCCGCATCCCTGGTTGCCTGCCGCTGGGCATCATCAAAATAGGAGGGGACCGTTATCACAACACCATGTAACTCACCGGCCAGTTTTTTGGTACTGCGATTGACCAGACTTTTCAGGATTTCCGCTGACACCTCAACAGGGCTGATATCACCCACACGGGTTCTGATCTTTACCATCCCGCCTTCACTGGCGGAAAAGTCATATGGAAGTTGTCCGCTGAGCCTTTTCAGATCATCAATGCCCCGACCCATCATTCGCTTTACCGAGACAATCGTATTCAAGGGGTCCTGTTTTGCGGATTCCACGGCCAATCTACCGACCACCGGTCCATTGTCGGTATATCGAACCACAGAGGGCAAAAGATGTTCACCATCCTGATCCGCCAGGGTCTGAATCATACCCTCACGGACACTAGCGATAAGAGAATTTGTCGTTCCCAGGTCGATTCCCGCAGCTCTTTTGCGCTGATGAGGGTCTGCAGCCTGACCTGGTTCTGTAATCTGAAGTAATGCCATGGTATCCGGTTCTTGTTCGAGAACTATCCTTTGTGTCTGTGACTTGTCATTTTCAGTCAGTAATCCAGCATTTTTTCTTCCAGTTTGTCTGCTTCAAGCAACAACTTGTTGATGAATTGCATTTTATACACCGTTATTTCTGCAGCCCTGAGTTCAGTCCCGAACTGCACTGCAAAATCTTCCTCAAGATCATGCAGCTCATTCTTTATCTTTTCTTTAAAGGCATCGAGTTCATGCAAAGCCTCACTATCATCATCAGGATCGACCAGTCGTCCCGCTGCAGTCGCAGAAATATCCTCCAACTGCTCTCTTAACTCGATTTGATCCATCAGGAATCCGGGATCAAGTTGAGGATTGTCTTCTATGGAAATGCCAGCCAGTTCAAGCAGGTAGATCGCCCTGGCCAAACCCGATACAAGCACATTGTAGGCGGCGTTGATTTGTGTTGCCCATTGCAGAGACAAACGTTTTTCCTGGTCCGAAGCATCAACAAACCTGTCGGGGTGCACACTCGACTGTAATTGACGATACCTTGCGGCTAACTGGTCAGGGTCCTGATCGAATGCAACGGGGAGTTGAAAGATCTCAAAATAGTTTTTGTTGAAGTCCACTGTTGATGTGATTCACACGGTAAAGGACTCGCCACAGCCGCACTCACTCTGAACATTGGGATTTTTGAATTCGAATCCTTCATTGAGACCCTGTTTTACATAGTCCATTTCTGTACCTTCTATGTACACAAGACTCTTTGGGTCTACATAGACTTCAACGCCTTTACTGTTGAATCTGAGATCTTCCGGTTGAGGTTCATCCACGGGCTCAAGCACATACATCAGGCCTGAACAACCTGTTGTCTTGACGGCAAGACGAATACCGATGCCGCTACCCCGTTCCTCCAGATATCTGGTGACGTGAAGTGCTGCTGTTTCTGTAAGATTGACACCCATTAACCGGCAGCCATCTCTGTTTTGTGCTTGTTACGGTAATCCTCAATGGCTGCCTTTATGGCATCTTCTGCCAGTACCGAGCAATGAATCTTGACCGGAGGTAATGCCAGCTCCTCGGCAATTTCCGTATTCCTGATATTTCCGGCATCTTCAAGGGAACGCCCCTTGACCCATTCTGTAAGGAGTGAGCTTGAGGCGATTGCGGAACCACAGCCATAAGTCTTGAAACGGGCATCCTCTATTACCCCATCTTCACCGACCTTGATCTGCAGGCGCATGACATCTCCACAGGCAGGCGCTCCTACCATACCCGTACCCACATCATCACTCCCGGCATCCATCTTGCCGACATTTCTTGGATTTTCGTAGTGGTCCAACACTTTTTTACTATATGCCATAGTTTCGTCTCCTTTCTAAATCAGGCGGCTTGACAAACCGTTCAGTGTACCGCCCATTCAATTTTATCCATATCAACGCCATCTTTATACATATCCCACAGCGGTGACAACTCCCTTAATTTTTCTACTGCAACCCTGACCTGCCGGATTGCCTGATCAATGTCTTCTTCTGATGTGAACCGTCCTATGGAGAAACGCAGTGAACTGTGAGCCAGTTCATCGTTCATTCCAAGCGCCCGCAAAACATAGGATGGTTCAAGGCTGGCTGAAGTACAGGCTGACCCGGAAGACACAGCAAGTTCCGGCAAAGACATGATCAATGATTCACCTTCTACGTAATTGAAGCTCATATTGATGATACCGGGTATGCGATGATTCAGGTGACCACTGACATACACTTCTTCCATGTCTTTCAGGCCGTCCCAGAGACGTTTTCGAAGGGCAATTATACGTCTGCCCTCTGCATGCATCTCTTCTTTGGCAATGCGGAATGCCTCACCCATGCCAACAATCTGATGGGTTGCAAGCGTACCGGAACGCATCCCGCGTTCATGACCACCCCCATGTATCTGTGCTTCCAGCCTCACACGGGGCTTCCGGCTGACAAACAGGGCGCCCATGCCTTTGGGGCCATAAATCTTGTGCGCTGAGAACGACATCAAGTCCACATTCATTGCACCCAGATCAATATCTATTTTGCCGGCACTTTGTGCTGCATCCACATGGAAAAAGACTTTATGTGCCCGGGTGACCTCACCGATGGCGGCAATGTCGTTAACGACACCAATTTCGTTATTGACATGCATGATGGAAACCAGAATCGTGTCATCGCGAATCGCATCCCTGACTCGTTCCGGGGTAATCAGGCCATCTTGACCCGGGTCCAGCCAGGTTACTTCAAAGCCTTCACGTTCCATCTGCCGGCAGGTATCCAGCACGGCTTTATGTTCAATTTTGGAAGTGATGATGTGATTGCCTCTGTTTTTGTAAAATCGAGCCACTCCCTTGATAGCGAGATTGTCAGATTCTGTGGCGCCTGAGGTCCATACGATTTCCCGTGGGTCGCAATTAACCAGGTCTGCAACCTGCCGTCTTGCAATCTCCACTGCTTCTTCTGCTTCCCAGCCAAATTTGTGGGAACGGCTTGCCGGATTGCCAAAATTCCCCTCCGCCACCAGACAATCGCTCATTTTCCGGGCAACCCGAGGGTCCACTGGCGTAGTAGCGGCATAATCAAAATATATCGGATGTTTCATCAATCGCTCCTCCTCTACCAAACTACCTCTGCTCTTCACACTTCCTGGGCGTACAGCCGCATGACATCGCCAGCCATCGCATCCTGGCGCGCCACAACCATCTGTACCTCACGTTTTTCAATCAGACTCGCAAGGCTTATATCGCTTAAAAACCGGTGAATCTGATCACTTAAATCCGACCACAGTTCATGGGTCAGACAGGTCTCTCCATGCTGACAATCGGAACGTCCGGAGCATCTGGTTGCATCTACACTTTCGTCCACGGAGTCAACGATTGAAGCAATTGAGATTGCTGCAGGCTTATGATTCAACCGATAACCACCGCCTGGCCCGCGCACACTCTTTACCAGATCATGACGTCGCAATTTGGCAAACAACTGCTCCAGATAGGACAGGCTGATGCCCTGTCGCTGTGAAATGTCCAAAAGGCTGACAGGGTCATCCTGCTCATGGACCGCAATATCCAGCATTGCCGTAACGGCGTATCTACCTTTGGCTGTAAGTCTCATATTTATACCTGTTTCTCTTCTGATCCAAACCACTGGAAACGTATTAAGCAGTATGCAATACCTGACTAAAACAGTCAACTATATAGTTGATCATTTTAATCAGGTACTATGCTGTTTTCAATTAGAACGGTTTTTATTGATTGCGTTGAGGAATCCCCTGAGGATGCTGATTTCCATCTTGTCAGGACGAATGCGATTGAACATGCGTACCAACCGGGTCATTAAACGCCTTGGATTCTCCAGATCATGAAATCCCACCTGAACCAGAGTTTCCTCAAGGTGAACGAAAAAGTGCTGCATATCTTCCGCGGTGGCAAACTCCATATCCCATTCAACCTCGTCATCATGACCCGCCTGCCTTGCCAGAAGAATTTCATAACAGATGATCTGTACAGCCATGGCCAGATTCAATGAACTGTAGGCTTTTTCTGTGGGGATGTTGATGTGGTAGTGGCAAAGATGCAGTTCTTCGTTACTGAGGCCGTGAGATTCCCTCCCAAACAATATGGCAATCTTCTGCCCGGCCGCCTGTGCACTCAGGATTTTCTCACCGCAGGATTTCGGATTCAACAACGGCCACGGAATACGCCGGTTACGCGCTGACGTGCCCAATACCAATTGACAGTCTGCAATCGCCGACTCAATACTGTCTACCACCCTGGCGCCGTTAACAACATCTGCAGCCGAGGCAGAACGGAATACCGCCGTATTGCTGGGAAACGACCGGGGATTTACCAACACCAGTTCCGTCAGCCCCATATTCTTCATTGCGCGAGCAGCCGCACCGATATTACCAGGGTGCGATGTCTCCACCAGGACGATACGAACACCCGGAAACAGACTTTGATTTTCCATCATCGCAGTGTATGCACGCAATCTGACAGGCGCAACAGCACATTCGTGTTAACATGCCGGCGCAATATTCGATACCCTGGAAAATTATGGAACCAATGGCCAGCATAGGATTGCGAGCAGCAAGGGATGCCGCCTCGCATATCGCCCGCAGTTTCGATCGACCTGATCTGGTCAAAATCTCGGAGAAGTCTCATAACGACTTCGTCACCAACATTGATAAGGAAGCGGAACGCATTATTGTAGAGTCGCTCAGGTCTACTTATCCCGATCATTCAATCACCGGAGAGGAATCGACCAATGATCAGATTCATGAGGACTCGGAATACGAGTGGATAATTGACCCCATTGACGGAACATTGAATTTTCTCAGGCAGATTCCCCACTTTTGTGTTTCCGTCGCCTGTCTGCATCGGGGGAAACTGGTTCATGGCATTATCATTGATCCGATCCGTAACGAAGAATTCGTTACCAGCCAGGGACAGGGTTGTCAGTTGAATGGCAAGCGTATGAGGGTCAGTGAAAAAGAATATCTTGATGGCGCCCTGATCGCCATGGGGGGACATATTCCGGAGCAGAAAGTTAAATTTCAGGGTGAACTCTATCAATACCTGCTGGCCGAAAAGAGCAAGTTGCGCCATCCCGGCAGCGCCTGTCTTGAACTTGCCTATGTCGCAGCGGGAAGAATGGATGCTTTGTGGCTGCATGATCTCAAACCCTGGGACCTGGCAGCAGGCGCGCTGATGATTACAGAGACCGGAGGTCTGATAGGAGATTTTTCCGGCGGTGTGAATTATATGGCAACTGGTAATGTGGTAGCCGGTAACCCAAAGTGCTTCAAGGCACTGGTACCGCTGGTAAGAAAGTTTCTGGTCAATCGGTAAACCGAACCGTCTCTGTATGTTGAGAACCCGGACATAGCGGTCATGGACGTTTATCCTGATCACTGCCTTTATCTTTAACCGGTAAAGCCAGATCTTCCACCGAGATATTCAGAATCATCAACATGTTCGCGGCAATATAGATAGAGGAATAAGTACCCACAAGCACACCGATGATCAGTCCGATCGCAAATCCCTGAATCAGTTCACCACCAAGAAGCAACAGCGCGAACAACACCAGCAAAGTTGTAAACGACGTTACCAACGTACGACCCAGAGTCTGATTCAGAGATGTGTTGATAATTGATACCGGACTGCCACGCCGTATCTTGCGGAAGTTCTCCCTGATTCTGTCCGAGACCACTATGGTGTCATTCAAGGAATATCCTATGACAGCAAGCAATGCCGCCAGAACCGTCAGATCAAAGTTCCAGCGGATAATGGAGAATATCCCCAGCGTTATCATCACATCGTGAAACAATGCGATTACAGCACCGACGGCAAACTTGAGCTGGAAGCGAAACGCGACGTAAACCATCACCAATCCGAGCGCTGTCAACAATCCAAGACCACCCTGGTTGGTGAGTTCTTCCCCCACTGCCGGGCCAACAAATTCTGAACGGCGCAGCACAACTTCCGACTCGGAGGATGCCCGCAGTGATTCAATGACACGATCGCCCAGTCGTGCATTTTCTCTGGGATCCAAATGCTTCTGAGGAGGAATGCGAACTCGAATATCCTGGTCGGATCCGAAAAATTGAACCACATGACCAACATTCCCGGCCCTGGTCAGTTCATCCCGAATTTCCTCTGGATTAACCGGTTGTTCATAAGACACATCCACCAGTGTCCCCCCGGTGAAATCCAGCCCCCACTCCAGCTGATTGATCAGCAGTGAAACACCGCACAGGATTACCAGAGACAGCGAAATAACACCCGCTATCTTTCGATAGCGCATAAAATCAATATTGGTGATTGTCATCAGATCAGTAACCGTTTTACGTTTCTACCGCCGTACATGAAATTCACGAGTGCACGAGTACCCAGGATTGCAGTAAACATCGATGTCAGAATACCGATGGACAGGGTTACTGCGAAGCCTTTCACCGGTCCGGTGCCTATACTGTATAGAATCACTGCTACCAGCAGGGTCGTCAGATTTGCATCGACAATGGTGACAACCGCCCGTTCGAAACCGGCGTTAATCGCCGCCTGGGGAGACATCCTGTTCTTCAGTTCTTCACGAATGCGTGAAAATATAAGCACATTGGCGTCAACTGCCATACCTACCGTCAACACTATCCCGGCAATACCCGGCAACGTCAGCGTCGCCGACAGACTCGACATGACCGCAACCAGCAGTACAAGATTCACGGCGAGTGCGATATTGGCAGCAATCCCGAAAACCTTGTAATACACCAGCATGAAAGACAGCACGAGGCCTAATCCCACCATGACTGAGATTTCCCCCAGACGGATATTCTCTGCCCCAAGACTCGCCCCTACAGTTCGTTCCTCAACGATGAACATATCCGCGGCAAGGGCGCCTGCCCGGAGCAGCAACGCCAGATCTCTTGCTTCTCCGGACTGAAGTCCTGTAATCCTGAATTTATTTGAAAGAGCCGCCTGTACGGTCGCCAGACTGATTACCCGTTTTTCGATATAGGGTGTGCTGGTTCGAACCTCTTCTCCGTCAATGATCTTGTATTCATCCCGGGTTTTGGTCTCTATAAAAATGACGGCCATACGAGTACCAATTCTGTACCGGGTCGCACGGTGCATTAATTCACCGCCATCACTATCCAGCGTAATATTCACCTGAGGCAGGCCGGAATCCGGATCAAATCCGACCTGGGCGTCTACAACCCTGTCCCCCCGAAGTATGATGTCGTTCTCAAGGTCGGTGTTTCGACCTTCATATTCGTATGAAATTGTCGTACTGCGTAGTGCATCAGACGATGCTTCCATCCGGAATTCCAGTGTTGCCACCTTGCCCAGAATCTTTTTTGCCTCTGCGGTATCCTGGACTCCGGGCAGGTCCACGGCGATCCGGTTTCTGCCCAGTCGTTGTACCAGTGGTTCCGCTACTCCCAGTTCGTTGACCCGATTGCGTATCGTCTGCAGGTTCTGGGTAACCGCAAAGTCCTCCATTTCGCGAATCGAGGCTTCCTGCAGCGTCAGCATGAGAAATATATCGGCATCCTCACCAGTGACATAGTCAAATTCGCTGAAACGGGACTCTATTTTGTCCTGGGCACGGTCACGCAAGTCTTCGCTGGCAAAGTTGATTTGCATTACGTCTTTACCGGGTCGCTCCAGACTGGTGTAGCGAATACGGTCAGAGCGTTCACGCAGCAGCCTTTTGATATCCTGCTCAAGGCTCTGCATCCGGTCTTCAACAGCTTTTTCTGTATCCACTTCCATCAGAAAGTGCACACCGCCACGCAGGTCAAGACCATACTTCATGGGTTCTGCGCCGATACTGCGTAACCAGTCCGGTGTGGTCGGCGCCGCATTCAGAGCGACGATATAGGGTCGGGGCAGATCATGCAGCGCCCTCTGAACAACATCTTTGGCACGCAGTTGGGATTCATCATCATGAAATCTGATCAGTGCCTTTTGATTCAGAAGCTCTTCGCCGAAGAAGGCGATTTCATTGTCGGACAATGCTCTGGTGGCAGTATCCAGGGCTCGCTGCTCCACGGTTGCACCTGTTTCATCCGTTGAAATCTGAACAGCAAAGTCCGGTGGATATATGTTCGGTAACGCAAAGATCACACCCAGCACTACAATGATGCCAAGGAACAGGTTTTTCCAAAGTGGATAGCGATTGATCAACAGGTTACCCTTGGGTTGCGGCTAAACAGGGACGTCGGACCTGGGATTGTGCTTTTCATCGTTCTGCCTGGTCTATATCGACTTGATCGTCCCTTTTGGAAGCGCCGCAGAAACAGCGCCTTTCTGCAACTTCAACTGCACTTTATCGGAAACTTCGAACACCAGATATTGATCTTCAATCTTGACAATTCTGCCAATCAACCCACCGTTCGTCACTATTTCGTCGCCCTTGCTCAATCCCGCAACAAGTGCACGATGTTCCTTGGCGCGTTTGCTCTGCGGTCGCCAGACAATGAAGTAGAACACCAGAGCAAAGGCCACAATAATGAAAATGTCCAGACCAGGTATGCCACCGCCGGATGATCCCTCGGCAGCCATGGCTGGAGGTATCAGAAAAAAATTCGTCATCGATTTATCCCCGAGGAGTACTTAAAAACTGCATTGTCGCTGAATCCACAGCATTCTGCACTACATCTATACCATAATTCAGATATCAGGCTTGATATCCCATCCACAATAGAGTGACTCTATATGGTCCTCCAATGCTCCTTTTTCAATAGCCAGACGTAAATCCGCCATCAAATTCAGGTAATAATGCAGATTATGAATGGTATTGAGTTGTGCACCGAGCATCTCACCACATTTATCCAGGTGATGCAGATATGCACGTGAAAAATTACGACAGGTATAGCAACCGCAGTTCTCATCCAACGGTCTGATATCCATCCTGTGTACCGCATTTCTAATCCTGACCACACCAGTGGATGTAAACAGGTGGCCATTGCGCGCATTGCGGGTAGGCAGGACGCAGTCCATCATATCCACGCCCCGGCGGACGCATTCCACAATATCCCGTGGTGTACCCACCCCCATGAGATAACGGGGTTGGTCAACCGGCATCATTGACGACACCTCAGTGACCATTTCCATCATCTCATCTCTGGTCTCACCCACAGAAAGACCTCCAATGGCATAGCCATCAAATCCGATTTCCTGCAGTCCCTGCAGAGACTGTTCACGCAACGGGAGATGTACTCCTCCCTGTACAATACCGAACAATGCATTTGTACTATCAGTGAATGCTTCCTTACTGCGAACGGCCCATCGTAATGACAGCATCATAGATTCGCGGGCTGTTTTTACATCCGCCGGGTAGGGAGTGCATTCGTCAAACACCATAGCGATATCGGCATTCAGACTCTGCTGAATCTGCATGGAAATTTCCGGGTTCAGAAACACTTTGTCACCATTGATTGGTGAGCGGAAAGTAACGCCTTCTTCGCTGATATCACGAAGATCACTCAGGCTGAAGACCTGGAACCCACCGGAATCTGTCAGAACAGGAGCATCCCAACCCATGAATCCATGCAGACCACCGTGCTGTTCGATCACATCGACACCCGGTCGCAGCATGAGGTGAAATGTGTTTCCAAGGAGAATCTGTACGCTATTTTCCTGCAGTATGGCCGGCGACATACCCTTCACTGAACCATAGGTTCCGCAGGGCATGAAGACTGGCGTCTTTACCTCTCCGTGAGCCAGTTTGAGTGTACTGCATCGTGCGGCTCCGTCTGTGTGAGTAACCTCGAATTCCATTTTGGATGGCGTCAGCGAGTAATCAACATCGAATCACCATAACTGAAAAAGCGATAGGATTCCGCAACTGCAATGCGATAGGTCTCCTTGATCAGGTCCAGTCCTGCAAATGCACTTACCAGCATCATCAGGGTGGAACCTGGTAAATGGAAGTTGGTTATCAGCGCATCGACGGAGCGAAACTCGTATCCTGGATATATAAAAATATCTGTATCGCCAGTGTAAGGTTCAAGTCCGCCAATCTTCGACGCTGTTTCCAAAGCGCGAACACTGGTCGTGCCTACCGCAATGACTGAACCTCCTCGAGACCGGCACTGTCCAACCGAGTCACAGACTTCCTGAGTAATCTCCAGGTGTTCGATGTGCATTCTGTGATCTTCAACTCGGTCAACCCGGACGGGTTTGAAGGTGCCTGCACCGATGTGCAGTGTAATCTCCTGTCTGCCAACGCCACGCTCACCCAGTCTCTGCATTAAATCCTCATCAAAATGCAGACCGGCGGTTGGCGCTGCGACCGCACCAACTCTGGAGGCATAAATCGTCTGGTACCGCTCGATATCCGATGCCTCATCCTGGCGGTTTATATAGGGAGGTAAGGGGACGTGACCATATTCCGAGGCGATTGCCAGGACCCCCGGTGGAGGGAAATAAACGGTAAAAAAATCACTGTCGCGCTCGATCAACCTGAGCATAACATTGCTGTCCCTGAGCGTAATATCTGCCCCTGGCTTAGGGGTCTTGCTGCTGTGCAACTGGACTCGCGCCGTGTGCGTATCAATCACACGCTCAAGCAATATTTCTACCCGACCACCGGTTGATTTGTTGCCATACAATCTGGCCGGGATCACCCTGGTATTGTTGAATACCAGTAAATCCTGAGCTGATACCAACCTGTCCAGTTCATGAAAGTGATAATGCCGGATCAAACCCGTGGCAACATCGAGATGCAAGAGACGACTGGCAGAACGAATTTTTGTCGGGTATTTTGCGATCAGGCGTTCAGGCAGTTCGAATTGGAAGTCGCTTACCTGCATTCAAGCGTATCCTGATCCTGTTCAGATGCATATACCAGGCACATGCAACCAGCCTGGAATCGGCTGGTTGGATCATGTGGTTTAATCCAGTAGTTTCAGCTAATCAGTTCCTGTACAAAAAGTCGACAAAAACCAATTACTTCTCTTGAATCACTTCTGTCTCGCCATTGGACTTGGCAACTACACGGCGGTTATTCTGACGGCCTTCTTTGGTGCTGTTGGTATCGACAGGTTGGGATTCGCCATAGCCTACTGATGTGACCCGTTCGGAACCAATACCGAAGTTTTCGACCAGAATATCAGCGATGGTTCGTGCCCGACGCTCGGACAATTGCTGATTATATGCCTCGGGGCCAGTACTATCCGTATGGCCTTCCACAACGACATCCGATTGGGGATGTTCCCCCATGAAATCTGCAACCCGACTGACTTCAGATTCATGTTCGGGACGCGCTTGAGATGAATCAAAATCAAATTCAAGATTAAGTTCAATACTCACAGCCTCTGTTGTCATGACATAACAGCCTTGAGCATCAATGACTGCACGACGGTTGGTCGTGCCCGGACATTTGTCCAGGTGGTTGGGTACGCCGTCGCCATCATCATCGCGTGGACAACCGGACGAATCGACCTGAACACCCACGGGAGTATCCGGGCACTGGTCTCTTGAATCAGGAACGCCATCTGAGTCGCTGTCAGGAGGGGGAGGCGGTATAACGGGTTTCTTTTCACCGAGCGCAAAATGAATGCCAACCGACACAGAGGCGTCTACGTTGCCATCTCCATTGCCCTTGAAAAAATTGAAATCACTGCGCAGTGAACTCGAGTCGGTCAATTCCCATTTAAGGCCAAGGCCAAGTTTATACTGCACTTCTGTGTCATCTTTTTCACTCAAAAAGTCATAATCAGCCTTGCCCAGACTGAAAGATGCAAAGGGTCGAATCTTCCTGTCCGTATCAAAGTGATAAAGTGCGTTAACACTGACGGTATTGATATCCACGTCACCCATTCTTTCATGGTTCAGGTCCGGGTTCGTGTTTTGCAGAACCAGTTCCAATGCCCATGGACTTTCGAACTGGTATCCAATCCCTAACCCAAATTGATTATTGATGTCTATCCCGCTGTCGAGATCAAATCTTACTTTACCGAGATGCGGGAAAAGAGTAACACCGGATACTTCTTCAGCAATTGACTGCGCTGAGAATACCAGTGCTGCAAACAGTATGAGAATTTTTTTGACCATTAGACTACCCTGGCTTATTTGTCGATTGCGGAAATTATGCCATATTTCAGGCTTATATTAATATCAACAAATCAATGTATCAACAGATAGCTGAATTATTGATCTGATTTGGCTTTTTTACTTCTACTCGTTGTACATCAAGCCGGGAGAAACTCTGATTCAGGTTGATTTACAACTGAGCCTCGCATGTTACTTCCATGGCCTCCCCGACAGACCCTGATTGATCAGAACTATTTGATTTTTCCTTCCTTGTAGATGACGTGTTTTCTGACGACCGGGTCAAATTTTCTGATCTCCATCTTGTCCGGCATCGTACGCTTGTTTTTGCTGGTGGTGTAGTAATGACCTGTACCAGCCGATGATTCCAGTTTGATTTTATCTCTCATATTGATACCAACCTTGTCTCTTTAAACTTTATCTCCACGTGCCCGGAGGTCGTTTACGACCTGTTCGATGCCACGCTTGTCTATAACACGCATGCCTTTGGCAGACACTTTCAGTTTAACGAAACGCTGCTCGCTCTCCAGCCAGAATTTGTGACTATGCACATTCGGCAGAAATCTTCGCCTCGTCTTGTTGTGGGCATGAGACACGTTATTGCCTGTGATCGGTCTTTTTCCTGTTACCTGACATACTCTGGCCATATCGAATCTGGTCCTTTGGGTCTTCCGGCAAAACCGGGTAATTTTTGAGAGCACAGCTTTATACCAGAAGGATCAGTTTGATTCAACCTTTCTGACTGAACCCGCAGTACCGAAAGGTACATTACAACAGTCCCCTCTCTGCAAATGACAGTATATCCGTATCTCCCACAATCATATGGTCCAGCACACGAACATCCACCAGCGTCAGGGCAGACTTCAGGCGGTCTGTAATGCGGCGATCAGCCTGGCTTGGCTCAGCCACACCGGAAGGATGATTGTGGGCGAAAATTACAGCTGCAGCATTATAATGCAGTACCTGCTTGACCACTTCCCTTGGATGCACGCTTGCGCCGTCAATGGTGCCAAAAAACAGTTCTTCATACTTGATCAAACGATGCTGATTATCGAGATACAGGCAGGCAAAGACTTCTCTCTGATAGTGCCTTAAACGGCCGGTCAGATATTGGCGGGTATTATCCGGGTCCGTAATCACGTCTCCCTTTTGAGCAGCGCATTCCAGGTAACGGGAAATCAACTCACGGGACGCGCATAGTGCTGCAAATTTCGCAGGGCCTATTCCCGACACACGTGTAATCCGGGAACCATCGGTATCAAGCAGACCCCTGACCCCGCCGAACCGGTCCAAAAGATATTGCGCCAGCGACAGTACAGACCGCTTTCTGGTGCCTGTTCCCAGAAAAATAGCCAGGAGTTCCGCATCAGACAATGCCTGCGCACCTTCTTCCGCCAGTTTCTCTCTGGGTGAACTCTCTGTCCTGTTTTTTGTGTTGAGATTAATATTCATTTACCAATCCTGTCTGTCTCCTGCTATCGTAGGCACCACACGGCTTTAGAATATAGACTATCAAGTAGGTATGGCTGTAAGACTTATACGATCAGGCTTGTACGCAAAACTCCGTCCGTAGCGTCAGGCAATTTGAAAGCAAGACTATGCAGACACTGAACAATAAAAGAATACTACTGGGAGTCACCGGCGGTATTGCGGCGTATAAAAGCGCTGAACTGGTACGACGTTTACAGGACCAGGGCGCACAAGTGCGGGTCGTCATGACCAGTAGTGCTACCGAATTTATCACCCCCATGACCATGCAGGCGTTATCAGGCAATCCCGTTCATCTCGATCTGCTGGATACGGAAACCGAGTCAGTCATGGGGCATATCGAACTGGCCCGCTGGGCAGACCTCGTGCTGGTCGCACCGGCAACTGCTGATTTCATCGCCAGACTTGCGGGGGGACGCGGAGATGATCTTTTAACGACGCTATGTCTGGCGGCTGAATGTAAAATGGCTATCGCACCAGCCATGAATCAGGCCATGTGGTCCAAGGCTGCAACGCAACAGAATTGTTCAACTCTGCAATCCAGAAATATAGCCATACTGGGCCCGGCTGAGGGATTACAAGCCTGTGGAGAAACAGGAGAGGGCCGGCTGCTTGAAGTTGACTCGATCGTAACGGCGACTGCAAACCTCTTCACCTCGGGTTTGCTCGCCGGGAAGCACGTGGTCATTACAGCAGGCCCCACCAGGGAAGCAATTGATCCTGTCAGATATATCACTAACCACAGTTCCGGCAAGCAGGGATATGCATTGGCTACCGCGGCGATTGAAGCAGGCGCCAGGGTAACCCTGGTTTCGGGTCCGACAAATCTATCACCTCCTGACCGGGTAACTTTTATCCCGGTGGTCAGTGCCCACGACATGTTGCAGGTGGTTATAGATGCTGTTCCGGATGCGGACATTTTTATCGGTGTGGCAGCGGTCGCTGATTACAGACCAGTGAGTGCCCGTACACAGAAAATCAAGAAATCAGGCGAGTCTGCCAGTATCACACTGGAATTAACGGAAACACAGGATATTGTTGCCCATGTGGCAAACTCAAACAAAAGACCATTTACGGTCGGTTTTGCTGCAGAAACAGAAAATCTGATCGAGTACGCGAAAAAAAAGAGAGAGAAGAAGAACCTCGATATGCTCATCGCCAATAATGTGGCTGATCAGGAAATCGGGTTCAACAGTGACCGGAACAGGACCACAGTGTTCTGGCATGACCGCATTCTGGAGTTGCCTTTGATGTCAAAAGGCGCGGTTTCATCCAGGATTATAGAACTGGTGGCGGAAAGTCTGGGTACACAAGGACGATGATTGATCTGCAGTTCAGGATACTTAATCCACTGGTAGGCACTGACATTCCCCAGCCGACATACGCAACGTCCGGTTCTGCGGGTATGGATCTCAGTGCCTGCCTGGAATCCCCACTGACAATTCATCCCGGCGCCTGTGAATTTATTCCAACGGGTATTGCCATCCATCTGGAGGACCCCGGTTACGCAGCAGTGATTCTACCCAGGTCAGGATTGGGTCATAAGGGGATCGTGCTGGGGAATCTGGTTGGTCTGATTGATTCAGATTACCAGGGGGAGTTGAAGATATCCTGCTGGAATCGAAGCCGGATACAGTTCACCATTGAAAAAGGTGAGCGCATTGCCCAGCTTGTGGTATTGCCCGTTGTACAGGCCAGACTCAACCTGGTGGAGACATTTGTTGAATCCAGCCGGGGAACCGACGGGTTCGGGTCCTCCGGAACTCGATAAAATTGATCAGGAATAGGATTTGCCATGACCCTGTCCATTGATGCAGCCATGAACATCGCACATGTTCTGACTGAAGCATTACCCTACATTCAGCGATTTACCAATCACACCATCGTCATCAAGTATGGCGGTAACGCAATGACTATGGAAAACCTGAAGCAAGGATTTGCGCAGGATATCGTGCTGATGAAACTTCTCGGAATAAATCCCGTGGTGGTTCATGGCGGAGGTCCCCAGATTAATGCAGTACTTGATGAACTGGGGATCGAGTCCAGGTTCGTTGACGGCATGCGTATTACAGACAGTAAAACCATGGATGTGGTGCAGATGGTTCTGGGCGGGTTCATAAACCAGGATATCGTCAGCCTTATCAATCAATGCGGAATGAAAGCACTGGGTCTTACCGGAAAAGACGCCCGGTTGATCACCGCCGATAAAATGGTCATAGAAAGATCATCTCCGGAATTCCAGGTACCTGAAATTATTGATATCGGACATGTTGGACAAATCCGTCAAATCAACAGGGAAATACTGGATGTCGTAATGTCTGATGACATCATTCCCGTCATCGCTCCCATTGGAATCGGCAAGGATAATGAAACTTACAACATCAACGCTGACCTGGTTGCCGGAAAACTCGCTGAAGAGCTGACAGCCGAAAAACTCATTCTACTCACCAATGTTCGCGGTCTGGAAGATCAGGACGGGAATCTACTGTCCGGGCTGAGTGTTGGCAAAGTTGAGCGTTTGATTAAAGATGGCACCATAACAGGTGGTATGCTGCCCAAAATCCAGTGTGCACTCAATGCTGTCAACAACGGCGTTAAATCGTCTCATATCATTGATGGACGAATTCCCCATGCGGTGATGCTGGAAGTCCTGACAGACGAGGGTGTGGGCACCCTGATATCCACAGATGCTGGTCTCTGAAGATGCCGGAACCGAAAAAATCATTTCGCAGGATCAAGATTTTACAATCACTCGCCGAAATTCTGGAGCAAAGCCCGGGCGCCAGAATCACTACTGCGCGCATTGCCCAACAGGTAGGCGTTACCGAGGCTGCGCTTTATCGACACTTTCCAAGCAAGGCAAAGATGTTTGAAGGACTCATCGAGTTTATCGAAACCACCATATTCTCGCGCATAACAATTATCCTCAAAGAGGAAAAATCAGCCGCCAGCCGTTGTCAGAAAATCATCTACCTGCTCATTACCTTTGCGGAACTGAACCCGGGAATTACCCGTATTCTAACCGGAGACCCACTGACGGGTGAGTCGGAACGGTTGCGAGGTCGTGTGGTCCAGTTCTTTGATCGTTTTGAAACCCAGTTGAAACAGGTATTGAGGGAATCCGCACTGAGTGAGGACGAACAACCAAGACTTGATGTTCAGATAACAGCCAACCTGATGCTAAGCGTCGCCGAGGGTAGAATAAGCCAGTATGTGCGCAGTGATTTCACTCGTTTACCCACAACTCAATGGAATGAACAGTGGAATATCCTGCAACAGACGCTTTTTCAGAAGCATAGTTCAGACTGAGAAATGAGAAAAATGTGTTTTATTAGAGCCTTCAGCGGGTTTACCATAAAGAGCCTTCAGCGGGCCAAAATCCGCCCTGCCGCTGTCGCGGAGTTGATTTGCATCTGTACTACAGTCTATATGCTTCAATTAGCTGTAATTCAGCATCAAATGAACCTTTGGATGCCAGATACTCAACAATATCATCAAGGTTTATAATGCTCATTACCGGCACGCCATATTGTTGTTCGACTTCCTGAATGGCAGACAACCCATTCTGGCCTTTATCCTGCCGGTCGATCGCAACCAGAATACCGGTAACGGTTGCCGGGGTTTGATCCAGCAGTGTCATGACCTCTCTGATCGACGTACCCGCTGAAATCACATCATCAACAATGACGACATTACCTTCAACCGGCGCCCCGACAAGTTGACCACCCTCACCATGGTCTTTGACCTCTTTTCGATTGTATGCATAAGACAGGTCAATATCATATCGCTGATGCATCGCAATAGCCGTGGAGCTCACCAGAGGAATTCCCTTGTAGGCAGGACCAAACAACAAATCGCAAGGCATTTCGGATGCCACCAGAGCATTGGCGTAGAAGTCTCCAAGTCTGGAAAGCTTATGACCACTGTTGATTGCCCCCACATTAAAAAAGTAGGGACTTGAGCGTCCTGATTTGAGCGTGAACTCGCCAAAAGAGAGAATATCGGCTTCCAGCAGGAAGTCGATAAATCCGGTCTGATATTCAGTCAGTTTCATCTGTTTCCCCCAGAGCGGCCGATTGTATCTCCAATAATCGGGTAATGCCTTTCTCCGCCAGGTTCAGCATGATATCCAGTTCACGCTTGCTGAACGGCGCCGCTTCGGCTGTTCCCTGAATTTCGATAAACCTGCCACTTTCCGTCATCACCACATTCATATCCGTATCGGCTTTGGAATCTTCAATATATTCAAGATCCAGCAGGGGCTGGCCATTGACAATACCTACCGAAACCGAAGCAACACGTTCTGTATGCAGCAGTGCAGCAGGATTCAGGCTGGCGACAGCATCCAGCAATGCGACGCAGGCACCCGTAATGGCCGCCGTTCTTGTACCGCCATCAGCCTGTATAACATCACAATCAACTCGTATGGTATTTTCCCCCAGGCTTTTCATGTCCACAACCGTTCGCAAACTACGGCCTATAAGCCTTTGGATCTCTACGGTTCTGCCGCCCTGCTTACCCCGGGTGGCTTCTCTGTCCATTCGTTCGTTTGTGGAGCGAGGCAACATGCCGTACTCGGAAGTGATCCAGCCCCGTCCAGACCCTCTTAAAAACCGGGGAACGCCATTTTCGACACTGGCCGTACAGACCACACGTGTGTTGCCAAAGGAAATCAGCACCGAACCTTCGGCATACTTGTTGATGTTACGCTCCAGCGTGACGGGTCTTAATTCATCAACGGATCGTCCACCATTTCTTTCCTGCGCCATGAATACTCCGTGGCTGTTGATCGATTCTCCATTATACTTGCTTTTACGAATCCAAAAGTTAAACAATTCATGACTAAAAGTATGACTGCCTTCGCTCATATCGAAAAACACGGCATTGCGTGGGAGATACGCTCTGTCAATCACCGTTATCTTGAAATCGCGTTTCGCATGCCCGAGTTCATTCGCGTATTGGAATCCGAACTTCGGACTTTGTTGAAAGCAGAACTTCACCGGGGGAAGATCGATTGCATATTGCATTTCAACACCGAAGAAGAAAAACAGAATTTGAGCATAAACGAGGATTTGCTGAACACACTGATACTCCTGGAGAATCGTGTCTCTTCGTTGACCGGCGCCGGCAAGGTACAAAATGCATTAGAGTATCTGCGCTGGCCTGGCATTGTCAGCAAACCGGACAGAGATGCGGATTCACAACACCAGTTGGTGACTTCTCTATTTTTGGAAGCATTGAACAGCCTCATTGACATGCGTTCCAGAGAAGGAGTGGAACTGCAGCAAATCATAGAGGGCAAGCTCACTCAGTTAAGTGAAACCAACACCGCCATTCGTACAGGCGCGCCGGAACTTGTTCAGGCGCAACAGCAGAAATTGACGACTCGTCTGTCGAAACTGAATATTGAAGCGGACCCCGGAAGACTGGAACAGGAAATGGTCTTCATCGCTTCCAGGCTGGATATTGAGGAGGAACTTGACCGGCTTGATACTCACATTGCAGAAGTGAGGCAGACTTTGCAGCAGAACGGCTCCATTGGCCGTCGCCTGGACTTTCTTATGCAGGAATTAAACCGGGAAGCCAATACGCTGTCATCCAAAACAAGCACGGCGGATTTATCCCTGCTGGCGGTAGATATGAAAGTCACCATTGAACAGATGCGTGAGCAAATCCAGAATATTGAATAAATGAATCACTCAACTATGCAATCCGGGCAAACCGGCAGGTTGTTTGTCTTGTCCGCGCCCTCAGGCGCCGGCAAGACATCTTTGGCCAGAGCTCTGAGCAAATCTCTTCCGAACCTGGAAATCTCCGTTTCCCATACAACCCGTGACCGCCGTTCAGATGAACAACACGGAAGCGATTATTATTTTGTCTCTATGGCAGAATTTCTTGACATGCAGGCACAGGGACAGTTCATTGAATCTGCTCTTGTATTCGGAAACCATTACGCCACAAGCCGTACCGTGATGGACCGCGTTATCGAACAGGGGCATCATCTGATCCTGGAAATCGACTGGCAGGGGGCAGCGCAAATCCGTGAAGCCGTGCCGGACGCAATCACCATTTTCATTCTCCCACCCTCCCTTCAGACACTGCGCGAACGCTTGATGAAGAGAGCACGAGACGACAGGGAGACTATTGAACATCGGATGGCGGAAGCGATGGATGAAATGTTCCATTACAAGGATTTCGATTATCTTGTTATCAACGACGATTTCGACCAGGCACTGGCAGACCTGGTCAGCATAGTGCAACAGCGCGATGTCTCACTGAGACTGGAACACCAGAAACAACACAACCAGCAACTCCTGACCGAGTTACACCTGATCGACACAAATCCCTGACCCATTCACAACATCCGACATACAGCAGATGGCTTTGGGGTGTTCGTTTGCACCAGCATAATGTCGGAGCGCCGAGCTGGAGGAGCATGACTACAGGCATGCGGGGGAAGCTCGGGAATCCGGGAGGGACGCGCAGA
>LXNI01000208.1_pt1 | contig 74011 bp, 63 predicted proteins | sample 809091 | NCBI WGS metagenome assembly LXNI01 (sample SAMN04870527, study PRJNA318959) | sponge metagenome | biome: 01000161; feature: marine sponge reef; material: water | host: Sarcotragus foetidus | place: Greece: Milos, Mediterranean Sea | collected 2013-05-29 | depth 5-7 m
GTCCGACACCCCGGTGCCCTGTCCCCCTTCCGGCAATGACCGATCAGTCCGGGAAATACGCGCGTCCGTCACCCGAAATAATCCGGGAAATCCGCCGTCAGATAATCCGGGAAACAACACCTGTGATCGGGGCGGTCTTGAAATGCCTGCCAGCTGATTCCTGAGGAAATTCATCGCACCAGCTATCGCCCGCTGCCAAGCGACCGCGCTTACAATACAGCATTTGTCAATTCGATACCCTCAATAGATTCGCTTGACAGATGGCCTATCCTTCCCCAACTATTCAAACGAACGTTTGGTAGACACGATCCACGCCGAAGCCCATGCCCACCCGAAAGACCGACCGCGATGCTGTGATCGATGCGGCGCTGGAGCTGTTTCGCACCCAGGGCTATCACCATACCTCGGTGGCCGATATCGCGGCGGCGTGCGGGCTGCTCAAGGGCAGCGTCTATCATTATTTCGCCGGCAAGAAGGCGCTGGCGATGGCGGCGCTCGACCGGGTGATTGCCGACTCGCGCCAGAAGATCTTCGGCCTGGCCAACGATCCGGCCGTGCCGCCGGCGCAGCGGCTGCAGAACCTCGCCGACGCGGTCGAGCGCTTCTTCGCCGGGCGCGATGGCGGCTGCCTGATGGGTTCGCTGGCGCTTGAGGTCGGCGACGCGATCCCGGAATTCTGCGACCGGGTCCGGCTCTATTTCGACGACTGGAAAGCGGCGCTGGCGAGCGTGCTCGAAGGCCGCTACGGCGCCGCGCGCGCCGGGGAACTGGCCGAGGACGCGATCGCCCGCGCCCAGGGCGCCATCCTGCTGATGGAAGTCACCGGCGATCCGGCGGTGTTCCGGCGCGCCTGCCGCGACACCGTCGCCCTGCTCGACGGCGCATCCGACGCATCTGAGATCGAAGCCTCCGGGACCGGCCTGTCCGGCCCGGCGAAGGACACACCAGGGGAATCCAGGGAATCATGGCAACACGCATCGTAATCGCGGGCTACAAGCGCTCGCCGTTCCATTTCGCCACCAAGGGCGCGCTGGCGAAGGTCCGGCCCGACGAACTGGCCGCCGCCACGATCCGCGGCCTGGTCGAGGAAACGGGCGTCGATCCGGCGGATATCGAGGACGTGATTCTCGGCAACGCGATGCCGGAGGGCGAGCAGGGCATGAACATGGGCCGCTACGCCGTGTTCCTGGCCGGCCTGCCGGTCGCGACCGCGGGCACGACGGTCAACAAATGGTGCGGCTCGTCCATGCAGGCGATCCACAACGCCGCCGGGATGCTGAGCCTGGGCGCCGGCGAGGCCTATATCGCCGCCGGGGTCGAGAGCATGACGCGGGTGCCGATGGGCGGCTTCAACCCGGCGCCCAACCCCGGCCTGATGGCGCGCTGGCCGGAGACCTACCACTCCATGGGCCAGACCGCCGAGACCGTGGCCGAGCGCTACCAGGTCACCCGGGAGCGGCAGCAGGAATTCGCCGTTGCCTCCCACCGCAAGGCGGCGCAGGCCCGCGCCGAGGGCCGTTTCGCCGACGAGATCGTGCCGGTCGAAACGCCGGACGGGAATACGGTGGGCGAGGATGGCGGCATCCGGCCGGACACCTCGGTCGAGGCGCTGGACGGGCTCAAGCCGGCCTTCCTCAAGGACGGCACGGTAACGGCCGGGACCTCCTCGCCGCTCACCGACGGCGCGTCGGCGACGCTGATCTGCACCGAGGACTATGCCGACCGGAACGGTCTGTCCAAACTGGCGCGGATCCGGGCCATTGCGACCACCGGGCTGGAGCCGGAGATCATGGGCATGGGGCCGGTCGAGGCGACGCGCAAGGCGCTCGACCGGGCCGGGCTCAATTCTGCCGACATCGACATTATCGAACTGAACGAAGCCTTCGCTTCGCAGGCGCTCGCCTGCATCCACGAGCTCGGCATCGATCCCGACCGGGTCAACCGGGACGGCGGCGCCATCGCCATCGGCCATCCGCTCGGCGCGTCGGGCGCGCGCATTACCGGCAAGGCGGCGACAGTGCTGAAAAGGGAAGGCGGAACGTTCGCCGTCGCCGCCATGTGCATCGGCGGCGGCCAGGGCATCGCCACGGTGTTGGAAGCAGCCGGGTGAGCAGGCGGGCGGGGACAACGGAAACCGGCGATGCGCGCGACATGCACTGGCGGCCGACTAATTTTTTCTGCGGCCGGCGTCGTAGGGGAGGGTTTGAAACCCTCCCCTACACCAGATTGCCGGCTACGACCCGGCGCCGGAATTGCCCGGGATCGGAGTCCTTCGAGACGGGCGTTTCGAGACGCAGTGCTGCGCACTGCTCCTCAACGCCCTCCTCAGGATGAAGGACATTGTTGGTTCAACGCTCTCAGCTTCATCCTGAGGAGGGGCTGAGGAGCGATCCGGAGGATCGCGTCTCGAAGACTCGTATCGAAGGGCGGGCGCACCTCTGCAGTCGGGAAAAGGCAGGAACAGATGGACATAAGGAAAGTCGCGGTGATCGGGTCGGGCGTGATGGGCAGCGGCATTGCCGCCCAGGTCGCCAATGCCGGCGTGCCGGTCGTGCTGATGGATATCGTGCCCAAGGGCGCGGAGAACCGGAACGCGCTGGCCGAGGGCGCCATTACGCGCCTGCTGAAACAGGATCCGGCGCCGCTGATGCACAAGCGCAACGCGCGGCTGATCGAACCGGCCAACCTGGAAGACGACCTCGGCAAGCTGGGCGACTGCGACTGGATCGTCGAGGCCGTACTAGAAGATTTGACCGTCAAGAATACCGTATACAATAAAGTAAAATTATACAAAAAACCCAGCGCAGCCGTCACTTCGAACACCTCGACCATCCCGCTCGCCCGGCTGCTCGACGGGATGGACGCAGATTTCGCCGCCGGCTTCTTCATCACCCATTTCTTCAACCCGCCGCGCTATATGCGCCTGCTGGAGATCGTCTCCGGCGCGCACACCGACCCGGCGGCGGTCGAGGCGGTGCGCCGCTTCTGCGATGTCCGGCTCGGCAAGACCGTCATCGCCTGCAACGACACGCCGGGCTTCATCGCCAACCGGATCGGCGGCTACTGGATCCAGAGCGCGATCAACGGCGCGCTGGACCTCGGCCTGACGGTCGAGGAGGCCGACGCCGTCGGCGGCCGACCGATGGGCGTTCCCAGGACCGGCATCTTCGGCCTGATGGACCTGGTCGGCATCGACCTCATGCCCCAGGTCGCCGCCAGCATGATGGCGAGCCTGCCGGCGGACGACCCCTATGTCCGGGATTTCCGCGAGCACGACCTGGTCCGGCAAATGATCGAGACGGGCTACACCGGCCGCAAGGGCAAGGGCGGCTTCTATCGCCTCAACCGGGAGGGCGGCGGCAAAATCAAGGAATCGATCGACCTGTCGACCGGCGACTATGCGCCGTCGCGCCGGTCGGAGCTGGAAAGCGCGCGCGCCGGGGCGAAGGACATGCGCGCCCTGGTCGAGCATCCCGACCGAGGCGGCGCGTGGGCCTGGCGGGTGCTGTCCAACGTCATCGGCTACAGCGCTGCGCTGGTGCCGGAAATTGCGGATTCGGCCGCCGATGTCGATAGCGCATTGCGGCTGGGCTATGCCTGGAAGTGGGGCCCGTTCGAACTGGCCGACCGGCTCGGGCCCGCTTACGTCGCCGGCCGGCTGCGCGCCGAGGGCCGGGGCGTGCCGGCGCTGCTCGACAAGGTCGGCGACGGCACGTTTTACCGGGTCGCCGATGGCCGCTTGCAGGTCTTCGGCACGGACGGCGTCTATCGCCCGGTCGAACGGCCGGAAGGCGTGCTGCTGCTGGAGGATATCAAGCGCGCGTCCGAACCCGTCGAGCGCAACGGATCGGCCAGCCTGTGGGATATCGGCGACGGCGTCGCTTGCTTCGAGGTCCATACGCGGATGAACGCGCTCGATCCCGATGTCGTTACGTTGCTTCAGAAATCCCTGAAACGGGTCGAGAAGGAATACAGGGCGCTGGTGCTCTACAACGAAGGGACCAACTTCTCCGTCGGCGCCAATCTGGGCCTTGCCCTGTTCGCCGCCAATGTCGGCGTCTGGCCGATGATCGAGGGCATGCTGGAAAACGGCCAGAAGGCGATGAAGGCGATGAAATACGCCGCCTTCCCGGTCGTCGCCGCGCCGTCGGGCATGGCGCTGGGCGGCGGCTGCGAACTGCTGCTGCACGCCGCGGCGGTGCAGGCCCATGCCGAAACCTATGCCGGCCTGGTCGAGGCCGGGGTCGGCGTCCTGCCCGGCTGGGGCGGCTGCAAGGAGATGTTGACCCGCCACACGCAGGACGAGAAGCGCCCGAACGGGCCGCTGCCGCCGGTCGCCAAAGCCTTCGAGCAGATCTCCATGGCGGCGGTCGCCAAATCGGCCCAGGAGGCCCGGGACATGCTGATCCTGCGCGAGGGCGACGGCGTCACCATGAACCGCGACCGGCTGCTCTACGACGCCAAACAGAAAGCCCTGTCTTTATTGGAGGGATATGAGAAGCCGGAAGCCGTCGCATTGAACCTGCCCGGGCCGAATGGCAGGGCGGCGCTCGATCTGGCGGTCGAGGGCTTCGCGCTCCAGGGCCTGGCGCTGCCCCACGACCGGGTCGTTTCCGGCGAGATCGCCGCGGTGCTGACCGGCGGCGACACGGACGTCACCGAAACCGTCTCCGAAGACCGGCTTTTCGCCCTGGAGCGTGAGAGCTTCATGACGCTGCTGAAGACCGAGCCGACGCTCGCCCGCATCGAGCACATGCTCGATACCGGCAAGCCGCTGCGCAACTAGGCTGTGTAGCGTTGCCCGGGATCGTGATGATTAATTTCCGGCCCGCCCCTCGATACGGCGCGCAAGCGCGCCTACTCGGGATGAGGGGATAGTGTTCGAATCGCGCCCTTACCCTCACCCCGAGTAGCCCCGGATCTTATCCGGGGCGTATCGAAGGGCGGCGCCCCGCCCACAAGGACCCGACCCATGCCCGTTTACAAAGCCCCGCTCGATGACATGCGCTTCGTGCTCAACGACGTGCTCGGCTACGAAGCCGCCGTCGCCGGCCTCGACGGCTACGGGGAGGCGACGCCCGACCTGGTCGACGCGATCCTCGAGGAGGCGGCGAAACTGTGCGAGAACGAGCTGCTGCCGCTTAACCTGCCGGGCGATGCCGAAGGCTGCGCCTACGAGAACGGCGCCGTGCGCACGCCGAAGGGCTTCCGGGACGCCTACGCCCTCTATAGCGAGGGCGGCTGGACCGGGCTCACCTGCGATCCGGCGTATGGCGGCCAGGGCCTGCCCAAGACGGTCGGCTTCGCCATCGAGGAGATGATCTGCTCGGCCAACATGGCCTTCGGCATGTATCCGGGCCTCAGCCACGGCGCCTACAACGCCATCGAGAAATGGGCCGAGGACGGGCTCAGGGACCTCTACCTGCCAAAGCTGGCGAGCGGCGAATGGGCCGGGACCATGTGTCTGACCGAGCCCCAGTGCGGCACCGACCTCGGCCTGATCCGCACGAAGGCCGAGCCGCAACCCGACGGCAGCCACGCGATTACCGGCACCAAGATCTTCATCTCGGCCGGCGAGCACGACCTGACCGAAAATATCGTCCATCTGGTGCTCGCCCGGCTGCCCGATGCGCCGCCCGGCATCCGCGGCATCAGCCTGTTCATCGTGCCGAAATTCCTGCCCAAGGCGGACAATGGCGGCTGGAAGGCCGGCGCGCGCAACGGCGTGCGCTGCGGCGCCATCGAGCACAAGATGGGCATCCGGGCGTCCGCGACCTGCGTGATGAATTTCGACGATGCGGCGGGCTGGCTGGTCGGCGAACCGCACAAGGGCATGCGCGCCATGTTCTCGATGATGAATGCGGCGCGCCTCGGCGTCGGCATGCAGGGCCTCGGCCTTGCCGAGGTCGCTCACCAGAACGCCGCCGCCTATGCGACCGACCGGGTACAGGGCCGGGCGCTGACCGGCGCGAAATATCCCGATGCGCCGGCCGACCCGATCGTCGTCCATCCCGACGTGCGCCGGATGCTGCTCAAGCAGCGCGCGATGACCGAAGGCGCGCGGGCGCTGGCCTACTGGACCGGCATGCAGATCGACATCGCGGAGCGCCACGGGGACGACGCGGTCCGGCAGGCGGCGGAGGATTTCGTCGCGGTCATCACGCCGGTCGTCAAGGCGATGTTCACCGATCACGGTTTCGAGGCCGCGAACCTCGCGGTCCAGACCTATGGCGGACACGGCTATATCCACGAGCACGGCATCGAGCAGTTCGTCCGCGACGCCCGGATCACCCAGCTTTACGAAGGCACCAACGGGATCCAGGCGCTCGACCTGATCGGCCGCAAGATGCCCGAAGGCGGCGGCCGGCTGCTGCGCCGCTTCTTCCACCCGGTGCAGGAGTTCCTGTTCGAAAATGCGGGCGATCCGCAGATGAAGGAATTCTGCCGGCCGCTCATGGCCGCCTTCGGCCAGCTCCAGCAGATAACCCTGCTGCTGGCGCAGAAGGGGCTGGCCGATCCGGAAGAGCCGGCGGCGGTGGCGAGCGACTATCTGCGCTTTTTCGGCCTGGTCGCCGTCGGCTGGATGTGGGCGCGGATCGCGAAGGCCGCGCTGGACAAAGCCGGGGATGATCGGGCGGGCTTCCATGCCGCCAAGCTGGACGTCGCCCGCTTCTACATGAAGAAGGTGCTGCCGGAGACCGCCTCCCTCGGCCTTGCCATCCAGGCCGGGAAGAAGCCGGTCATGGCCTTGGCCGATTCTGCCTTCTAGACCGACTCTGATTGTGACGGAATCGTATCGACGTGGCGTCCCTCGATACGGCGCTTGCGCGCCTACTCGGGATGAGGGGATCTACAAATTCCCTCACCCTGAGTAGCCCCGGAATTTATCCGGGGCGTATCGAAAGGCGCCCTTGAGCCGCGTCGGCGGTTCCAATTGAATCGGACATCTGGACCGGGCTGCGATTGGTGTGGGCCGTAAGCTGCATTCGGCCCGTATCGCCAATCGGTCGTCGGCGGTATTGAACTTCTTGCGGGGCCACGGTTGTTTGTGGGCGGTTGTCGGGTGAAGCATGGATCCGGAAAAGACTGCAATCTCGGATAGCGGGCCGCTCTGGCGCGCGATGGACCCGGCGCGGCTTGAGCGCGAATACTCTCCCAGCTCGGCAATCGGCGGAGACTATGGGCCGTTCGTTCGGGATTATCGTGTCCGGAGCGAAAGGGCCCGCGCGGCCTGCAGCCGTGTCGAGACGCTGACCTACGGCGACAGATCCTCGAATTCGATCGATATCGCCGTGCCCGAGGCGGCAGGCGGATGTCCGCTACTCGTCTATTTTCACGGCGGCTATTGGCAGGAGCTATCGAAGAACGAGTCCCTTTTCGGCGCCGACGCATTCTGCGGACGGGGGATCGCCTACGCGGCGGTCGACTACACGCTCGCGCCGCAGGCCGGCCTGTCGCACATCGTGCAGGAGTGCCGCTCGGCGCTCGAAACCCTGTTCCTTCATGCCGGCACTCTGGGGATCGATCCGATGCGCATTTTCGTGGCAGGCAGTTCGGCCGGCGCGCATCTCGCCGCCATGTGCTGCTGCGACGCGGCCGGGCGCGATGGGGACCCCAGCCGGCACATTGCCGGAGCGGTCCTCCTGTCCGGCGTCTACGAACTGGAACCCCTGGTGCAAACGAGCGTCAACGACGCCCTTGGCATGACCGTGGAGGAAGCGCGCCGCAACTCGCCGCTGCTTTGCGATCCGGCATCGTTCCCGGATACGATCGTCAGCTGGGGCGAGCGGGAAACGCCGGAGTTCAAACGGCAAAGCCTGGCTTTGAGCCGGCGGCTCCGGAGCCCGGCGCGCTCGATCCGCACCTTCGAGTGTCCGTCCAGGAATCACTTCGATGTGGTCCACGATATGGCCGACCCGGGCACGGTACTCGGAAAAAGCATCCTCGAACTTGTCAGGGAAAGGCGCTGAACATGCCCGACATCAAGCCCATCGTTCCGCAGATTGTCGATCCGGAAGGCGTGGTCTGTTCGATCGAACCGCGGCCGATGGGAATATCGAGCGACGAAGACAGGGCGAGAGCGGTCGAAGAAACCGGCGGCGCGCCCCGGATCGAGCATGAAGGCAGGTCCAACCCCTATATCGACTACCAGTCGCTGGACCTGATGCATTCGCTCCAGCATCTGCGCAGCGAAGGCTATGACGAGATGTGCTTCTACATCATGGGCCAGTGCAAGGAATTGCTGTTCCGCGGACTGCACATGGAACTGGTTAACGCGCGCGAACAGCTGAGGCGGGACAATGTCCCCAATGCGCTGCAGATCCTGTCGCGCTGCAAAGCCTATGTCGACTTTATCGCGAATACCTGGAACGTGCTCGGCACCATCTCGTCCGAAGGTTTCAACCAGTTCCGCGACTATCTTTCGACGGCGTCGGGGCAGCTGTCCTACATGTATCGCCACGTCGAGTTCATTCTCGGCAACAAGGACGCCCGGCTGGCCGCCGCGCACAGGAACGTTCCGCACATCTGGCCGGCGATCAAAGAGGCGTTCGAAAGCCCCGGTCTATACGACGAGGTGCTGAAGCTGCTGCACCGGCGGGGTTACGAGATCGACGCGTCCATGCTCGACCGGGACTGGACGCAACAATACGCGTCGAACGGGTCGGTGCGGAAAGCGTGGCTCGACGTCTACGGGACGCCGACTGCCGACAACCCCGAATACCGGCTGGCCGAAGCGCTGGTTGGTCTCGACGAGGCCTTTTCCATCTATCGCTGGCGGCACTTCGTTACCGTCCACAAGATAATCGGCTTCAAACCCGGAACGGGCGGGTCCGCCGGCGTCGGCTGGCTGCAGCATGTCACCAATCACAAATTCTTCCCGGAACTCTGGGAAATCCGGGACGAGCTGTAATGCCGGACAGGCGCCCCTCGATACGCCCCGGATTTTATCCGGGGCTACTCGGGATGACGGAGAACCATTCGAGGTATATCCTTAACCTCGCCCTCATCCTGAGTAGCCGCGAAGCGGCGTATCGAAGGGCCTGTCCTGAGCCTGACGAATGGGACATCATCAGTTGCGCCGGCATGGAGTTCGGCCCAGCCCGCGGCATACCGCGGCATACCGCGGCTTGCCGGCCCTCGCCTTCACATCCGGCCGATCGGGGTTTGCGCGCGGGCGCGTTCCCGGTCACAATGGCGGGGCGCGTGTCGGGCTGCAGCGCGCCCCGACGCGCCCCGTCCTTGTAATCGGGCGAAGAACGGCGGCAGCGCCGCAGCACCGGGCCGGAACCATGCTTACCACTGCCAAATTCGCCATCGGCCAGGTCGTCAGACACCGGCTCTATCCGTTCCGCGGCGTCATCTTCGACGTCGATCACGAATTCTCGAATACCGAGGAATGGTGGCAGTCGATCCCGGAGGAGGTCCGTCCGCGCAAGGACCAACCCTACTATCACCTGCTCGCCGAGAATGCCGAAACGACCTACACGGCCTATGTCTCGGAGCAGAATCTGCTGCCCGACGAAACCGGCAGGCCGGTCGGCCATCCCAAGGTCAAGAGCATGTTCGGCGACTTCGGCGGCGACCATTACCGGCTCCGCAAGGAAACGGCGCACTGACGAGGGAGCGAGGCGCCGTGCCGTACCCGGCGAAAATCCCAATGCCGAAACCCGCGAAGCGCTCCGGCAGGCCGCGGAACGCGACGGCCTGACGGAATACGGCAGTCTCGAGGACCTTAAGGCCGTGCACGACCGGTATGGCAAAGGCGAGAGTTGTCGCCGGGATTGAGGCAGGATCGGCTACGCGAGCGTCTCCATTTCCACCAGTTCGATCCGCGCCCCGTAGCGGCGGAAATCGGCGGCGTTGAAGGTCAGCAGCCTTCGCTCGCCATGGGCCAGCATGGTCGCGACGATGTTCGCGTCGTGGATCTGCTTGCCGCCCAGCCGCACGTCGCGGCACAGCATGACCAGCCTTTCCGCAACCCGCGGCCCGTCCTCCAGGATCTCGAAATTCGCTTCGAATTCGGCTGTCTGCGCCAAGGCGACATTCATGGACGATGCGGGCGACCAGGATTGCGGGCGGGTGACTGTGGCCAGATATTCGCGGACGATCTGCCGGCTGATACGCAGGGCTTCACCGCTTTGGCCCGCTTGCAGTATTCGGTGGCGGGCGATGGCGTGGCTCGGGGCGGTCTCGAATTGAGCCCGGACGAGGGCGTTTGTGTCCAGGAACATCGCCCGTCAGCGGTCTTCCGGGATTTCGTCCTGCGGTCCGCCGGTCAGGCGCCCGAACTCGTCGTAGATCTGCTCCCGGCTGACCGTGAAGCCCGGCGGCCAGGAACCGCCGCGAATTACCGGCAGTATCTTGTCGATGTCGAACTTCTCTTTTCCGCGCGCCGCCGCTGCCGGGGGGCGGTCCGCGCCGGCGTCTTCGCGGGCGAACACCAGGGTCTCGGCGTCGAGGTCGACCTCGCCGGTCTTCCAGCCGGCGGCCTGCCAGGCCAGCGCGTGGCTGTGGCCGTTGCCCTTCGCCGAATTGGCCCACCAGGGCCGGTGCAGGCGCGCCGAATCGGGCAGGCGGAAGCCGAGTACCGCCTCGACCTCGGCGAAGCTCGTGCGCCAGTCCGGCCCGGCCATTGCACGAAGATGGCGGTAGAGCGGCGCATATTTGCCCCGCGCCGCAGCCTCGCGCACCAAACGGTCCCGTGCTGCCGCCATGACCGGCCTCTCAATAGTAATGACTTACTTAAGTACTTACTTACCCGAATATCGGCTTTGCTGCCGCGAGGGTCAACGGCCCCGACGCCCGGCCGGCCCGCTACCCCTCCGCCTCCCGCGGGTTCCAGATCCGGCCGAACAGGGAGGCGGCGACCAGGGCGCCGAAGCAGAACAGGCCGGCGGCGGCGCAGGCGAACATCGCCGCCGGGCCACCGCCGAGCCAAACCACGGCGATGGCGCCGCCGCCGCCCGCCACGACCAGCCGGATCGCCCCCGCGGTCACCGGCAGCACCATGTTGCCCGTGCCCTGGGCTGCGAAATAGAGCGCCATGCCGAGGCCGAAGAAGCCGTAGAACGGCCCGGCGATCTGCAGATACTGCGCGCCGAAGGCGTAGGCCGCAGCATCCGACGTGAACAGGTCCAGCCACAGCGACGGCCAAAGCGCCGCGACGACGCCGATCGCGCCGGTCGCTCCGCCGCCGATCATGCCGCCGGTCCAGGCGATGCGCCGCGCCCGGCCGATCTGCCGCGCGCCGAAATTCGCGCCGACCGAGGTGGTGAGCGTGCCGCCGATGCCGAAAGTCAGCGGGACGATCAGCAGCTCGAGCCGGCTGCCCAGGCCGTAGCCCGCCAGCGCCTCGACGCCGAGCTCCGCGACCAGCCGGGTGACGATCAGCACCGTGCCGATGTTCACGATGGAATTGCCGCAGCCGAGCAGGCCGACCTTCAGGATGTCGCGGAACATCTCGCCGGTCAGCTTTCCCCAGGCGCGCAGCCGCACACCGCTCGCGCCGCGCACCAGGTTCAGGCCGAGCATCAGCGCGATCAGGCCGTGGACTGCGGTCACGGAAACCGCCGGCCCGACCAGTCCGAGCCGCGGCAGCGGGCCCCAGCCCAGGGTGAGTCCGCCGCACAGCCCGACATGGAGCACCGCGCCGGCGCAAAACCAGATCGCCGGCGTGGTCATGTCGCCGGTGCCCCGGATCGCCGCGGCAAACAGGTTGGCGAGCCACATGGAAATGCCGCCGGCGAATATGATGACGGCGTAGTCGACCGCGCCGTCCAGCACCGCGCCGGTGCCGCCGAGCGCGGCGAAGACCGGCCGGGCGAACAGGCCGAAGACCAGGAAATAGAGCAGCGCCATGACGATGGCGATGACGACGCTGTGCCGGACCAGGGCGTCCGCCCGGTCCCGGTCGCCGGCGCCGAGCGCTCTTGCGACCGCCGACGACACGCCGCCGCCCATGGCGCCCGCCGACATCATCTGCATCATGGTAAAGACCGGAAAAACCAGGGCGACCGACGCCAGCGGCAGGATGCCGAGCCGGCCGATGAACCAGGCGTCGGTCACCCAGATGGCGGTAAAGGCGAACGCCATGGCGACGTTCGGCGCCGACATTCTGGCCAGCATCGGCGCGATCGGGCCGCCGAGCATGGCGGCAAAACGGTCGTTGGGTTTCGTCATGGCGAAGGAAGCGCGGCCCGGCCGGTCAGTTGAACATCGTGTCGGGCAGGAAGAGCGCGATGTCCGGCGCCAGCAGGAGCAGGGCGATCGCCAGCATCATGGCGAACCAGAAGGGCCAGATGCCGCGGAAGATCGTGTTCATCGGCACGTCGGGCGCAATGCCCTTGACGACGAAGACGTTGATGCCGACCGGCGGGCTGATCAGGCCCATCTCCAGCACGATCACCATCATCACGCCGAACCAGATCATGTCGAAGCCGTAGCCCTCCATGATCGGCTGAACCAGCGGCAGGGCGAGGATCAGGATGGCGAAGCCTTCGAGGAAGGTGCCGAGCAGGATGAAGAAACCCAGGCACAGGACGAGGACCAGGTACGGGTCGGCGTTCAGGGCGCCGAGCCAGTCCGCCAGCGCCGACGGAATGCCGGAGAGCGCAACGAAGGGCGTGAACACGAAGGCGCCCATCAGGATGTAGAAGGTCGTCGCGGTCGAGCGCAGGGTGTGGGCGATGGCTTCCATCATTTCGCCCCAGCGCACGGTGCCGCGCAGGATGCAGACCAGGAAGCACAGGAAGGCGCCGACGGCCGCGGCCTCGACCGCATCGAAGGCGCCGCCGTAGATGCCGCCGATGGTCACCCCGACGATGCCGATGATCCAGGCCGCGCGGCGGATCGCGTCGAGCCTCTCGATGAGCGGCAGCGCCCGGGCCGAGGCCGGCGCAATCTCGGGCTTCAGCCTGACCAGGATCCAGATCGCCAGGATGAACAGGCCGGACAGCATGATGCCGGGCAGGATGCCGGCGATGAACAGCCGGCCGATGCTCTCTTCGGTCAGGATGGCGTAAATCACGAAGCCGGCCGAGGGCGGGATCAGGATGCCGAGCGTGCCGCCGGCCGCGATCGAGCCGGTGGCGAGCGCATTGTCGTAGCGGTAGCGCTGCATTTCCGGCAGGGCGACCCGGCCCATGGTGACGGCGCTGGCGAGCGACGAGCCGGAGAGCGCCGAGAAGCCGGCGCAGCCGACGATGGTCGACGAGGCCAGCCCGCCGCGCAGATGGCCGAACCAGGCGTGGGCGGCGTCGTAGAGGTCGCGGCTCATGCCCGAGATGCCGGCCAGATTCCCCATCAGGATGAACAGGGGCAGGATGGTCAGCGAATAAATGGTCGAGACCGAGAAGATCTCGCCGCCCAGGGTGGCGACCGCCGCCTCGCCGCCGCGTGGATGAATCGCCCAGATGCCGGCGACGCCGACCGACAGCATCGCCGTGCCGACCGGCACACGCAGCCCCAGCAGGACGAAGAGCGCAATGAAGCCGACAATCCCGATCTCGAGATTGCTCATGCCGGCTCACTCATGTTCGAAGGGATCGCGCGGGGCGTGGAAATGCATCAGGCCGATGGCGAGCTCGCAAACGAGCATCAGCGTATAGGTCGCCATCGCGACGGTGAGCATCCAGTAGAAGGGCGTGTGGACGATTTCGAGATTGTCGGTGAACTCGCCGCATTCGAAACCGCAGCGCGCCTCTTCGCGCAAGGCGTAGGTGGCGAGCGCGAGGATCGCGATGCTCAGGACGCGCACGGCGATATCGGTGTAGCGCGTCACCCGGCGGCCGCCGACCGCAGCCAGGATATCGACATGGACGAAGCCGCCGCGCCGGCCGCCGTAGGCCAGCGCGCCCATCACGATCACGGCCAGCGACATGCGGGAGATGTCGGTGATGCCGAACAGCGGGTCGTTCAGGATATAGCGCCAGATCACCGAGACGACCGTCAGCCCGACCAGGAAGACGACGGCCGCCCCGCCGATTATGGCCAGAGCGCCGGCGAAGCGGTCCAGCCAGACAAGGAGGGATCGGGCGATGGCGCGCTACTTCCCGGTCATCAGGTCATAGACCTCGCCGCCGGTCTTGCCGCCGCGCAGTTTCGTGGAGCGGAACCTGGCCATGGCCTTCGCAATCGCCGCGTTCGCCTTGGCGCGCTCGGCCTCCGACATGGTAATGACCTCGACCCCGTTCTTCTTCGCAAAGGCGAGCCCGGCTCGGGCGGCCTTCTTGTAGGCGCCGCCGCCGGAGAGCGAGAGCCACCGGCCGGACGCCTCGTCCACCCAGGCCTTTTCCTGCGCGCTCATCTTGTCGTAGACGCCCTGGTTCATCATCAGGACGAAGGCCGATCCCGAGCCGGGCAGGCCGATGGTGGCGTGATTCGCCGGCTCCCACAGCTTGAACGAGCGGATCGCCGACGGGTCGATGGCGATGGCGTCGATCGTGCCGTTGGCGAGATTGCGGTTGATCACCGTGACTGGCTGGCTGACCGCCGAGGCGCCCAGCGCCTCCATGAACGGCACGTCCTGTTTCGAGGTGACCCGCACCTTCATGCCCTTGAGGTCGGCCAGCGACCTGACGGCCTTCTTCCTGGTCAGCAGGACCGGAACATCGTTGGCCCAGACCGCCAGCAGTTTGGCTTTGAATTCTTTCTCGATCAGCGGCATCGCCCGCCACATCGCCTGGGTACAGTCCAGCGCGTCGGCGCAGACGCCGGGAATCGTCACCGTGTTGGTCACCGGAAACAGGTTGCCGGTGTAGCCCGGCAGGGCGAAGGCGATGTCGGCGACGCCCTTGAGCAGGATCGAATACTGCTTGGGCGGCGAGGAATTGAGCGCGCCGCCGGGATACTGCTTGACCGTCAGCTTGCCGCCGGAAACCTCGGCCAGCTTCTTGGCGAAGGGCGTGAAGACGGCCCGGTTCATCGGGTGCTTCGGCCCCATGAAATAGGACAGGCTGAGTTCGGCGGCGTTTGCCGGGCCCCAGAGCCCTACGGTCAGCCCTGCGGTCAGCCCGGCGGTCAGCCCGGCGGCGATGGCGGCCGCTCCCGGCCTGCGAACGATCGATGGAAGTCTGAATCCGGCCATGTCTGCTTTCCTCCCTCCCGTCGCGGCCATTGCGACGGTTTCGGGTAATTGTATCCCCGTCCGGCGCAGGGCGGAAGGGAGCGGATGCCCGGCGCGCCGGCGAAAGACCGGCGTTTGCACGTTCTGGTTCCGGTCCGGCTGTGATACCGTGCGCGGCGCAAGCCCGAATTTGCAAAATCGACAAGAAACGGGACGTAGTTGAGGAGATACCCATGAGAAGTTTGATCGTATTCGGCACGGCGGTCTGCCTTGCCGCCTCCGCCCAGGCCCAGATGCCGACATTGACGATGGAATCCGCCTCGATCGGCGGCGCGACCGACATGTCGTCCAAGCATCTCGCCGAAATCGCCGCGAAACGGAAGATCGCGACGATCCAGGCCCAGGCCGGCAAGATCCTGTCCAAGTCGATCCTGCAGGTCGCCCAGGGCAAGACCGATCTCGCCGCCAACCCGTTCATCCTGCAGTTCCTGATGTCGAAGGGGCTGGGGCCCTATTCGGGGCTGGGCCGGGAGAAGGGCAAGGCGCTCGCCGGCAATCTCCGCCTGCTCTACCCGTACCATCTCGCCCATTATTACCTGATCGCGTTTCAAGCCACCGGCATCGACAGCTGGGACAAGCTCAAGGGCAAGACCATCTTCAACGGCCCGCCGCGCGGCGGGGCGCTGACCACGGCGCGCGCCATCATCCGGCTGACCACCGGCCTGAACGAGGGCAAGGGCTATGTCGGCAAGCAGATCGCCTGGGGTCAGGCCGATTCGCTGTTCCTCGACGGCGCGGTCAACGCCGCGGTCCGGCCGGGCACCAATCCGGCGTCCTACATGCCGATCTACATCGCGGCCGGGAAAATCAACATCGTCTCGATCCCCAAGGCCAAGACGCAGACCGCGGCCTTCAGGAAGTTCGTCAAGGCGCCCGGCAACGTGGCGATGACCTTCCCGGTGAAAAATCTGGCGCATTACGGGCCGGGCGTGAACGTCATCTCCGAAGACGACATGTTCCGCACGGTCTCGAACACCGGCGGCGATGTCGTCAACAAGGGCATGCCCAAAGCGCTCGCCAAGGCGCTGACCAAGGCGTTCATCGAGACCCTGCCCGACCTCTACCGCAAGGCGCCGTTCGCCAGGGGCCAGCTGTTCGGCATCGTCGCCGACAAGCAGATGGGCATGTGCAATGCCGGCGTAAAATTCCATGCCGGCGCGGCCGAAGCCTGGGAGGAAGCCGGCCACAAGATTGCGGACTGCGCCAAGCCGTAAGAATTACGGCGCATCGCGGCCGGCGCGGCGCGGTTCCCAAACTTCCTTCCCTCTCTACAGAATTTCCTTTGCGATACGCCGCGAACGGGATTCGACAGAGAGACCGAGACGGTCCCCCTCCCCTTGGGGGAGGGGGTTAGGGGGAGGGGTCTGCGGACCCTGTCGCAGTGTCAGGATCGAACATCGGTGCGGCGGCAGACAACCCCTCCCCTGGCCCCTCCCCCAAGGGGAGGGGGATTCGGTCAGTGCCTCTTTCGCAGAGGCATCCTCTGAAGAGCGGGAGTCCGCCAAGCCCTCAGTCCGCTTCCTCCCCCTCCAGCAGCCGGCGCAGATCCGGCTTCGAGACCTTGGCGATGCCGCCCGTGCGTGGCAGGTCGTCGAGGAAACGGATGTCCCGCGGCTGTTTGAAATCCGCCAGCGCCGCCCGGCAGCGGTCCGCGATCGCGGCTCTCAGCGCGGCCGTATCCTGCCCGCCGTCCGCCACGACGAAGGCCACCGGCACCTCGTCGCGCATCCGGTCCGGCCTGCCGACGACGGAAACATCCAGCACGCCCTCAACCTGGAGGACGACCCGTTCGATCTCCGCCGGGCCGACATTTTCGCCGCCGACCTTGAGCATGTCCTTGGCGCGGTCGACGAACCCGATCAGCCCGTCCTCGTGCAGCGTCACCAGGTCGCCGGTGATGAAGTAGCCGCGCTCGTCGAAGGAGTCGGCGGTCGCGGCGGGATTGTCGAGATACTCGCGGAAAATGGAGAGGCCCGGAGTCCCGCGGAGGCGCAGTTCGCCGGTCTCGCCCGGTTCGGCCGGCCGGCCGTCGTCGCGCAATACCGCCAGCCGGTATTCCGGCGCCGGGCGCCCGATCGCCCCGTCGCGCTTCGGCAGGCCGGGATCGCCGACGATGCCCTGGGTGATGATCTCGGTCATGCCCCACCAGCCGAGCAGCGGGACGCGGAAATGCTCTTCGACCGACGAATCGAGCACGGCATGGCCCCAGGTGCGGAACCAGTGCCGCTGGGGAACCGGCTCGCGGCGCAGCGCCTCCGTGCAGAAGGGCACCAGCGAGGCCCAGGTGCAGCGGTGCTCCACCGCCGCGGGCCAGAAGCCGCTCGCCGAAAAACGCGGCTGGAGCACGACCTCCGCCCCGGCCCACAGGCTCGCCATCGTCGAGTAGATGCCGGAGACGACATGGAACAGGGGCAGGGTGACGAGGTGGCGGTCGGCCTCGGTCAGCCGTTCGTGATTGGCCGAGACCTGGCCGCCCCACAGCACGTTGTCGTGGGTCCAGACGACGCCCTTGGGCCGCGCCGTGCTGCCGGAGGTGTAGTGAACGGCCATCGGCCGGGTGCCGTCGCCCTGGGGGGCAGGGGCCTTCGAGGCGTCGCCGAATAAGGACTCGAACCGGTCGTCGCCGGCGGGCCGCGCCGCGTCGGCCGGCTCCACGCCGCCGTCGTGCGCAATGACGGCGAACCATTCGAGGCCGCGGCAGGACTCCCGGACCCGTGCGGCAAGCGCAGGCTGGGTGATCGCGGCCCGGACGCCGGCATGGTCGGCGAAATACGTCAGTTCCTCGCCGCCCGCCCGCGCGTTGGTCGCCACGGCGACCGCGCCGATGCGCGCCAGCGCGTGCCAGGCGAGCAGATATTCCGGCGCGTTCTCCAGGTGGATCATCACCCGATCGCCCGGCCCGATGCCGCGCCGCATCAGCCCGTGGGCCAGCCGGGCTACGTCGTCGGCGAAGGCGGCATAGGTCCAGGATGTCGCCGGAGCGTCGAACGGCGCCCAGGTCAGGAAATTCCGCTTGCCGTGGGATTGCGCCCGTTTCAGCAGCAAGCTCGCCTGGTCGAGGCCGGCATAGGGGCTGACATAGGGTTCGCCGGTCATGGTCGTTCGGTCTCCTCGCTGCCGCCCGCGCCGCCGCCTGAGCTTCCGTTTCCCGCCGGGCGGGCACGGAAATAGGATTTGCCGCGTTTTTCGAGGACGGTTTCGCCGTTCTGGTCGATCAGATGGGCCAGCACGCGCACCAGCCCGCGGTCCGGCCGCGTGCGCGAGCGCCGGCATTCGACGACCTCGACCCGCAGCGACAGCCGGTCGCCGGGGCGGACCGGACGCAGGAAGTCGAGCCCGTCGACCCCCGGCGAGGCGATCAGCGCCGAGCGCCCGATATAGCTTTCATACTGCATGCGCTGCATCAGGGCGGCGACCTGCCAGCCGCTGGCGATCAGGCCGCCGAACTCGCCCCGGGCCGCGGCGGCCGGATCGGTGTGGATGGGAACCGGATCGAACTCCCTGCCGAACGCGACGATGCTTTCCTCGCTGACCGTGATCGCGCCCCATTCGAAAACCATTCCGGGTGCGAAGTCGTCGAAATAGAGGGTTTTCGGGTTGTCCGGCGCGGTCATCGGGCGCGATCCTCCGGTCCCGGCCCGGCCGGGCCGAACCGGCGCAACAGGCCGAGATGGTGCAGCGCAAGATACACGGCGCTGACGCCGAGGGCGGCGCCGGCGATTTCGGGCGCCTTGACCAGCAGCAGGACCGCCAGCGCCAGCCGCAGCGCGATTTCGACGGCGGAAAGGCGCGCCGCGTCGTAGCGGCTGAGCGCGCTCGCCACCAGGTAGAGCGCGACCGCCAGCCGGCAAATCAGCCAGGCCAGGCCGCCGAAATCGATGCTGCCGTCATAGCCGGGCAGCCAGGTCTTCGCCGCGCTGACGCTGCCGTCGAGCGACTGCGCGAGCTGGGCCTGCTCGATCAGCAGAAATTCCGGATAGAAGGCGAAGACGAAGGGGATCGTGAACATCACGATGCCGACCCGTACGGCCGCGAAACCCGTCGAGAGCGGCTCGGCCTTCGAGATCGTCGAGGCCGCGAAGGCGGCGATCGCCACCGGCGGCGTGATCGCCGACGCCACCGCGAAGTAGAAGATGAACATGTGCGCCGTGAACAGCGACGTGCCGAGCGCGACCAGCAGCGGCCCGATGATCAGGATGACGTTCACATAGGCCGGCAGGGTCGGCATCCCCATGCCGAGCAGGATGGTTGCGAACATGGCGACGACCAGCGCGATCATCAGATAGACCGAGCCGCCGATCACGACCTCCTGGCCGAACAGCTCGAAGGACGAGATGGTCTTGAGCCAGTTGAGGATGTCGATGGTCAGGATGCCGGTGATGCTGGTGAAGTTCATGCAGACGTCGATCACCGCAACGGCGACCAGCAGCAGGAACAATTGCGCGATCACGAGGCCCGCCTCGGACAGCGCCCGGATCACCTTCGACGGCGCGCGCCGGATCTCCGGATCGAGGAACAGCAGGACGATCAGCACGGAGACCGCCCAGAAGCCGGCGGAGTCCGGGTCGCCCGCCGCGTTCTTCAGGACCTCGAGCAGCCAGGGCATTGCCTCGCCGGAGGCCGGATCGTATCCGGCGAGAAAGCCCAGCAGCCCGGTGCCGATGCCGTCCTTCGTGCTCAGCAGGAGCACGAGGATGACGAGGATCGGCCCGGCGATCATCGACAGGTTGATCCAGTCGCGGCGCGTGAGCGTGTGCTCCCGGGATTGCGCGCCCACTACGGTCATCCCGGTGCGCCGCGCCTCGAAGACGACGGTCAGGAACAGGCTGAAGAAGTAGGCGAGTGCCGGCAGGAACGCCGCGACGATGACCTGCGAATAGGGCACCGTCGACAGCGCCGCCAGCACGAAGGCCGCGATGCCCATGACCGGCGGCATGATCTGCCCGCCGCTCGAGGCCGCCGCCTCGACGCCGCCGGCGAAGGTCGGCGAGAAGCCGGTGCGCATCATCATCGGGATGGTCAGGGTCCCGGTGCCGAGCACGTTGACGACCGGCGCGCCGGAGACCGTACCGAAGCTCGCCGAGCCGACGATGGCGGCGTGGGCCGGCCCGCCGCGCAGCCGCTGCGTGACCCGGAAGGCCAGCTTGATCAGAGACTGCCCGCCGGCCGAGGCGCTGAACAGGCAGCCGAGCACGACATAGGGGAACACGATATTGACGGTGACGCTGAGGAACCGCCCGAGGATGCTGTTCGATTCCTGGATGATCGCGTTGCGCGCGCCGATCACGCCGGCCGAATAGTTGCGGATGCCGTCGGATTCCGTGCCGATCGACGTCGTCAGATAGCGGTTGCCGCTCCACTCGAAATACCAGGCGGCCGAGGACAGCACGGTGTAGAGCGCGATGACCAGCGCGACCGCGACGATCGGCAGGCCCCAGGCCCTGATGATGTAGACGAAGAAGACCGCGAGCACGGCGAGCAGGAAGGGCAGGATCCAGTTGCCCAGGTTCGCCTGGCAATCGGGAAACTCCTCGACCGGGTCGATGCCGAAGATTTCGCGGTATTCGGCGGCCCGCGCCGCCGTCTTGGCCATCAGCCGGGCCCGCTCGCCGCTGATCTCGTCGATCAGGCAGACCTGTTCGTGCTCGATCAGGTAGACGGCCGCCGTGCCCAGGACGGCGGCCAGCATCGTCAGGTCGAGCAGGATGCCGGCGGCGCGCCGGGCCGGCGACCGCCCGGCCCATTCCCGGCCGAAGGAGACGACCAGCAGCGCGATGACCATCATCAGCGCAAACATCAGCGGGAAGAAATGTTCCGAGCTGTATTTGCTCAGACGCGGGACGCCCCCCAGGCCGGGGATCGCCTGGACGAGTTCGAGCAGGCCCGGAATGCTCGGCAAATTGTTCGCCATGCCGAGTACGACGAGGACGAAGGCGAGCGCAAGCGCGAGGCGGCCCGTCCAGTGGTCCGTCGCCTGGACCCGCGTTTCCGGAACCCGCGATTCCGAGACCGATACGACTGGGGCATCCTGCATGATGCCCGACAGGCTATTCCCGCCGCCCGCCGGACGCCAGCCGGTTTAGCCGGGGCGGCCAGAGCGTCTTGCGCAGGGAAGCGGAAAGACCGGTGGCGTCCCTCGATACGCGCTTCGCGCTACTCGGGATGAGGGTGTGTGGAATACCCGGTTCACACAACGCTCTCCTCATCCCGAGTAGGCCCCGGAGGGGCCGTATCGAGGGGCGCGCACGCCCTGCCGCCCGCCGACCTCCCCCGCTGAAGCGGGGGAGGTATGGGCTCGGCGCTCGTTCCTCGATGCCCAGGCAATACAATATTGCCGCCCCGGACTCCGATCCGGGGCCCGCACCCGCCGCGCGACAGGCTTTTGCTTGCAGCGCGTCGGCGGCCGGCATAGCGTTCGCCGGGCCGCCGGCGGCGCCGGCAGCCTTTCCGCAACGTCCATCCGAAAGCGCCTCTCCATGCCGCTCATCGCCTCGCGCCTCTCGCGCATCAAGCCGTCCCAGACCCTGGCCGTATCGGCGAAGGCGCGCGACCTGAAAGCGGCCGGGCGCGACGTCATCGGCCTCGGCGCCGGCGAACCCGATTTCGATACGCCCGACGCCATCAAAGAGGGCGCGATCGAGGCGATCCGCAACGGCGAGACCAAATACACCAATGTCGACGGCACGCCGGAGCTCAAGGCGGCGATCGCCGCCAAGTTCGGCCGCGACAACGGCCTGGACTATGCGCCCGGGCAGATCACCGTCGGCACCGGCGGCAAGCAGGTGCTCTACAACGCGCTGATGGCGACCCTCGATCCCGGCGACGAGGTCATCGTCCCGGCGCCCTACTGGGTCTCCTATCCCGATATGGTGCTGCTCGCCGAGGGCACGCCGGTGCCGGTGGACTGTACCGCCGACAGCGGCTTCCTGCTGACCCCCGAGGCGCTCGAAGCCGCGATTACGCCGAAGACCAAGTGGATCATCCTGAACAGCCCGTCCAACCCGACCGGCGCGGCCTACGACCGCGACGCGATGAAGGGGCTGACCGACGTGCTGATGCGCCATCCCCACGTCCATGTCATGACCGACGACATGTACGAGAAGCTGGTCTACGGCAACTTCACCTTCGTGACGCCGGCCCAGGTCGAGCCTGGCCTGTACGAGCGGACGCTGACGGTAAACGGCGTCTCCAAGGCCTATGCCATGACCGGCTGGCGCATCGGCTTTGCCGGCGGGCCGGAGGAACTGGTCAAGGCGATGGCGAAGGTGCAGGGCCAGAGCACGTCCAACCCGAGCTCGGTCAGCCAGGCGGCGGCTCTGGCGGCACTGACCGGGCCGGAGGACTATCTGCCGGAGCGCAACGCGGCCTTCATGGCGCGGCGCGACATGGTGGTCGAGGCGCTGAACGCCGTGCCGGGCCTGACCTGCCGGCGGCCGGACGGCGCATTCTACGTCTTTCCGAGCTGCGCCGGCACGATCGGCAAGACCGCCCCGAGCGGCAAGGTCATCGAAACCGACGGGGATTTCGTCACCGAACTGCTGGAGGCGGAGGGCGTCGCCGTCGTGCAGGGCGCGGCGTTCGGCCTGTCGCCGCATTTCCGCATTTCCTACGCCACCTCCATGGCGGCGCTGAAGGAAGCCTGCGTGCGGATCGAGCGCTTCTGTGCGGCGCTGACGTAGGCGGGCCGCGCACCCGCAGCGACGCGACGGAAGCGGGCAGCCGCGCCGTTCAACATCCGGGAAGGCAACGAACCGGGGCGGAGCCGGGCCATGACGGCGAAGACCATCCTGCTGCCGACGGCGTTTCTGGCGCTGCTGGCGACGGGTGCCATCTTCGGCTTTTTCTTCGCCTGGGTATGCTCCACCCTGTGGGGCCTGGACAATGCCAACCCACGGGTTGCGATCGAGGCGATGCAGGCGATGAACGCTTCGGTGCGCAATCCGGTGTTCGCGCTGGCCTTTTTCGGGACGCCGGTTTTTCTGGCCATCGCCGCTGCGGTGGCCTGGGCGGCGCCGGCGCGGCGCGCGGCGCGGCTCTTCGGCCTGGCCTGCGCGCTCTATCTGGCGGGCGGCTTCGGACTTACGATGATGGCGAGCGTGCCGATGAACGAGGCGCTCGCCGCGGTGCGGGCGCCGGCGGACGCGGCGGCGGCGGGCGCGATCTGGTCGGCGTATTCCGCGGAATGGCAGCTGTGGAATATCGCCAGAACCGTCGTGTGCGCCGTTGTCCTGCTGCTGGTCGGCGCTGCGTTTCTCGGGCTGCGCGATAGCGCTCCGGAGCGCGCGGCTTATGCCTGACCGGGAAAAAGCGGCGGTCGAGGCGGCCGCGGCCGCGATGCGCGCGTTGCCGGTCAAGAGCCGCAACCGCCTGCTGTTCGAACTGCTGGCCGAAGCCGGCGCGACCGGCATCGTGATTCCCGGAGCAAACGGCGAGATCGAGGGTTCGGTCGCCGACCGCACGATCATCCTGAAATACCTCAAGAACAAGGCCTGGTCGGTCGAGACCGTGCAGCTGATGCAGGCGACGTTCGCGGCGCACGGGCCGGGAAGCTGGATCGACCTCGGCGCCAATATCGGGACGACGGCGATCCCGGCGGCGCTGGCCGGCGCGCTCTGCCATGCCGTGGAGCCGGAACCGGCGAACCTCGCGCTGCTCCGGCGCAATATCGAACGCAACGGCGTCGCGGATCGCGTTACGGTGCACGAAGCGGCGGCCTGGCACGAGGCGGCCGAACTGGAATTCGAGATCGCGCCGGTCAATCTCGGCGACCACCGGGTGCGCACTGCAGCGCCGGACGGCGGCAGCGCCTATGGCGAGGCGGCGCGCGCGACCGTGACGGTGCCCGCCCGCCCGGTCGATGCGCTGATCGACGCCGGCAGCCTTGCCGGGCCGGTGCTGGTCAAGGTCGATGTCCAGGGCGCCGAAGGCCAGGCGCTGGCCGGCGGCGCGGCCCTGTTCGGCCGGGCCGATATCGCGCTCATGGAATTCTGGCCCTACGGGCTGCGCCGGCTCGGCACCGATCCGGCGGCGCTGCTCGCCGCCGCGGCCCGGCAGTTCCCCTACGCCGCCCTGCTGGCCGAAGACCGGGCGCCGGAAACCGTAACGCTTGCGCCGTTTGACGACCTGGCGGGCGATCTGTGCGCCGCCGAGGAAACGAACCGCACCGTTGCGCTGGATCTGGTGCTGAGCAAGGCGGAGGCGCCGCTGTGGCGCGGCTGAATTCCCGGCGGCCGCCGTCCCGCGGTCACCCCGGAGAAAACGTGTGCAGAAAGGAGAGCTACATGAAACCGATGCTGCGATCCGCTATCGCGACGGGGGCGCTCGCCCTGCTCCTTGCCATGCCGGCTGCACCGCTTCAGGCGGGGCCGGGTGGGCCGGGCCGGGCAGGACCGGCGGGCGCGGCCTGGAGCCATTCCGGCCCGGAAGCGATCTTCGTCCATGACCGGCGGGACCGCCGCCACGACCGCCGCCACGACCGCTGGCATCCCCGCCACGATCGCTGGCACGGCCGGCACAGCCACCCGCCGCGCCGGCGACACCGGCACCGGCCCTATCCGCCGCGGACCGTGCCCTACTGGAGCTTCGCCTATCCGTTTCCTTGCGTCGCCGCGAAGCCGTGGCCGCGGGGGCACTGGCGAAACCATGGCCATCGCCATTACGGGGGACATCGCCATCGGGTTCCGCGCCATCGCCATGTCCGCTGCTATGGCGGGTTCACGGTCGTCCTGCCGTTGCCCTATCCGCCGCGCCATTACCGGTAGCGGGCCGGACCCGGCCTGACGGTTTCAGCCGCGCTTCCGCGCCCGCGCCTTGCGCGCCAGCAGGTTGAGGGTCTCGACCCCGAGGGCAAACGTCATGGCGAAATACAGGTAGCCCTTGGGGATGTGCAGGCCGATGCCGTCGGCGACCAGCATGACGCCGACCAGGATCAGGAAGGAGAGCGCCAGCATCTTGATCGTCGGGTGCGCGGCGACGAAGCGCCCGACCGGTTCCGCTGCCAGCAGCATCACCAGGATGGCGATGACGATGGCGGCGATCATCACCTCGATGTGGCGGGCCATGCCGACCGCCGTAATCACGGAATCGAGCGAGAACACAATGTCGATCACGGCGATCTGGGCGATGACGACGCCGAAGCCGCCCCAGATCCTGGCCGGCCTGTTCTTGTGGCCGCCTTCCAGGTCGTGGTCGATCTCCATGGTCGCCTTGCCGATCAGGAAAAGGCCGCCGGCGATCAGCACGATATCGCGCCAGGAGATGTCTTCGCCCCAGACGGCGAACAGCGCCTGGTTGAGGCCTGCGAGCCAGGTGATGACGAACAGCAGCGCGAGGCGCGTGACCAGCGCCGCGCCGAGGCCGAGCCGGCGCGCCGCCGGGCGCTGCCGCTCCGGCAGCCGATCGGCCAGAATCGCAATGAAGATCAGGTTGTCGATGCCGAGCACGATCTCGAGCGCAGTCAGCGTCGCCAGGCTGATCCAGACGTTCGGGTCGGCGAGAAGGTCGATCATGCGGCCAGGTTCCGGGTTGGTTCAGGGCCGTTTCAGGGCCGGCCGCGCAGCCGGTCGATGGCCCGGCGGTCGGCTTTGGTAGGCCGGCCCGTACCGGCTTCGCGACGCGCTTCCGCGGATGCGCGCCCTTGCCCGGCCTCCGTCGATGCCGGGCGCGGTGCCGGCGGCGCCAGGTCCTCGTAAAGGGTTTGGGCTTCGGTCGCCGGCCCGCGCCGCACGCCGAAGTCGCGGACTTCGATGACCCTGATTCCGCCGCCCTGCGGAAAGGTCAGCACATCGCCGCGCCGCACCCGGTAATGCGCCTTGGCGATCCGGTCGCTGTTCACCCGCAGCCTGCCGCCGTTGCACAGCTTGCTTGCCAGCGTCCGGGTCTTGAAGAAGCGGGCGTGCCACAGCCACTTGTCGATGCGCGGGCCGATTTCGTCCGACGCGGCGTTGGCGGCGGTCGTGGTTTCCTGCATCGGCCCTCAACGGCTCGCCGTGAGTTCGCGCAGGATGGCGAACGGAGAACAGGGGTTGGCGGGCGGCGCCCGATCCTTGCGCCGGCGCGGCCGGGCGGCGGCCTTGCGCCAGGCGCCGTCGGCTTCGGGTCCCGGACGGTAGCCGAGACCGTGCAGCGCCGCGGGAAGCCAGGCGTCCGGTATCCCGGCGGCTTCGGCCAGCGCCGGATCGGCCGTCACCGGCGTTCCGTCCGGCAGCCGTTTGATCGCGCGCCACAGCGCCTCGATCCGGTCCGCGCGCACCGCCTTGCCGCGGGCGACGACATAGCCGCAGGCCGGCAGCAGGCCGCGCGGCAGATCTTCGGCCGCTTCGAGGCCTGCCGCGAACGGCGGCGGTTCGAAATCCCGGATCTCGTGGTGGATGGCCCACAGCAGGGCGAGCGTGGCCTGCGCCCGGGGCCGCATAAGTTCGGGGTAGTAGACCCGCTGGGCGCCCAGCTTTACCCCGTGGGCGGCCAGCGCCTTGCGGTCTGCCTTCGTCAGTCCGTCGATCGCGGCCCGAAGCCCGCGGCGCGGCAGGTGGCCGCCCGCCTCGCCCAACTGGTACAGCAGGGCCCGGGCCTGGCCGCCGATGCCCTCCGGCGCCGGGCCGGCGATGGCGCCGAGGCGGAACGGCAGATGGGCGGCGAGCCAGCTTTCCAGTTTCGCCGTAACCCGGTTCCGGACGGCCGGGTCGAGACCCTCGCCGACGACCGGGCGGACCCGCGGCTTGAGCAGGTGATTGCCCTTGACCAGCCGCCCGATGACCGCGCCGCGCCAGCGCAGCTCTCCGGCCGGCTGTAGCTTGATTGACTTCGGCTTTGCCGCTTCCAGAAGGCCGAGCCGCGCCTCGATCGCCGGCCGCAGCGCCCGCCAGCCGGCGTTGCGCATGGCGCGGGCGTCGTCACCGTTGGCCGCCGGTGCGGCGACGAAACGGAAGCCGTCCATCCGGCCGATGGCGACCCCCTCCACAACGACCTCGCCGGATTCCATCACCGCGGCTTCGAGATCCTGCTTGCTGCGCAGGCGTTTGACCAGGATGGCGGTGCGCTTGTCGACGAAGCGTTCGGTCAGCCGCTCGTGCAGCGCGTCGGACAGCCGGTCCTCGATCCGCCGCGTCTGCTCCTGCCAGCGCAGCGGCTCGTCCAGCCATTCGCTGTGGTAGGACACGTAGGTCCAGGTGCGGATATCGGCGATCCGGCCGGCGAGCGCGCCGATATCGCCGCTCGTCCGGTCGATCCGCGAGACCTGCCGCTCCATCCACGCCGGCGAAATCCGCCCCTTGCTCCCCGTCAGGTCCATGAAAATGCGGCTGACCAGGCTGTTGTGCGCCTCGCCCAGTATCTTGCGGAAATCGGGAATCTGGCAGCATTCCCACAACAGGGCGACGGCCGCCGGTTCGTCGAGACGGGCGCGCAGGCCGGGCTGGCGCGACAGCGCCGCCAGGGTGCGGAAGTCTTCCGCTTCGCGCGCCGGCGCAAGATCCGGCGACGACGGCGGCAGCGCCAGAGACTGGATCAGCGCATCGACCGTATCGAACGACAACTTCGGGTTGCGCCAGAACACGAAAGGCAGCGGATCGAAACTGTGGGATTCGATCGCCTCGATCAGGTCGGCGTCGAATTCGCCGGCGTTCGCGGTCGTGCCGAACGTGCCGTCCTGCATGTGCCGTCCGGCGCGCCCGGCGATCTGCCCGATCTCCGCCGGGGCCAGGCGCCGCCGCATGCGCCCGTCGAACTTGACCAGATCGGAAAAGGCGATGTGGTTGACATCCATGTTCAGGCCCATGCCGATGGCGTCGGTTGCGACCAGGTATTCGACCTCGCCGGCCTGGAACATCTCGACCTGGGCGTTGCGTGTGCGGGGGCTGAGCGCGCCGAGCACCACCGCCGCGCCGCCGCGCCGCCGCCGGATCACTTCGGCCAGCGCATAGACCTCCTGGGCCGAGAAGGCGACCGCGGCGGTCCGGGGCGGCAGGCGGGTGATTTTTTTCGGTCCGGCGTAGGCGAGCCGGGAAAAACGCGGCCGGGTAATGAGCTGCGCCCGGGGCACCAGCCGGTTCAGGATCGGCCGCACGGTCTCGGCGCCGATCAGCACGGTCTCCTCCGTGCCGCGCGACTGCAGAATCCGGTCGGTAAACACATGACCGCGCTCCGGGTCGGCAGCGAGCTGGATCTCGTCGATCGCCAAAAACTCCACCGCGCGATCCACCGGCATCGCTTCTACGGTGCAGAGAAAATAGCGCGCCGTGGGCGGGACGATTTTTTCCTCGCCGGTGACCAGCGCTACCGCATGGCCGCCGGCGGCGCGCACGGCGCGGTCGTAATTCTCGCGGGCGAGCAGGCGCAGCGGGAAACCGATCATGCCGGAGGCGTGCGCCAGCATGCGGTCCATCGCGAAATGCGTCTTGCCGGTGTTGGTCGGTCCGAGAACGGCGGTAATGCGCCGCTGCGCAGGGCCGGGAACGTCGGGCTTCGACCTCATGGAGCGCATGGTCGTCCGGGTTGCAGCGGAAGACAAGGGGCAAGAGCCGGGAAGGTTCGCCGGCGGCGCGGCGTCTTCTTCAGGGAGAAATCGCTTGAATTCCTGCGGCAGGCGCTACTTCAACGATGCCCAGGCCGCGCCGACGATCCTGCCGCCTTCCGGCTGCTGGACCAGGATCGCCACCCGGTCGTATTGCCCGCCCTTCGCGCCGGTGCGGGGCAGATCGATCTCCATGTCCGCGCCCCGGTATTCGGCCACCCGGCGGATTTCGCGCACGACGTTATAGTAGGACAGCGTCTTGCCCGCATTTTCGCCCCGCGGGATCGCCGTGGTGTGCTTCTTGTCGAAATAGACCAGCCAGACCGTGCAATCCCCGGTCCGCCCGCCATCGCCCTTCAGGGCGGCACTGAGCGATTCGGCATTCGAGCCGCCGGCGATCGACACGGCGACACGGTCGTCCGCCGTTTCCTGACGGACCCGGATGTGGCCGTCGATCACGCCGGTGTAGCTTCCGATGCCCTGCAATGTCCCGTCCACAACCATCTGCGGCGTGTAGACGGTGCGGCGGCGCATGGCCGAAGCGTATGTCTGCTGGCGTTGCGTGGCCTCGGCGCTCGAATAGGGATCGCGCCAGCCCAGATAGTTCCAGTAGTCGACATGGAAGGACAGGGCGAGCACGCCGGGCCGCTCTGCGAGCACGCCGAGGAAATCGTCGGCCGGCGGGCAGGAATAGCAGCCCTGCGAGGTGAACAGCTCGACGACCACCGGGCGTTTTGCAGCGTCGGCAAAAGCGCCCGCCGGGGCCAGCGCGGCGGCGACAACGATCGCGGCGAACGCGCGGGCGACGGATTTGGCGATTCCGGTCATGACTTACCCTAGTTTGGCCGATTCCACGATACGAATCACTTGTGAGTGAGCGTTTCGGGATGAAATTCGGCAGGGCGCGGCGGTTGTCCAACCGCCGGAGACGGGCCACATCGGTATCATGAACGCGCCGAACCGCAAAGCCCTGCGTCCGCCGATTGCCGCGCGCCGGCCGGTCGTCTCGCACCATCATGGCGACAGCCGGACCGACGACTACGCCTGGTTGCGCGACCCTGCCTATCCCGAAGTCCGCGACCCAGCGATTCTCGATTATCTGAAGGCCGAGAATGCCTACCGGGAAACGGTCATGGCGCCGCTGAGCGAACTCCGGGAGCAACTGTTCCAGGAACTCAAAGGCCGGCTGAAGGACGACGACAGCGGCGTGCCGATGAAGCGCGGGCCGTGGTTCTATTCCTGGCGCTTCGAGCCGGGGGCGCAGTACCGCACCCATTTCCGCATCCCCTTCGATGAAGGGCGGGACGGTGCGCCCCGAACCATTCTGGACGAGCCCGCTCTGGCCGAGCGGCACGACTATCTGCGCGTCCGCGCCGTCGAGCCGTCGCCCGATCATTCCCTGCTGGCCTATTCGGTCGACACCGATGGATCGGAACGCTTCGCGATCCGGGTGCGCGACCTGGCGAGTGGCGAAGACCTGCCGGATGCGATTCCGAACACCAGCGGCGCTCCGGCATGGGCGACCGATAACCGGACCCTGTTCTACGTCCGGCTCGATGCGCAACTTCGGCCGTCGTCGGTCTGGCGGCACCGGCTGGGCGCACCGGTCGACGCGGATATCGAAGTCTACCGGGAACACGATCCCGGCTTCATGGTCTCGGTCGAATTGGGTGGGGACGAACGCTATCTGTTCATCAAAGCCGGCGATCACGAGACCTCGGAGGTGCGGTTCATTCCGGCAGATGCACCGGAGACGGGACCGCGCCTCGTCAGCGCCCGCCGGGCCGGACGGCTCTATGAAGCCGAGCACCGCGACGGCGCTTTCTGGATCCTGACCGACGATACCCATCCGAACCAAAGGCTCGTTACTGCACCGGCCGACAACCTCGAAGCCGAGAACTGGCGGGAAGAGATTGCCGCTTCCGACAGCGTGTACCTGACCGGGTTGCACGTCTTCAAAGACTGGATGCTGGTCGAGGAGCGCGAGGCCGGCGTCAAGCATTTTCGTATCCGGCGCTTCGACGGCGGCGGCGAACACAGGATCGCCTTTCCCGAACCGGCCTATGCCGTCCACCCGGCCGGCAACGCCGAGTTCGACCAGGCACATCTGCGGATCGCCTACCAGTCGCTCGTCACGCCGCCGACGGTCTGGGACTACGACGTCGTTACGCGCGAACGGACCGTCCGCAAGGTCCAGGAGATTCCCTCGGGCTACGATCCGTCGCTCTACGTCTCGGAGCGGGACATGGCGCCGGCGCATGACGGCGCCCTTGTCCCGGTTACGATCGTGAGGCGCCGGGATACGCCAAGGGACGGCAGCGCACCGCTCTACCTGTACGCCTACGGCTCGTATGGCATGAACATGGATCCGGGGTTCAGCACCGCGCGGCTGTCGCTGCTGGATCGCGGTTTCGTCTTTGCGCTGGCCAACCCGCGCGGCGGTTCGGAGCTCGGCAAGTCCTGGTATGAGGCCGGCAAGCTGGCGCACAAGGAGAACACTTTCCGCGACACGATCGCCGTCGCCCGCCACCTGGCGGCGTCGGGCTATACACGCGCGGGCAATATGGCGCTCGCCGGCGGCAGCGCCGGCGGCCTGACGGTCGGGGCGACAGTCAACATGGCGCCGGACCTGTTCCGGGCTGCTGCGGCGCATGTACCGTTCGTCGATGTCCTGAATACGATGCTCGACGAGACGCTCTGGCTGACGCCGGGCGAATATCCGGAATGGGGCAATCCATCGGAGAGCGAAGAGGCCTATCGCCGGATCGAGGCGTACAGCCCCTATGACAATGTCGAGCCGAAGGCCTATCCGCACCTGTTCGTCACCGGCGGGTTGAGCGACCCGCGTGTGACTTACTGGGAGCCCGCCAAATGGGTCGCGAAGCTGCGTGCGACCAAAACCGACGACAACCTGCTGGTCCTGCGCATGAATATGGGCGCCGGCCACGGCGGCAAATCCGGCCGCTACGAGGCGTTGCACGAGGTGGCGGAGGAATACGCCTTCATGCTGATGACGTTCGGGCTCCTGCCGGAGTCCGATCTCAGCCTTCGGACGGGAACCCCGGGCTGAGGCCTAGTACACCAGGTCTGCCGTCAGGCCGAGCAGCAGGCACCAGCCGAATACGCGGTTGGACTTGAAGACGCGCAGGCAGTCGGCGGGGTCGTCGATATCGACTTTGGCCGCCTGCCATCCCAGTTGCAGCGCCCCGAGGCCGAAGCCGATCCAGAAGAGCGGGCCGAGACCGTCGAGCCATGCGGCGGCGGCAATCGGGATCGGCGCCAGCCCGTAGAACGCCCACAACCACGGCCGGGTATTGGCCCCCAGCTTCAAAGCGCTGGATTTCACGCCGATCAGGATGTCGTCTTCCTTGTCCTGATGGGCGTATATCGTGTCGTAGCCGAGGGTCCAGAAAATGCCGGCGATATAGAGCAGGACCGGCGGCCAGCCGAGGTCGCCGCGCACCGCCGCCCATCCCAGCAGCGCGCCCCAGTTGAACGCCAGCCCCAGCACGGCCTGCGGCCAGTAGGTCACGCGCTTCATCAGCGGATAGACGAACACGACAGCGAGCGACGCCACGCCGACCAGGACAGCGAACCCGTTGAACTGGAGCAGGATGGCGAAGGCCACCGCCATCTGCAGCGCCATAAACGCAAGCGCCTGCCTGACCGAGACCTGACCGCTGGGAATGGGGCGGGTCCGGGTACGCTCCACCCTGGCGTCGAAATCGCGGTCGGTAATGTCGTTCCAGGTGCAGCCCGCGCCGCGCATCAGCAGGGCGCCGACGCCGAACAGGGCCATGTACCAGAGAAACCTGCCGGCGCTGTCCCATGTCCATGCCAGCGTCTCGAACGCCAGGGCAATCGACCACCAGCCCGGAAACAGCAGCAGCCACGTTCCGATCGGCCGGTCGAGACGCATCAGCCGCGCATAGGGGCGGGCCGGCCGGGGAAAGAGCCGGTCGATCCAGCTTTGCGCCGGCATGTCCGTACCGGAGATCAGGTCGGCGCGTTCTGCCCGGGGAGCCATGTCGAAATGCTAGCCGCAAATTTCGCGGCAGAAAGAGTTTCGTAGGCTGCGCGCGGATTTGTGACAGGTTGCCCGTCCGCGCAGGGCTTCACAGCCGCCGGGCACGGGAATAACGTGCCGGCCAGCCGAACATATCGCCAATCCTGAATATTATGCAGGTCTACCTTCCGATCGCCGAGGTCTCCGTCAACGTGTTCCTGTTGGTGGGGCTGGGTGGCGCTATCGGCTTTCTTTCCGGCCTGTTCGGCGTTGGCGGCGGCTTCCTGATGACGCCGCTGCTGATCTTCATCGGCATACCGGCGCCGGTTGCCGTGGCGTCCGAAGCCAACCAGATCGTCGCCTCTTCCGTGTCGGGCGTGATCGCCCACTGGCGCCGCGGCAATGTCGATTTCAAGATGGGCGGCGTGCTGCTCGCGGGGGGATTCGTCGGTTCCTACCTCGGTGTCGAGTTGTTCGCCTGGCTGCGCACCATCGGCCAGATCGACCTGGTGATCCGCCTGTCCTTCGTCTTTTTCCTCGGCATCATCGGCACCCTGATGCTGGTCGAAAGCTCGCGCGCGCTCCTGCGGCGGCGCCGGGGCACCGTTGTCCGGCGCAAGCTGCATCAGCATTATTGGGTCCATCGCCTGCCCCTGCGCATGCGGTTCCGCAAGTCGAAACTCTATATCAGCGCTATCCCGCCCTTTACGCTCGGGGCGCTGGTCGGTGTGCTGGCGGCGATCATGGGCGTCGGCGGCGGATTCTTGATGGTTCCGGCGATGATCTACCTGCTTGGCATGCCGACCATCGTGGTGGTCGGCACCTCGCTGTTCCAGATCATCTTCGTTACCGCCAACGTGACCTTCCTGCAGTCGGTGACGACCCAGACCGTCGATGTCGTGCTTGCGCTGCTGCTGCTCGCGGGCGCCGTCGTCGGCGCGCAGTTCGGCAGCCGCGCCGGGCAGTATCTGCGCGGCGAGCAGTTGCGGGGCCTGCTGGCGCTTATCGTGCTCGCGGTAGTCGTCAAACTGGTCTTCGATCTGGTCGTGACGCCTGACGACCTGTTCTCTCTCGGGGCGCCGGGGAGCCACTGATGAACCGCAGCGCCTCCGCCATCGCCGCTGCGACCGTATTCGGGCTGCTGGCCGCGCCTGCCTGCCACGCTGCCCAACTGGCGGCCGACCTGTCGCGCGACACGGTTGCGATCACCACCGGTTTCGTTGGCGACAAGGTGATTTTCTTCGGCGCCTCGGACGGGCCCGGAAACATACTGATCGTCGTCGAAGGGCCGCCCAAGGACACGATCGTGCGCCGCAAGAGTCGGGTGAGCGGCATCTGGATCAACCGGAATTCGGTGACGTTCCGGAACGCACCGTCCTTCTACGCGATCGCAGCCAGCGGCCCGCTCGACAAGATTCTGTCGCCCCATGCCGCCCGGAAGTTCCGCATCGGGCTCGACAATCTCGAATTGCAAGCGGTGCGGAACGGGGCGGCGCCCGTGTCGGCAGGCGAAGCCAACCGCTTCCGCGAGGCCCTGATCCGCAACCAGCGGCGGGCCGGCCTGTTCCGGCCGAAGATTGCCAAGGTGGTTCTGCCGGCGACCGGCGTGCGCCTGTTCCGTACCGAGATCTTCTTTCCGTCGAACGTGCCGACCGGCGTCTACCGGGTCCGGTTCCTGCTGTTGCAGGACGGCTTCGTCATCCAGCGCTTCGAGCGCAAACTACTGGTCAGAAAGGCCGGTCTGAGCGCCCGGGTCTTTCGTTTCGCCCATCAGGAGTCGATCTGGTACGGTATCGTCGCGATCGTCCTGGCGGTGGCCGCCGGATGGGGCGCCAGCTGGGCATTCGCACGGAAATGACGCTGCCGGCTGCAAACAGCCTCGGAGGCCATCGTGGCGCTGCTTGATGGAACGTCGACAGGGGGCCGGGCGCGCCAGACGGAGCGCATCTTCCTGGTCGTCGTCGATTCGTCGGAAGAAATGCCCGTCGCCCTGCGCTACGCCAGCCTGCGCGCGCGGGCGACCGGCGGCCGGGTCGCGCTGTTCACCGCCGTCGAGCGGGAGGGCTTCGGCCATTGGGCGGCGGTCGACGATTTGCTGGAAGCCGAACAGCGCGAAGAGGCCGAAGCCCTGCTGTCCCGCTACGCCGAGGTTGCGCAGGAGATCACCGGGCAGCCGCCGGTCCTGTATATCCGTCACGGCGCGATTCGGGATGCCCTGCTGAACCTGCTGGAAGAAGAGCCTTCGATCTCGATCCTTGTGCTGGCAGCGGGGCGGGGCGGGCGGAACCCCGGGCCGCTGATCTCAGCCCTGACCGGCAAGCTGCACAGCCGGCTGAACATCCCGGTCACGATCGTCCCCGGCAACCTTACCGACGACGATCTGGAGGCGCTGTCCCAGGCGGCAGCCTGATCCGCCCCCGCCCGTAACGCCGGCCTCCGGGGGTCAGGTCAGCCGCGGCGGCGGCAGACTGGCCAGCCCGCTGACGGGGTCGGCGATACCTGAGAAATCCTTGTCGCCATAATTGTCCGATGCCATGGCCATGGCGAGGCTCTCCCGCACGATGGCCCCGGCAAATAACGGAATTCCCGATTTGCGGGCGGATTCTACGGCAAGCGAAACGTCCTTGTGGGCGAGCGCGATGCGAAATCCGGGCTCCAGATCGCCCTTGAGCACCTTGTTCGGCCAGTTGATCGAGAGCTGCCCGTTGGCGGCGGTCGTGCCGCCGAGCACCTTCAGGGTGATCGCCAGATCCAGGCCGAATCCCTGGGCGAGAGCGAGCGCCTCGGCGTTCATCTGGTTGATGCCCATGACCAGGAAGTTGTTGACCAGCTTGGAGCGGATGCCCGCGCCGGGGCCGCCGCAATGCAGGACGGTATCGCCCATCGCGTCGAGGAGCGGCCGCACCCGCTCGAGGTCCGCGTCCGAAGCTCCGACCATGAACAGGGAAGTGCCGGCCTCGGCGTTGGCGACCAGCCGGCCGACCGGCGCATCGACGAACGCCCGGCCCGCTTCGGCCAGCGCCGCCGCGACGCGATCGGTCGTTTCCGGGGCGATCGTGCTCATGTCCATGACGATCTGCCCTGCGGCGCCGGATTCGAGGAGGCCGCCGGGGCCCAGAACGACCTCTTCGACCTGGGGAGAATCCGGCACCATGGTTACGACGATGCCGGCCTTTTCAGCGACTTCGGCGACCGAGCCGGCGACGGCCGCGCCGAGATCGCGCAATGGCGGCGTGCGGTCCTGGGCAATGTCGTAAACGATCAGGTCCTGCCCCTTGCGCACAAGATTGGCCGCCATGGGCTGGCCCATCGCACCCAGTCCGATAAAGCCGGTTGTTGTCATATCCGTCTCCCGTTGCGGATTCGCGCACGACGTGCGGCCGGGGCCGCGTGCGCTGGCCCAATAGTGAATCTCCGGTCGGGCAGGACAATGCAACCGGCAGGCGATGCGCCCTGCCGGATTGCCGCGGCCCGCTGGCCCTGCACCGCGCGCCGCGCTATGGCTCTACCATGACAGTCCGTTCGCCATCGCAGCCGGCAGTCCGCGGCGTCCGCAACGCCGTTCCGGGGTTTCTTGCTGTGGTCCTCACCCTCACGCTGGCACTGGCAATAGCCGTCCCCGCCGGCGCGCAGAAATCCCGAAAGCTGGAAAACATGCTCTATCTGGAACTGAAGAACGGCCGTGCGGTCATCGAACTCTATCCGGAGGCGGCGCCGAAGCATGTCGCGCGGATCAAGGAGTTGGCGCGCGAGAAATTCTATGACGGCATCGTCTTCCATCGGGTGATCCCGGGCTTCATGGCCCAGACCGGCGATCCGACCGGGACGGGCCGGGGCGGCAGCGGCCAGAATCTGCCGGCGGAATTTTCCCGCGATCTTTCCTTCGAGCGCGGCACCATCGGCATGGCGCGCACCGCCGATCCGAACAGCGGCGACAGCCAGTGGTTCATCTGCTTCGCCCCGGCAGCGCACCTGAACGGCCAGTACACGATCTGGGGCAAGGTGGTCGAAGGCATGGACCTGATCGACGGAATCGCGGCGGGCGAGCCGCCGGCGAAGCCGGACACGATCGTCAGCCTGCGCGTCGCCGCCGATGTCGAGGCCGGCGAGTAGCAGGCCGCCGTCGATGTATGCGCTCCATCCGCAACTGGCGGAAGAGACAGATCCGGTCTGCGATCTGGACCTGTGCCGGGTGCTGCTGTCGAAAGATGTCAACTATCCCTGGCTGGTATTGTCGCCGCGGCGCGAGGGTCTGCGCGACCTGCACGACCTGAACGAGGCGGACGGCGTGGTGGCCCTGGCGGAAATCCGCCGGTGCAGCCAGGCGCTGGTCGACCTGTACCGGCCGGAGAAGATGCCCGACAAAATCAATGTGGCTGCCTTGGGGAACCAGGTGCCGCAGCTTCACATCCACATCATCGCCCGTTTCGTGACCGATCCGGCCTGGCCAGGCCCGGTGTGGGGCAAGGTTCCGCCCGCGCCTTACGACGAGGCGGCGCGCGACGCGCTGATCGCCCGGTTGCGCGCGGCGCTGGGGCAGGGCGGCTGACGGCATATCCGATCGGCCGGAAAGCGCAGCTTATCCGGGCTTCCTGCCGCCTACCTCCACCACGTTGAACACGACATAGCCCAGGATCGCGACGGCGATGCCGGCGGCCATGCCGAGCCGGAACAGCAATCTGGCGAGGGTTTCATGCTCCGGCGTCCGCCGATAGCCGACCCACGACCCGACGAAAACCGCCGCGGCGAAGAGATAGAGCACAGCGCCGGGATGACTGTCCGGCCGGCCTAACCGACTCCCGCCGGCGCTTCGGCCAGCGGCGCGCCCGGCCGCATGACGGTGCCGTCGAGCCGGGGTGGGGCGGCCCGGGCGCCAGAGCCGCGATGCGGTTGCCGCGGCATGGCGAAGCCCTGCTGATAGCCGGCGCGGGCGACGATCATGAATTTCCAGTAGGCGCCGCCGAAAATGGCGAGGATGCTGCCGGCGATCCAGAGGCCGATGGCGAGGCGCGTCCCCGTCTGTCCCATGCCGAGCGCAACCAGGCCGGCCAGGTAGAGGATTGCCGGCAATCCCGTGCCGAGGATGAGCACGCGGCGATAGACCTTCGCCAGCACGGCCCGGGCCAGAGGGCCGATTCCCTTGGCAGCGGCAGAGCGCCGGTAGGCGGTCCACAGGATCAGGTTGGCCGCCGCCAGAACGACGATGGCAACGCTTGCGGTCTGCATCGTCTTGAGGGCGAGGGCGCTGTAGACGAAAATTTCCAGCGGCACGAGCAGCTGAAGTGCCGCCAACAGGCCGATCGTGAGCGCAAGGGCCGGCATCAGAAGAGCGAAACCCTCGAACAGCCCGGTCGCGACGATCATCCAGGGCATCAGCCCGTGCCGCCAGGCCGGGATGCCGCGCGCCCGATACAGGATCATCGCCTGACAGCAGAGGAAGCCGAGCGCCGCGAAAGCGGCAACGGCCTGGGCGGCCGGATGCTGCGTCGCAATGCCGAGCAGCACGGCGATGCCGAAGACGGCGACGACATACAATTCGCGCGTCATCCACGAGGTCTGGGGCCGGGACACGGCGCGCCAGAAGCGCATTTTCCGGCCGATCTTCAGGAACACGAAGAACAGGCCGATCGTCATCAGGCCGGCGCCGGCGAATTGTGCCACCGACAGCCACAGGCTGTACTCGGCGGCCGCTTCGGCCGGCACGACAAAGGATATGAGCCAGGCGGCGAGGACGAAGCCGCTGCCGACGCCGCCGAACATCCAGTTCAGCGCAGCGCGCCAATCCCAGAACGGCTGGACCTTGCCGACCAGCGGGTTCGCCGGATCGGCCAGCCGGTCGTCGGAAATGTCGTCGGCTTCGGGCTCGCGGCCCGGCACGGCCGGCGTGGTGTAGAGATACTTGATCTGCGGATCGGTCCCAAGTTCCTCGTGCATCTGGAATACCGGGTTGTCACGCACGAGCTGCGAAACGTTGCTGTTCGGGTCGTTGTAGTCGCCGAACGTGATCGCCGAGGCGATGCAGGCGGCCGAACAGGCCGGCGTCGCGTCGGGATCGAGGCCCGGCGTCAGGCCGGCGGCGAGACCGCTGTCCACCCGGTCGACGCAGAAGGTGCATTTCTGGGCGACGCCGATCCGCCCCTTGTCGAACACGGCCTCTTCCTGGCGCGTGATTTCGCCGTCGTAATATCCCTGGATTTCGTGGGCGATGGTGCGGGCCTGGTAGGGGCAGGCGACCGCGCAGTAGCCGCAGCCGATGCACACGTCGTAGTCCATCGTCACCAGGCCGTCTTCGCGCTGGCGGGTCGCACCGGTCGGGCAGACCGGCACGCAGGGCGGCTCGGCGCAATGCTGGCAGCCGGTGACCAGGAACTGGCGCTGGACGTTGGGATATTCGCCCTGCTCGACATCGATCACCCGACGCCACTGAATGTCCGGCAACGTATCGTTCCAGTGCTTACAGGCGATCGTGCAGGTCTGGCAGCCGACGCAGCGGTTGACGTCGATCGCCATGCCCCAGCGCGGGGTGTGGCCAGGGTCGTGGCAGAGGGCGTCAGACATCGTTCTTCACAATGTTTCGCCCGACGTCACCCCCACCCGGCGCGCTTCGCTCGCCGACCTCCCCCTCTTCAGAGGGGGAAGTGGCCGAGCGCAGCGAGGTCGATGGGGGTGTCGTTCCTTCCGCTTTCAGCGCCGCGACCTCTTCTCGAATCGTCGCCAGTACCCCCTCAATATTTTCCATCACTTCGTTATTCCAGAACCGGATGACGGTATATCCCTGAGCCTCCAACCACGCCGTTCGGGCCTCATCTTTCTCAACCTCGATGCCATGCTGGCCGCCGTCGACCTCGATCACGAGTTTCAGGGCCGGGCAGATGAAATCCGCAACATAGTTGCCAATCGGCTCCTGGCGCTTGAAGCGCAAACCGTCCAGTTGCTTCTTGTGCAGGAAGTACCAAAGGCGCTTTTCGGCGTCTGTCGGTTGTTTTCGTAAACGTCTTGCCAGTTTCAAGGCAAAGTCAGTCCGCTTCGCACGCCGCACTTTCGATTCTTCCCCCTCTTCAGAGGGGGAAGTGGCCGAGCGCAGCGAGGTCGATGGGGGTGCCTTGGCGCCGCGATAGACGGCACCCCCACCCGGCTCGCTTCGCTTGCCGACCTCCCCCTCTGAAGAGGGGGAGGTATAAGGATCGTTTGTCACGCTCACTCCGCGGCCTGCGCGAAGGCGGCGGTGGCGATGTCGCCGTCGTAGCGGCCCAACTCCTCGACCGCGAGCGGCTTCTGGAGGTGCTTCTCCGACGCCTTGTAGACCTTCACGCAGACGATGTCCGAGCCGGAGCCGGTCGAATCGGTGAGCTTGAGCGAAATGTCCGTCACGCTGTTCAGGCTGGGCCGGTTGAGATCCTTGGCGAAGGGCGTCTTCCAGTGGTCGAACTGGCCGATCATCAGGACCGTGTCGGGGCGGATGCCCTCGCGCAGCACCGCCGGACCTTCCGTGCGCCCGGTGACCGATTCCACGACGACCTGCTCGCCCTCCTCGATGCCCAGCTCGTGCGCCCGGCGGCGGTTGATCACGACTCCGCTGTGGCCGGCGATATTGTCGGCGACCTCGGCGATCAGCGGCAGGCCGACATTGGCGCCCCAGGCATACTGGAAAGAGCGGGCGGTCAGTGCCCAGAAGGGATACTCGCCCGGATCGCGGCCGAAATCGCGGACATAATTCTCCCAGATCTCCGGGAAGGATTCGTAGGTCGGCATGAACTCGTATTCGCGCAGCTGGGTCTCCCACCAGTCGACGCCGATCTCGCCGAGGCGGAGCGCCAGTTCATGGCCGTGGCGCGTCAGCCGCTCCTGGTAGGGCAGCTCGAAGCGCAGGTTCTGCGCCTCCAGCGCCGGATAGATGTACCAGTCGAGCTGGCTGTAGTCCTTCAGCATGTAGCCGTGTTCGCGGAACCAGTCGAGGTCGTGGACCTCTTCGCCGTCCGTCATGTCCCACGACGCGGCCTTGCACATGTTGTCCCAGACGGTCTCCGAGTCCGGCGGCTCGCCGGCCGGTAGGCTGAAATCGTACTTGCCGGGCCGCGCCAGCTTCGTGCCCGCCGCGCCGCCGTTGATGGCGCCGACATAGGCATCCAGAATGCCGGCTTCCTGGGCGAGCCGGGTCATGATGTCCGACATGTCCATCGTGTCGTTGACCGGCTCGATCGCCTTGGCGCGGATCGTCCAGCCCTCGTGGTGCCAGAAATTCTCCTGGAACTTGGTGCCGCCGATGCGGATCAGCTGGGTCGATTCCAGGTCGGTCGATTCGGGCAGCAGCACGTCGGCGAAATGGTTGGTCTCGTCCATCGTGTAGGCGAAGGCGACGATGAACGGGAACTCCGCCAGCCGCTTCGAGACCTCCGGCGCGTTCCACGAACTGATCGACGGATTGGTGCGGTAGCACATCCAGATATCCGGCGGATCGTGGCGCGGCCAGCTCTTCGGCTGATGTTTCTGGAACAGCCAGGGCAGATGCGCGGGTCCCAGCGCCGGCGACCACGGGCTGTCGGAGACGAGCGGCACCAGCGTCTTGTAGGCGTTGCGAATGTGCGGATCGCGGTTCCAAGCGTTCGACGAGGTCGCGTTGAACTGGTAGCGCATAAAGCCGTCTTCGCCCGGCAGCACGGAGCCGACGCGCGAGGCCGCCGGCCGCACCAGCTTCACCGCGGTGCCCAGCGTGCCGCCCGGCACCTCCAGCGCGCCGACCAGCACGGCGAGCATGGTCCGTGCCCAGCAGGTGTGATAGCCGCCCCACCCGTTGTTGACGCTCTTGCCCAAAAGGATGGCGACCGGCCGGAACGGCAGCGTCTTGCCCTCGATCTCGATGGTCTCGCCGACGCAGGCATGGGCGATATATTCGTCCGCCACCCGCCGGATGGTCTCGGCCGGCACCTCGCACTCGGCCTCGGCCCATTCGGGCGTGTATTGCGCGATCAGGTCGAGCATGAGCTGGAAGGACGGTTTCGCCGTCACGCCCTTATGGTCCCAGCGCTTGTTGTCAGGCCCCAGTTCGTAGCCATCGACTTCGTACGCGCCTTCCATCGCGGCGTCGCCGATTTCAGCGTCGTAGGGCTTTGCCGCGCCGTCGGCGGCGTCCCAGATCAGCGGTTTGCCATCGGGATCGCGCACGAAAAATCCGTTGGGGCCGACCAGATAGGGCGAGTTCGACCGGTTCTTGAGGAACGGCACGTCGCAGACATCGGCCCAGCCGCGCTCGTGCACGATCCGGTGGATCAGCGCGAACAGGAAGGCGGCGTCGGTCTTCGGCTTGATCGGCACCCATTCGGCGGAGGCCGCCGCCGTGATCGACATGTGCGGCTCGACATGGACGCGCTTGGCGCCGCGCGCCCGGGCGTTGGCCTCGCGCCAGATGCCGACGACGCCGGACTGAGCTTCCGTGTTCGCGCCGCAGTTCAGGATGAAGTTCACATAGGGCGTATCCGGCGCCACGATGAAGGCGCGGTGCCACAGTTCGCCGTACAGATGTTCGGAATGGTAGCACTTCACGCCCTGGCCGGCGCCGAAGCCCTGGTCGATCGGGCCCCAGGCCGCCATGAAAGCCGGGAAGGTGCCCATATACTGCACCGGCGTGCCGCCGCCGCCGGTCGAGGTCGCGAGACGCGGATGGCCGTTCTCGTTGACCAGCCCCTTGGCGCGCACCTCGCGGAACTTCTCGCCGATGATGCCGAAGGCCTCTTCCCAGGAAATCGGTACGAAGCCCGGATCCTCGTCCCGCCCCTTGTTCGGGTTGGTCCGCTTCATCGGCTGCTTGATCCGGTTGGGATTGTAGGTCTTCTGGATCAGGCCGAACGCCTTGACACAGACCCGGCCGCCGCCGGGATGCTCCTCCGCGATGTCGAAATTGGCTTCCAGCCGTTCCGCCACGCCGTTGCGGACGGTCACTTTCGCCAGGTCCGGCCCCGCTACGCACTGGTAGCAGTAGAAGGGAACCTTCTTGACGTCGTCTGCGGATGCGTCGGCTTTTGCCATGATCGATACCCGGTCGGAAGGAATGGCGCGCGGGAGAATAGCACGCTTTGCGCGGAGCGGTTCAACCCTGGGCAACTCAGCCTTCGGCGAGGCGCGCCTTTTTCTTGGCCAGACGGCCGCCCTGCTTCGCCTTGTCGATGACAAAGCGGATGTGCCGGGCCCGGCCGACATGGTCGAGCTCGTCATGGACGTTGACCTCGAAGACGACGCGCGGGCCTTCGACCTCAACGACTTCGGCGCTGACCGCCACGCTCTGCCCGATCAGGGTCGGCCCAAGATGGTCGATCTCGACCCGCGCGCCGACCGAATCCTCGCCGGCGTCGTGATGCGGCAGCAGCAGTTCGCGGCAGGTGTGCTCGATATCCCGCACCATGAGCGGCGTGGCGTAGACGCGCAATTCGTCGCCCATGAAAGCGATGGTGCGTTCTTCGTCGATGCCGATCCTTTCCTCATGGACGACGCCGGCTTTGAGTGTGTCTTTCATATCGTTACCCCGATGTTCGAATCCGGTTTGGAACTTGCGCGTCTCAACCGATCGCGTTCTTCGCCCGCAGGCCAGCGATCTCGTCAGCTGCGAACCCCCAGGCGGCGAGCGCTTCGTCGGTATCCGCGCCGGGCGGCGAGGGCGGCCGGCGAATTTCGCCGGGCGTCCGGCTGAAGCGCGGCGCCGGCGCCGGCTGCACCACGCCGTCGACCTCCGCGAACGTTCCGCGGGCTTTGATATGCGCGTGTTCCGGCGCCTCGTCCAGGTTCAGGATCGGCGCGAAACAGATGTCGCTGCCCTCCATGATGGCGCACCATTCGTCCCGGGTCTTCGTCCTGAAGATTTCGGCCAGCTTCTCCCTGATGACCGGCCAGCTCTCCGGTTTCATCTGCGGCGGCAGATCGACGGGATCGAGCCCGGTCTTCTCCAGCAGTTCGGCGTAGAACTTGGCTTCGATCGAGCCGATGGAGACGTATTTGCCGTCGCTGGTTTCGTAGACCGAATAGAAATGGGCGCCGCCGTCGAGCAGATTGGCGCCGCGCTCGTTGCTCCACAGGCCAGCCGCCTTGAGGCCGAAAAAGGTCGTCATCAGCGAGGCCGCGCCGTCGACCATGGCGGCATCGACGACCTGCCCTTTGCCGGACTGCCGCGCTTCCAGCAGGGCCGCAAGCACGCCGACCAGCAGGTACAATGTCCCGCCGCCGAAATCGCCGACCAGGTTGAGCGGCGGCACCGGCGGCCCATCGGCCGGGCCGATCGCGTTGAGCGCGCCGGTGAGCGCGATGTAGTTCATGTCGTGGCCCGCCGCCCGGGCCATCGGGCCGTCCTGGCCCCAGCCGGTCATGCGGCCGTAGACCAGCTTCGGGTTGCTCGCGAGGCATTCGTCGGGGCCGAGGCCCATGCGTTCGGTCACGCCGGGCCGGAACCCCTCGATCAGGACGTCCGCGCCTGCGATCAGCCGTTTGACGACCGCAATCCCGTCCGGCGATTTCAGGTCGACGGCGATGGACGGCCGGCTGCGGTGCAGCACCTGGTATTTTGCCGGCATGGCGATGCCGAGGCCCGCATCGGTCAGCCGGTCGACCTTGATGACGTCGGCGCCCATATCGGCCAGCATCATGCAGGCCATCGGGCCGGGGCCGATCCCGGCCAGTTCCACGACGCGCAAGCCCTCCAGCGGTCCCGGCATTCGGTGGTCTCCTTCGGACAGGTTGTGCGCGAACGGGCCGGCCGCCGCGCCGCAGCGTGCCGATCGGTGCGGGTGGACGGCTAGGCCGCTGCCGCGACCATGCGTTCGGCCGCGGGGCCGACCTTCTTCAATTCGGGCATCACGTCGCTGGCGAACAGGCGCATATTGGCCTCGGCGATATCGCTGGGCATGCCGGCATATTTGAATACGCCGACGAAGCTGTCGGAGCCGGCCTGGTTGGAAATCGCGACAATCTTCTCGTAGCACATCTCCGGCGTGCCCCAGACCTGCAGGCCGAGGAAGAACTCGGTCGCCGCGTCGTCGCCCTGTTTCTGCAGGTTCTCGGCGAATTTGCCGTAATATTCATAGCCCTTGGTGGTCTTCAGATGGTCGCCGGCGAACTCGTAGTGCGCCAGCACGCTGTGCCAGTAGCCGCCGATATATTTCTTCGCCATCTCGTAGGCGCGCTCCTCGCTCTCGTCGACGAAGGTCCAGCCCGCGGCGATCGGCGCGGGCGCATCGAAGCCGTTGACCCGCTGGAACAGCGCCCGGTATTCGGCCAGTTCCTTGGCGACATGGTCCCACGGTTTCTGCGGTATGATGAGCAGGCCGACGCCCAGTCTCGCCATGATTTCGGCCGATTCCGGCGACACGGCGGCGGCATAGGTCCGGCCCCTGAAGGTCCGGTCGGCGCGCGGGCGGACGGCGGCGCGGGGCTGCTTGTAGAATTCGCCGTCGTATTCGCAGTATCCGGATTCCAGCCCTTCGATAATCATTTCAGCGGCCTCGACGAAGCGGGGCCGGCTTTCCTCCATCGGCACGCGGAAACCCTCGAACTCGCAACGGCCGGCGCCGCGGCCCATGCCGAAGATCACCCGCCCGCCTGACATGGCGTCGAGCATGGCGATCTGCGACGCGACGCGGAACGGATCGCGCCACGGCAGCACGACGACCATGGTGCCCAGTTTGGCTGTCGTCGTGCGGCCGGCGGCGTAGGCGAGGAACTGCACCGGGTCCGGGCACATGATGTAGTCGGTGATGTGGTGCTCGGTCGCCCACACGGAGTCGAAGCCCAGCGGCTCCACCAGGTCCACCATCGCCAGTTCTTCTTCCCAGACCACATGATCGGGCTGCTGTTTGCCGGGGTTCTGGAAAATGATCGACGCGCCGACATCCATGGCGGTGTTTCTCCGAAGTCGTAAGCCGTTGCGGGCAGGCCGTCCTGCCGCAAATGTCCTACAACAGCCCTTGGCGGGGAGTCACCCCACCACCGCCGGGCCAAATCGCGCCTTTCCCGCCGCGGCTACTGCCCGACGCGGCGCAACATCGGCCAGCTTCCAGCCGGCACCGCGCCGGCTTTGATTTTCCGCGCATGGAAGATGTAGCCGAGGAAATTCACCAGGATCTGGGCGCAGAACAGGCTGGTCGCGCCGCCGGGATCGTATTCCGGCGCCAGCTCGACGAAATCGATGCCGACGACCTCGCCGCGCATCGCCGCCGCCTTCAGGAAATCGCAGGTCTCGTAATAGAGAAAACCGCCGGGGCTCGGCGTTCCGGTGCCCGGCACCAGCGAAGGGTCGAAGCCGTCGACATCGATGGTAAAATAGAGCCGGGCGTTTTCCGGGATCCGCTCGACGGCCCCGGCGATTCCGAGCTCGCGGAAATCCCTGACCGAAAGGATGTCGGACTTGGCGGCCCGCGCATCGGCGAAATCCGATTGCGCGCTCGAGCCGAGGTTGCGGATGCCCAGATGGGTGATGCCGGTGACGTGATCGCACTCGGCCGCCCGGCGCAGCGGATTGCCCTGGCCGTGCCGGACCCCGAAGCGCTCATCGACATAGTCGAGATGGGCGTCGATATGGACGATGTGGACCGGAGCCTCGCCGTCGAAGGCGCGGATGCACGGAATATGCACCGCATGGTCGCCGCCCAGGACGACCGGCATCGCCCCGGCTGCGAGCATCTTCCGCACGCCGTATTCGATATTGTCGAGGCACTGCAGGGCATCGATGTGGACCATGTCGGCATCGCCGATATCGACGATGCGGACCTCGTCGCCGCTGAGGAACAGGAGATCGTCCTCCGGATCGTAGGCGCCCTTGCCGATGGCGAAGAGTTGCGAGGCGTCGCGGAATCCCTTCGGCCCGAAGCGCGCGCCGGGGCGGACCTGGGTGCCGAGATCGAAGGGTGCGCCCATGACGGCGACATCGGCGTCGATGGCGTCCCAATCCGGCTGGTACGGCTTCTTCATGAAGGTCGGAATGCCGACGAACGGCAGGTCGAGCCGGGCGCGTTTCGCTGGTTTGGAGGACTCGGTCATGGGCTGCGCTCCCGTGCTGGCCGGCCCTTCGATACGCCGCTTCGCGGCTACTCAGGGCGAGGGAATAGTGTACTTGCCCTCATCCCGAGTAGCCCCGGATAACATCCGGGGCGTATCGAGGGATAAACTGCCCTTGCCGACCTACTCCAGGTCCAGCCCGAACAGGCGGATCGCGTTGGTTCGGCCGATCTTCAGGCGGTCGCTGTCGGCGATTGTCGGCGTCGCATCGTACCACGCTGCCGCCGCTTCCATCCGCTCGAAGGGATAGTCGGTCGAAAAATACACCCGGTCGGTGCCCATCGTCTCCAGTGTGCATTTGAAGGCGGGATCGTTGAAGAAGCCGCTGGTCGTGACGTGGAAATGCCCGGCGAAATATTCGCCGGGCAGCCGCTTGCCGCGATAGCCGCGGGACGCGAAGCGCATCCGCGCATCGAGCCGCCACAGGGCGAAGGGGATATTCTCGCCCAGATGGCCGACGGCGATCCGGAGGTTGGGATAGTCGTCGAAAAGGCCGGAGCCGCACAGCCGCAAGGCGTGAATCGAGGTCTCGACCGCGAAACCCCAGGGTGCGCGCATCATCCAGGAGTGGCCTTCGTAGTTGCGCGCCTGGGACGGGATCTGGGTGCGCGGATGCAGATAGAAGGGCACGTCGAGCGACGACACGGTGGCCCAGAAACTTCGGTATTCCGGGATGTCGTAATAGATGGCGCTGTCCGGTTCGTCCTTCTGGGTGAAGCCGTTGACGAGCGCGCCCTTGAAGCCGAGTTCGCGGACGCAGCGGGTCAGTTCGGCCGCCGCCGCATCCGGATCCTGCATCGGCAGCGCGGCCAGGCCGGCATAGCTGCGCGGATACCGGGCCACCGCTTCGGCGATCCTGTCGTTGGCCTTGCGGGAGACCGCAATCGCTTCTTCGGTATCGAGGATCGCCTGAACCGCCGGCACGTTGAGCGACAGGAGCGCAAACCCGATGCCGTTGCGTTCCATCGCCTCGATGCGCCGCTCGCCGGTATCGAGCAGTTCCCGGCTGAACGCCTCCCAGCCCGCCGGATCGCCGGCGAAATTGTCGGCGCCGCTCAGGGTTTCCTCGATCGCCACATGCTCCTCGAATGCGATCTTGCCTTGCATCGGTCCATCCCCGGCATATCGGCCACGCGCGCCGGTAGGCGGACTGCGCAGCCTCGTCGGCCGTCGGTTTACCCCGGATGGGACAGGGCGTCGAACGGCGATCTCCTTCGGCGGGAACCAAGAAAAGCGTGGATCGCGGTCCGGCCGGCTTTACGATGCAACGCAGAGAGGTAACGGCACGGCGGCATCCTGCCGGCGGGACCGTTGAGGATCGGGGGAAGCATGGACGGCAAGATCGGGCTGGAAGAGCATTTCGCGATTGCAGATACGCTCCAGGATTCCGCCGGATTCCTGCCGCCGGACGACTGGCAGGAGCTTTCGGGCCGGCTGATGGACCCGGAGGACCGGCGATTGCGCGAGATGGACGCCCACGGCATGGAGACGATGATCCTGTCGCTCAACGCGCCGGCGGTGCAGGCGATCCCGAACGTGGCGCGGGCGGCCGATGTGGCGCGCCGGGCCAACGACGACCTGGCGGAAATGGTCGCGCGTCGGCCGGACCGATTCCGCGGCCTCGCCGCGTTGCCATTGCAGGACGCGGAATTGGCTGCTGCGGAGTTGACGCGCTGCATCCGCGATCTCGGCTTCGTCGGCGCGCTCGCCAACGGGTTCTCGCAGATCGAGGGCAGCGACACGCTGCTCTACTACGACCTGCCGCAATACCGGCCGTTCTGGGCGGTTTGCGCCGGGCTCGACGTGCCGTTCTATCTGCACCCGCGCAATCCGCTGCCGCAGGACGCCCGCATCTATAACGGCCATCCGTGGCTGATGGGGCCGGGCTGGGCGTTCGGGCAGGAAACCGCCATCCATGCGCTCCGGCTCATGGGCTCGGGCCTGTTCGACGCCCATCCGGACCTGCAGATTATCGTCGGCCATATGGGCGAGGGCCTGCCCTTCAACATCTGGCGCGTCGACAACAAGAACGCCTGGACAAAGAAGCAAGGCAGCAGCGGTCCGCAGCCGGCGCGGAAGAGCTTTACCGAATATTTGCGGGAGAACTTCCACATCACCGTGTCCGGCAACTACTGCACCGAGGCGCTGCTCTGTTCGATGCAGGTCATCGGCGTGGACCGGATCCTGTTCTCGACCGACTGGCCGTTCGAGAATGTCGACTATTCCGCGGCCTGGATGGACAGCGTCGACATCGACGAGGCCGACCGGCTGAAGATCGGCCGTCTGAACGCGCTTAAACTGTTCGGCCTCGGGACGTAGCGCAGCGGGGGAGGCGATGCAGCTCAGCGAGACCCAGCGACAGATCCGGGAGACGGCCCGCGCTTTCGCCGCGCGCTCCATCGCGCCCTATGCCGCCGAGTGGGACAGGGCGGAAGGCGCGCCGCGGTCGGTATTGCGCGAGATGGCCGAAGTCGGCCTGATGGGCGTGACGATCGATCCGGCGTATGGCGGCGCCGGTGCCGATTTCGTGTCCTACGCCCTGGCGCTGGAGGAGATTTCGGCGGCAGACGGCGGCATATCCAACATGATGGCGGCGAACAACTCGCCGGTCGCGGCGGCGATCCAGCAGCACGGCACCGAGCGCCAGAAAGCAGAATACCTGACGAAGCTGACCTCGGGCGAATGGATCGGCTGCATCCACCTGACCGAGCCGCACACCGGCTCGGACGCCGCGGCGATCCGCACCCGCGCGGAGAAGGCGGACGGCGGCTGGCGCCTCAACGGCCACAAGGCCTTCGTCACCGGCGGCGCGACGGCGGAACTGGCGATGATCGTTGCGGTCACCGATCCGGCGGCCGACAAGCGCGGCATCTCCACCTTCGTCACGCCGACGGACAATCCCGGCTACCGGGTCATAGCGAAGGAACGCAAGCTGGGCCATCGGACGAACGATACGGCGCAGGTCGTCTTCGACGATATGGTCGTGCCGGACGCCGACCTGCTGGGCGAGGAAGGCCGCGGACTCGGCATTGCGCTCGCCAACCTCTCGGCCGGACGGATCGGCGTGGCGGCGCAGGCGGTCGGCGGCGCCCGTGCGGCGCTCAAGGCGGCCCGCGCCTATGCCAGGGAGCGCGAGACCTTCGGCCGGCCGATCGTCGAGCATCAGGCCATCGCCTTCAAGCTGGCCGACATGGCGACGCAGATCGAGGCCGCGCGCCAGCTCTATCTCCACGCCGCCGCCCTCAAGGATGCCGGAGAGGATTGCGCCACAGAAGCCTCGATGGCCAAGCTGTTCGCGTCGGAAATGGCCGAGCGCGTCGCCTCCGAGGCGATCCAGATTCACGGCGGCGCGGGTTTCCTCAACGATTTCCCGGTCGAGAAGATCTACCGCGATGTGCGAGTGTACCGGATCTATGAGGGCACCTCGGAAATCCAGAAGATCATGATTTCCCGCTACCTCGATTCTCTGGACCTGTAGTCGGCAAGGACGGCGACTGTTCTAAGCGGCGCCGTCGATATTCCCCTCCAGCGCCTTGAACAGCGGGCTCGCCGGGTCGGCCCAGTCGGCCATGATCGAGAAATGGTCGGCACCGGCGCATTCGATCGCCGCTACTGCGGCGCCGGCCTGCCGGCAGACCGCCGCATAGGCTTCGGACTGGCCGCGGAACGCCGCCGGTTCATTGCCGCCCCAGGCGACGACGACCGGCATCCCGGCGCGCGGCGGCCGGTGGATCGGGCTGTTGCGTTGCGCGCCGGTTTCGTCGAGCGCGAGCCAGTCGTTGGCGAAGGTGCGGCGCAGGGGTGACAGGTCGAACAGGCCGCTCACCGGCGTCGCCGACGCGACCGCGTCTGCCGGCAGACCCCGTTCCGCCTGCCAGCCCTCGGCCGCCAGCATGCCGGCCAGATGCCCGCCGGCCGAATTGCCGGCGACATGGATCGCCGACGGGTCGCAGCCGTGCGTCGCCGCATTGGTGTGGAACCAGGCGACGGCGCGGCGGGCGTCGTCGACCATCTCATCCACGGTCGCCGCCGGCGCGAGCCGGTATTCCACCGATACCCAGGCGACCCCGCGCGCGTTCCAGGCCGGGGCGGGGAAGCGCCGGCCCTCCTTGGCGCCGCCCTTCCAGTAGCCGCCGTGGAAATACAGGATGGCGGCCCGGGCGCCGTCCGGCGGCGCGAGAATGTCCAGCCGGTGCCGCGGGTCCGGGCCGTAGGCGAGGTCGAGCGCGGCGCTGTCGAGGCCGGTCAGCGCGGCGCTCGCCTCGGCGTAGCGCGCCTGGATCGCCGGCAGGTCCGGCACGGAGGCTTCGATGTCGTAAGCTGCGTCGAGTTCGGGATCGCGCATCGGGAGTCCTGTCGCTGGCGTTGCCGGACGACGGCTGCGGAAGGATTAGCCGTCCCGCCGCTTGTTACCACAATCGCGTTGCCTGCCGAACAGGCCGGTGCTCCGCTGGCGGTTCCCGATCTCGCGGCGGAGCCGGTTTCGTGATAATTCCGGGCGAGCGCGGCGCCTCCGCTATCGTCGCCAGCCGATATTTCGTTCCGGAACGGACGCCGGTTTCCCGAGGATATCCGCCCATGATCGATGCCTGGTATTGGCCTACGCCAAACGGCTGGAAAATCTCCATCGCCCTGGAGGAGATGGAGCTCGATTACCGGATCGTCCCGGTCAACATCTACAAGGGCGACCAGTTCGAGCCGGAATTCCTCGCCATCAGCCCGAACAACCGGATGCCGGCGATCGTCGACCACGATCCGCCGGACGGCGGACCGCCGCTTCCGGTGTTCGAATCCGGCGCCATCCTGATCTACCTGGCCGAGAAGACCGGCCGCTTCCTGCCGGCGGACCTGCGCGGGCGCAAGACGGTGCTCGAATGGCTGTCGTGGCAGCTCGGCGGTGTCGGTCCGATGTTCGGCCAGGCCGGCCATTTTTCGCTCTATGCCCCGGAGCCCCTTCCTTATCCCACCGAGCGCTACCGCAGCGAAATGCTGCGGCTCTACGGCGTGCTCGACCGCCGGCTCGACGGCCGCGATTATATCGCCGGCGACTATTCCATCGCCGACATGGCGTGCTGGCCCTGGGTCATCACCTACAAGGGCCAGAAGGTCGATCTGGAGATGTTTCCCAACGTCCGGCGCTGGTACAAGGCGCTGCAGCAGCGGCCCGGCCTGCGCCGCGGCTACGACGCCGGCAAGGAGCTCGGCAAGCTGATGCTGGAGTGGGACGAGGAAACCAAGAAGAACCTGCTGCCCGGCTACAAGCCGAAGGAAACGGCGGCCTGACGCCTGCCGGGATTCGCACGGAGAAACAGATGATCGAAGTCAACGGCGCCGCCCATATCATCCTGACGGTCAGCCAGTGGGACAAGGCGCGGGAATTCTATTCGGGATTGCTGCCCTTCCTCGGCCTCAAGAAGGTCTATGACGGCAACAATTTCCTCTACCATGTCGGCGGCCGGACGGCGCTCGGCATCCAGCGCTGCGCCGCGGAACATGCCGGCGAGCGCTTTGCGGCGAACCGGGTCGGCCTGCACCATTTCTGTTTCCGCGCGCGCAGCCGCGAGGATGTCGACGCGGCGGCCGAACAGGTGCGCAAGCTGGGCGGCCACATCGACCGCGGCCCGCTGGAGGGCGACTTCGCGCCGGGCTATTACTACTTCGTCTTCGAGGATCCGGACGGCATCCGGCTGGAAATCAACTACATCCCCGGCAAGGGCCTGCTGGTCGGCGACACGCCGCTGAGCCCCAGCGACGACCCCGACTGGGACCAGAACCCTTAGGGCTGTTGGCGTGTCCTTCGAGACGGGCGTTTCGAGACGGCGCTTCGCGCCTCCTCAACGCCCTCCTCAGGATGAAGAGTATTGTATGTTTCGCCCTTAACAGCTTCATCCTGAGGAGAGGTTGAGGAGCGATCCGGAGGATCGCGTCGCGAAACCTCGTCTCGAAGGACGGCAATGTCGGAATACCACCAGTGACTTCGATGACGAATAGCTGCTCTCCGAAACGGCGCCTGACGCCTTTAACAGTGTTGCTGTGCCTGGCGCCGCTCCTGGTGTCCGCCTGCGTTGCGGCCAAACCGGCGCCGGCCGGCTGTTCGCCCCTGTTCGAGGAGGCGATGGTGACGGAAGTCTATTTCGGCCTGTCCGGCCCCGGCGGGCGACCGATTCCGAAAAAGGAGTGGCAGGCCTTCCTCAAGAGCAGTGTCGTGGCCGCCTTCCCCGACGGCTTCACGGTCATCCCGGCACAGGGATACTGGCGCGGCGAGGGCATGGCGAAGACAGCGCAGGAGAATTCCCTGATCCTGAAGATTATCCACCCGGCGGGGCCCGAAGCCCTCGCCAAGCTGGCCAGAATCGCAAAGCGCTATGCCAAGCGGTTCGAGCAGCAGGCGGTGCTGCTCTCGACAACCGCCACGGACGCGGCGATCTGCAATTGACCGGACGCAATTGACTGTCCGGCACGCCTGCGCGGATCAGGCGGCAGCGTAGATCGATTCCCCGTAGGACGCGTCGCCCAGGCCGCCCTCGGGAAAGATTCCGCGCTCGGCGACCCAGCGTTGCGAACGCTCGAAAATGTCCTCGGTATAGGGCTCGAAGACCAGCCGTTCGCCGGGTCCGAAGCGGCGAACGTCCATCGCGTCGTGGAACCGTTCCGGGAATTCCCGCCGGTAGTGATGGCGGTGCAATTCGAGCCTGAGGTCGATCTCGACCTGGGCCCGGCGCAGGGCTTCGAAATATTTCTCGACATCGCCGGGCTCAGGGTCGCCGGTGATCATCGACGCCATCATGAAGCTGGTGTCGACAATCTTGCGGAAGCCGAGCTGCTCGGCGAAATAATGCGGCCCGCTGAACAGGCTGGCCGCCGGAACCTCGCCGTCGACCAGCAATTCGAGCCGGCGGAACAGCAGCCCGTCCGCGAACGAGAGCCGGATGTCTTCGGGCGCCAGGAATTCTTCGAGCGTCTGGATGGTGGAATAGTGGCTGCCCGACTGGTAGCCGACCGAAATCGGAACGCCGGCGAGGTCTTCGGGCCGGCGGATGGCCGAGTCCGCCGGGACGAATATCCCGCATGGCGAGACCGAGTAGCAGCCGGCATAGAGCTTGCCGTGGCCGGAGGCCGCGGCGGCGTTGACCGTCCAGTGGCAGGCGGCGCTGACATCGCAGCTCCTGCCTCTTTCAAAGGTCTGGTAGGCGCCGATCCGGTCGCCCAGGTCGTGGTCGCTGCCGTGGCTGGAGCCGAGCTGCTCGCGAAACGTGTAGTCGAGCCCGACTTCGGAAAAGAACCCTTTCTCCTCCGCCACCCATTCATGCAGCCGCATATGCGGCGAAACGACGAAGCGTGCCATTATTTCGCTCCAGGTTCAGCGCTCGAACGATGATGCCACAGCTCGCCGGCCGGGGCCAGAACCGCTGCGGGAGGCGGTCCTTCCGGTTATTGGGCCGGTTACGCCGCCAGCGCGGTATCCAGCGCGCGGCCCAGCCGGTCGACGATGACTTCGAGATGGCCGCTGTCGACGATATAGGGCGGCGCGAGCAGGACATGGGCGCCGGCCAGGCCGTCGATGGTCCCGCCCATCGGATAGACCATCAGCCCCTCGGCCATTGCCGCGGCCTTGATGCGCGCGGGCAGCTTGCGTTCCGGCTCGAAGGGCTCCTTGGTGCCGCGGTCCTTGACGATCTCGATGCCGATCAGCAGGCCGCGCCCGCGGATGTCGCCGACATGCGGGTGCTGGCCGAGTTTCTGGCGCAGGCTCTTCTGCAATTCCTCGCCGCGCTCGCACACATTGGCGAGCAGGCCGTCCTCCTCAATGGCGTCGATTACGGCGTTGCCGGCGGCGCAGGCCACCGGGTGGCCCATATAGGTGTGGCTGTGCTGGAAGAAGCCGGATCCGTCGACGAAGGCGCGGAAGACGTGCTCGCCGACCATCACCGCGCCGATCGGCTGGTAGCCGGCGCCCAGCCCCTTGGCGAGCGTCAGCAGGTCGGGCACGACCTCGTCCTGCTCGCAGGAAAACATTGTGCCTGTCCGGCCCATGCCGCACATCACCTCGTCGAGAATCAGCAGGATGCCGTAACGGTCGCAGATTTCGCGGATCCGTTTGAAGTAGCCCGGCGTCGGCGGCACGGCGCCCGCCGTTGCCCCCATCACGGTCTCGGCGATGAAGGCGGCGACCGTATCGGGACCGAGCTCGAGAATCTTGTTCTCCAGTTCGTCGGCGACGCGCAGCCCGTAGATTTCGGGCGTTTCTTCGAGTTCGCGCCCGCGATACTCGTAGCAGGGCTCGATGCGGTGGGTCTCGATCAGCAGCGGCTCGAACTGGGCGCGGCGCCAACGGTTGCCGCCGGCGGCAAGCGCGCCCAGCGTGTTGCCGTGGAAGCTCTGGCGCCGGGTGATGAACTTGGTGCGCCCGGTCTCGCCGCGCTCGACGAAAAACTGGCGCGCCATCTTGAGTGCCGTTTCTATGGCCTCCGAGCCGCCGCTGACGAAGAACACCCTGTCGAGATCGCCGGGCGCGCGTTCGGCCAGCTTTTCCGCCAGCCGTTCGACGGGGTCGTTGGTGAAATAGCCGGTATGGGCGAAGGGGATTCTCTCCAGCTGTTCGGCGATCGCCCGTTTCACCCGGCCGTCGGAATGCCCCAGGCAGGACACCGCCGCACCGCCGCAACCGTCGAGATATTCCCGGCCTTCGGTATCGTAGACATAGACGCCGTCGCCGTGTGACACGGTCGGCATGGTGCCGGAGAGAGAGCGATGGAAAACGTGGGTCATGGGGCGGGAATCCGTCGCGCGGGATTGTCGGTAGCCGTCGAAAGGACGGTCGAGCAGCCTGCCGGATGTGTTCACTGTACCGTCCATGTTCAATCCCCGGACGCCCCAGCTGCGAAATTTCCACAAGACCATAAATCGAATTCGAAAACTTACAATATGCTGCGGTTCTCAAAGAGTAGTTTCTAAATGTGGTATCCGATTAGCCGCTGCGCATGAATCCGGAGGCCTGTCTGCCGGGCTCCGGCGCGAAGCGGCAATCCGAAACCGCCGGAAGCCGGATGGATCGACCGGCCAGAAGGCCGCGGCCGCCGATTGGGGCGCACGGCCGTTCCCCGAAAATCTGTGCTACGATTCGCGGCGGCGAAGACCGCGTTGCGCCGGGGAAGGGCAGAACATGGACCATGAAGCGTTGCGCTATCACGAGGCCGGGCGGCCGGGAAAACTGGCGATCCGCCCGACCAAGCCGCTCGCCAACCAGCGCGACCTGGCGCTGGCCTATACGCCCGGCGTCGCCGAAGCGAGCAGGGCGATCGCCGAACGGGCTGACGACGCGGCGCGCTATACGGCGCGGTCCAACCTGGTGGCTGTGGTGACCAACGGCTCGGCCGTGCTCGGCCTCGGCAATATCGGCGCGCTGGCGGCCAAGCCGGTCATGGAAGGCAAGGCCGTCCTGTTCAAGAAATTCGCCGATATCGACGTTTTCGACATCGAGATCGACGAGAGCGATCCCGACGCGCTGGCCGACACGATCCGGCGGCTCGAACCGGCCTTCGGCGCGATCAACCTGGAAGACATCAAGGCGCCCGACTGCTTCCTGGTAGAGAACCGGCTGAAGGCCGAGATGAACATCCCGGTCTTTCACGACGACCAGCACGGCACCGCCATCGTGGTCGGCGCCGCCATCGTCAACGGCATGCATCTGCTGGACAAAGACCTCGGCAGCGTCAAGCTGGTCTCGACCGGCGGCGGCGCGGCCGGCATCGCCTGTCTTAACCTGCTGCTCGATCTGGGCCTGAAGCGCGAGAATGTCTGGCTGCTGGATATCGATGGGCTGGTCCATTCGGGCCGCGAGGCCGAGCCGCACAAGGCCGCCTTTGCGCAGGACAGCGAGGCCCGCACGCTGGACGAGGTCATCGACGGCGCGGAAATCTTTCTCGGCCTGTCCGGGCCGAACGTGCTGAGCGCCGACCAGTGCCGCCGCATGGGGCCGGACCCACTCATCATGGCGCTGGCGAACCCGGTGCCGGAGATCATGCCCGAAGAGGTCCGCACCGTGCGCCCGGATGCCGTCATCTGCACCGGCCGGAGCGACTATCCCAACCAGGTCAACAACGTCCTGTGCTTTCCGTTCATCTTCCGCGGCGCGCTCGATGCCGGCGCGACCGCCATCGACCGCGAGATGGAACTCGCCTGCGTTACGGCGCTGGCGGAACTGGCGCGCGAGGGCATCACCGACGAGGTCGCCCGCGCCTATGGCGAACAGCGGCTGCATTTCGGCCGCGACTACCTGCTGCCGCGGCCGTTCGATCCGCGGCTGCTCGGCGCCTTGGCCCCGGCCGTGGCGAAGGCGGCAATGGAGAGCGGCGTGGCGGCCCGTCCGCTGGCCGATCTCGACGCCTACCGCGACCGGCTCTCGCGCTTCGTCTACCGCACCAGCTTCCTGATGCGGCCGATTTTCGACAGCGCCCGCGCGGCGCCGCGCAAGGTGATTTTCGCCGAGGGCGAGGACCGGCGGGTCCTCCGGGCGATCCAGAATATCCTCGACGAAGGCATCGCCGTTCCCGTCGCCACCGGGCGGCCGGACCGGATTGCTGCGCTGTGCGCCGAAATGGGCCTGCGCATCGCGCCGGGCCGCGAATTCGAAGTGTTCGACCTCGATTCCGAGGAACTGGTCGAGCGCTACGGCGAGAAACTGCACGCGCTGCGTGCCCGCGACGGCATCGGCCCGGACGCAGCCCGCAAGCTGTTCCGGACCAGCGATACGCTTGCCGCGGCGATGCACGTCCGCGAAGGCGGGGCGGCCTGCCTGATCTGCGGCACGACCGGCCATTACTCGACACATCTGGAGCGGATCGACCAGATCCTGGGAACCGGAGCGGAGACCGCCTCGGCCCTGGTGCCGCTCATCATAGATACCGGCACTGTCTTCATCGCCGACGGCTATGTGAACTACGAGCCGGATGCCGAGGAAATCGCCGGGATCTGCCGGATGGCGGCGGCGCAGGTGCGCGCCTTCGGCCTGACGCCGCGGGTCGCGCTGATCAGCCACGCCAATTTCGGCGCCTTTGCCAGCCCGAGCGCGGCCCGGATGCGCCGGGCGACCGAAATTCTCGGCGAGACGGGGGCCGATTTCGAGTTCGAAGGCGAGATGCAGCTCAATCTCGCCTTCGACAAGGCGGCGCGCGACCGGTTCCTGCCCGAGGCGCGGCTCACCGACCGGGCCAACATCCTGATCTTTCCGGGGATGGACGCCGCCAACGCGGCGATCCATGCCCTGTCCGCCCTCGGCAACGCCCAGCCGATCGGCCCGATCCTGCTCGGCTATGGCGGTGCGGCGCATATCGTGACCCCGAACGCCACCGTGCGCGGGCTGCTCAACGTCGCCGCCATTGCCAGCGCGGGCAAGGTCTGACCCGGACTTCTCACCGCAGGCTGTTTGCGGCTGGCGCGCTATCGCTATAAGGCGTGCTCGAACGAAAACCGCAAACCGGAAGCCCGATGACCATCCATCCCCGCCTTGCGCGCCAGAACGCGAAATTCGAGCCGTCGATCCGCACCGTCGCAGGGCGCTACCATGTCGCCTACGGCTACAGCCCGTCCAATTGCACGCTGATCGAGGGCGACGACGGTTGCGTGCTGGTCGATACGCTGCCGACGGTCGAATTCGCAGAGCCGGTCGCAGAAGCCTTCCGCCGGATCACGGACAAGCCGATCCGCGCCGTCGTCTACACCCATGTCCATCCGGACCATATCAGCGGCATCAAGGCCTTCGTCTCGGAGGAAGAGGTCCGCTCGGGCGCCGTCGAGGTGATCGCGCTCGACGAACTGACCGACCATCTGGCGCGGGACAGCGGCCTGCTCGCCCCCGTACTGGCGCGCCGGGCCATGTACACCTTCGGCTTCCAGTTGCCGCGCGACGAGAGCGGCAATGTCGGCTCTGGCCTCGGGCCGCCCAACATTCCGGGCCGGCGCAGCTTCATCGCGCCGACGCGGACCTTCGCCGGGCAGGAGGAAATCGAGATCGCAGGCGTCCGGCTGACCCTGATCCATCTGCCAAGCGAAACCGACGACCAGGTTGTCGTCTGGAGCGAGGATGACCGCGTTCTCCTTTCGGCCGACGTGATCCAGGGCGAAACCTTCCCGAACATCTACGCCCTGCGCGGCACGGGCTTCCGGAACCCTATGGTCTGGGCCCGCGCCATCGACCGGCTGCGCGGCCTGCGGCCCGAGACGCTGATCCCGCATCACGGCCGGCCGGTCGGCGGTGCGGTAGCGGTGAACGAGGTTTTGACGGCGTATCGCGACGCCATCCAGTACTTGCACGACCAGACGGTGCGCTGGATCAACAAGGGCGCGATGCCGGACGAACTGGCCGAGCGTGTCGCCATGCCACCGCACCTGGCAGACCACGACTGGCTCGGCGAGTTCTATGGCAGCTACAAGCACTCGGCGCCGGCGATCTACGCCGGCTATGTCGGCTGGTTCGACGGCGATCCTGCGAAGCTCGATCCGCCGCCGCGGCGGGAACGGGCGGCGCGCTACGTCGCCCTGATGGGCGGCCGGGACGCCCTGCTCGGCGAGGCCCGCAAGGCCCTGGACGACGGCGACGATCAATGGTCGGCCGAACTGGCGGGCTGGCTGGTCGCGGCCGACACCGGCGACGGCGCGGCCCGCACCCTGCGCGCCGATGCGCTGCGTCGTTGGGGCCTCGCGCAGGCGAATACCAACTGGCGCAACTGGGCCCTGACCGCCGCATTGGAACTGGAGGACGGGCTCAAGCCGCCCCGCGGCCTGCCGTTCGGCCATCCGGACACGGTGCGCACCTTCCCGATGGCCCGGATGCTCGGAACGATGACTGTCCGGCTGCGGGCGGAGGCGGCGCTGGACACGCATGTGACGGTCGCCTTCGAAACAACGGACACGGAGGAGGCGTGCGCGCTGGAGGTCCGCCGCGGTGTCTGCCAGTTTCATGCCGATCCGCCGGACCGGGCCGATATCCGTTTGCGTTTCAGCCGGGCCTTCCTCGAATCGACCGTGACCGGCGGTGGCGGATTTGCCGCCGGCATCTCGGGCGGCGATGTAATCGCGACCGGGGATACCAACGGGATCGACGCCTTCTTCGCGCTGTTCGAAACGCCGTCGCTCGACATGCCGATCGTCGCGCGTTAGGCGGGCGCTCGACCCGCCGAATTCGGAGCTGTCCTGCATCTCTGTAGGGGAGGGTTTCAAACCCTCCCCTACGTCCCCTCCGCTCGGACTGGAGCCGAGTCAGAGTATTTTCCACCTTCTCCTCTAAGCCACCGCCGGCACTTCCGCAGCGATCTCATGCACGCCGAGCACCGGGAGGCCCTGCTTGGCGCGGTCCGGCCTGTCCCACCGCAGGTCGTCGGCGAGGCAGGATACGACGCTGGCCTTGACGCCGCCGAGCGCCGTGTCGAACGCCCGGTGGACATGGCCGCAGAAGATGCCGGCGACGGTATCGTGGCGCTGCAGTTCGGCGATCAGCGCTCCGGCATCGTCCCAGGGGTCGAAATGGCGCGGATAAGGCCCGACCGCGACCTCGAAGGGCGGATGATGCAGGAAAAGGCAGGCAGGACGCGACGCATCGGCCTCCAGCATCCGGCGGATATGGGCGAGTCGTTCCGCGCAGAGCCGGCCCTTGCTGACGCCTTCGTTGAGCGAATCGACGATAATCAGCCGCGCTGGAAAGTCCTCGACGGCATACTGCACGAAGGGCATGTCGGACCGGATGTGGCGGCCGTCGGCGAACGCCGCGGCGAGGGTCCGCCGGTCGTCGCGGTTGCCGGGCAGGACGAAATACGGCGCCGATAAGCGGTCGAGCAGTGTCCGCGCGGTGCGGTATTCCTCGATGCGCCCGTTATGGGCAATATCGCCGGTGTGGACGACAGCGTCGGGCGGCTGCTCCAGGGCGTCGATCCAGGCGACGCAGGCTTCGAGACCGGCCGCGCGCTCCGGCCGGTCGTGGGAGATATGCGTGTCGGAGAGATGGACGATCCGCATGGTCTGTGTCGTTCCGGAATGCGCGGCCGTAACGCCGGCCGGGTCACGGGCTAGCAGCAGCCGTGGCGCCGGGGCAGTGCGTCAGATCGCTGCGGACAGGAAAGAGGCACTGTTTCATGGGACCCAATCCGCCATCGCTCGAAGAGCTGACCCAGCGGCTCATCGCCTTTCGCGACGCGCGCAACTGGCGCCAGTTCCATTCGCTCAAGGATCTGATCGTCTCGCTCAACCTGGAGGCGGGCGAACTGCTCGAACTGACCCAGTGGAAATCCGAGCGCGATTTCGAGCGCGAAGCCGAAGGCGCCGACATGCGCGCCCGGCTGGCCGAGGAATGCGCCGATGTCCTGGTCTACCTGCTGCTGATCGCGCAGCGAACCGGCATCGATCTTCCCACCGCCGCCGCCGAAAAGATCGCCGCCAACGAAGCGAAATACCCGGCCGACAAGGCCTACGGCAGCGCCGCGAAATATACCGAGCTGTAGCCCGGTTCATTCCCGCCCGCGATAGTGGTCGATCAGGATCTGTGCGACTTCGGGGCGGGAGAATTCCGGCGGCGGCGCGATGCCCTTGCCCAGCATCTCGCGCACCGCGGTGCCGGAGAGCAGGATGAAATCCTCCTTCGCATGACCCGGCGCCTCGCGCATCATCACGACCTTGTTCAGCTTCTTCGACCAGGCGGTATGGTCGGCCTTGAAGAGCTCGATCCGCAGCGCATCGCCGGGGATATCGTCGAAGATTTCCTGGGCCTCGAAAGGCTCGTAATAGTCCCCGACTCCGGCATGGTCGCGCCCTACGATGAAATGCGACGCGCCCATATTCTGGCGAAAAATGGCGTGCAGCACGGCTTCCCGCGGGCCGGCATAGAGCATGTCGAAGCCGTAGCCGGTAATCATTGCCGAGTTCGGCGGGAAATACAGGTCGACCATCTTGCGGATGGTGGCGTCGCGCACCGGCGCCGGGATGTCGCCGGGCTTCAGCTTGCCGAGCAGCATGTGGATGACGACGCCGTCGGCCTCCAGCCGTTCCATCGCGATCCGGCACAACTCCTCGTGGGCGCGGTGCATCGGATTGCGGGTCTGGAAGGCGACGACGCGGCGCCAGCCGCGTTCGGCAATCTCCTGCCGGATCGACACCGCGGTGCGGAAAGTGTCCGGAAACTCCGTCTCGAAATAGCTGAAGTTCAGCACCCGGATCGGCCCGGACAGCGCCACCCTGCCCTGGGCCTGGAAATCGGCCACTCCAGGATGGGCCGGATCGGCGGTGCCGTAGACCTGCGCAGTCAGTTGGTTGAATTCGGCGTCGGAGAAGGTCTCGACCGCCGTCACCTCCTGCACGGCGAGCACCGGCGCGCCCTCGACATTGGGATCGCGCAGCGCAATCCGCGATCCGGGCGCGATTGCGCCGTCGTCACCGACCAGATTGAGCACCGGCGTCGGCCAGAACAGGCCGCCGGCGGTGTGCATGGACCGGCCGACCGAGAGGGCATCGGTCTTGTCCATGAAGCCGTCGAGCGGCGTGAAATAGCCGCCGCCCAGCATGACGGCGTTGCTGGCCGCTGCAGAGGCGACCGCGATGGAGGGCAGCGATTCCGCCTCTTCCGCAAGCCGCCCGCGTTCGTCCGCATCCTCGACAAACAATGGATTGAGGCGCGCGGCGCCGTGCGGGGCGATCAGGTTCGACATGCAGTTGACTCCGGAAAATCGGCAGGACAGTCGCCGGACGGATTGCCCGCCCGCCGCCACGGCTGGACAGCCCGGAACAAGGGCGGTTCGGCGGTTCCTCTTTTCATGGAAAAAGCGTTGCGTTCAACCGGTTTGTGCACTACCCGACGCGCAACGGCGGCCGTCGGCCCGCGAACCGCCCCGCCATCCGGTTCGTGGGCCGGTTCGTGGGCCGGTTCGCGCTTGTTAAATTCGAAAGTTTGAATATGATGCCGCATCCTTGCCTCGGAGGGTACCGGATTGTAAGCGTTTCTCCGGGGCTCGGCCGTTTATGGGGGACTTGATGGCCATCGAAAATCCTTTCGCCGCCCTGGCGGCGGACGTGTCGCCGGTTGTCATGCAGATCTACGTGATCGTAATGATCCTGTTCGTCGCGGGCGGCACGCTGTTCGATATCCTGCACAAGCAGAGCGCACGCTATTTCTTCCGCGACTGGCGCAATGCCCAGGACAAGGGCACCGGCACTGTGGGCGGCGGGCAGGTGGCCAGCCTTGCCGTAAAGACCGTCGCATCGGAGATCGTGACGTCGTCTGAATTCTGCAACGCCCGGCGAAGGATTGCCCATCTGCTCACCATGTACGGCTTCCTGGCGTATGCGATCGCCACGGCGATCATGGTGTTCGGCTTTACAGATGCGAACGCGGCGACGCCGCCGGTCCTGCCGATCCTGTGGACCGTCGGCGCGCTGATGGTCTGCGTCGGCGGCTACTGGTTCTGGTTCTTCATCCGGGCCGACGTTTCCGCCGAGGGCCATTCGCCGTTCCGGATCATCCGGGCCGACCTGTTCATCCTGTCCCTGCTGTCCAGCACAACCTTCGGCCTGATCTGGTCCTTCGTCCAGCCGGGCGGCAGCTGGTGGTCCTATCTTTTCCTGGCGCTGTACCTGATTGCGACGACCGTGCTGTTCGGATCGGTTCCCTGGTCCAAGTTCTCGCACATGTTCTTCAAGCCGGCCGCCGCGCTCCAGAAGCGCGTCAACGAAGCCAACGGTACCCGCCGCAACCTGCCGGCTCCGGCGGACCGCCCGGTGACCTTCGGCAGCGCCCGCCGCCAGCCCAACCACTATTGATGCCGCCCGTTACCGGCCTTCTCCAGGGGAGTTAGCGAAAACCCATGCCGACTTTCGTCTACATGACAAGTTGCGACGGCTGCGGGCACTGCGTCGATATCTGCCCGTCCGACATCATGCACATCGATACGACCTATCGACGGGCCTACAACATCGAACCCAACATGTGCTGGGAATGCTATTCCTGCGTGAAGGCCTGCCCGCAGAACGCGATCGACTGCCGCGGCTATGCCGACTTCGCGCCCCTCGGCCACAGCGTCCGGGCGCTGCGCGAGGAAGAGAAAGGCACGATTTCCTGGAAGATAAAGTTCCGGAACGGCAGCGAGAAAAACTTCGTCTCGCCGATCCGGACAACGGACTGGGGAACGATCCAGTCACCGGCCGACTACGCCGCGCCCGGCGCCGAAGAATACAGGAACCAGGAGCTGGCGCACGAGCCGGATGCCCTGAACATAGAAGGAGGGCTGCCCGCACTTGCGCCGGAGCAGCTCAAGCAGGGAGTAGTCTAGTGGGCCTGTTCTCGCGCAGAAAAACCGTCTTCGTCGATTCGGACGTCCTCGTCATCGGCGGCGGCATGGCCGGCTGCGGGGCCGTCTACGAATCCCGCTACTGGGGCCGCGACCTCAAGGTCGTGTGCGTCGAGAAGGCCAACATCGAGCGCAGCGGCGCCGTCGCCCAGGGTCTCTACGCCATCAACTGCTACATGGGCATGCAGTGGGACGAGAACCAGCCGGAGGACCATGTCCGCTACGCCCGTAACGACCTGATGGGCCTGGTGCGCGAGGATCTCGGCTACGACATCGCCCGGCATGTCGACGGCACCGTGCACAAGTTCGAGGAATGGGGCCTCCCGATCATGAAAGACCCGGAGACCGGGCGCTATCTGCGGGAAGGCAAGTGGCAGATCATGATCCACGGCGAGAGCTACAAGCCCATCGTCGCAGAGGCCGCCCGCAAGGCCGCCACGGAAGTCTACAACCGGATCATGGTCACCCATCTGCTGATGGACAAGACAAAGCCGAACCGGGTCGCCGGCGCGGTCGGCTTTAACGTGCGCACCGGCGATTTCTACGTTTTCAAGGCCAAGTCAGTGATCGTCTCGGCGGGCGGCGCCTCGCACATCTTCAAGCCGCGCGCCGTCGGCGAAGGTATGGGGCGGACCTGGTATGCGCCCTGGAGCAGCGCCTCGGCCTATGCCCTGCCGATCGAGGTCGGCGCCAAGATGACCCAGATGGAGAACCGCATCGTCCTGACCCGCTTCAAGGACGGCTACGGCCCGGTCGGCGCCTATTTCCTCCATCTCAAGACCTACACCCAGAACGCCTACGGCAACGAATACGAATCGACCTGGTACGAGCACACCAAGTCGCTGGTCGGCGACTATGTCGATCGGCATCCGGTGCCGACCTGCCTGCGCAACCACGCCATGCTTGAGGAGCTCAAGGCCGGCCGCGGCCCGATCCGCATGGTGACGACCGAAGCCTTCCAGGATCCGCACAAGGAAACGGTGGGCTGGGAGAATTTCCTCGGCATGACGATCGGCCAGGCCGTCGTCTGGGCGTCCCAGAATATCGATCCCAAGCACATCAACCCGGAACTGACGACGTCCGAGCCTTATGTCATGGGCTCCCACGCGACCTGCTCCGGCGCCTGGGCCAGCGGGCCGGAGGACTATGCGCCCGACGACTACCAGTGGGGCTACAACCGGATGATGACGGTCGACGGCCTGTTCGGCGCCGGCGACACCATCGGCGGCACGGCGCACAAATTCTCGTCGGGCTCGTTCACCGAAGGCCGCATCGCCGGCAAGGCCGCCGTCAACTATGTCGCCGATCTCGGCAACGAGCCGCCGCAGGTCGACGAACAGGAATACCGCGCACTCGAAAAGACGGTCTTCCAGCCGATGGAGAACTATGCGGTCGGCCGGAACGAGATCGTCGCCGGCACGGTCTCGCCCAGCTACCTGCTGCCGATCCACGGGCTGCAGCGCCTCGAGAAGATCATGGACGAGTATGTCGGCGGCATCAGCGCCCATTACACGACCAACACGCCGCTGCTCGACCGCGGCCTCGAACTGCTCGAAATGCTCAAGGAAGACATGAACCATATGGGCGCCGAGGACCTGCACCAGCTTCAGCGGACCTGGGAGCTTCACCACCGGGTGCTGGCTTCCGAAAGCGTGACGCACCACACCATGTTCCGCGAGGAGACGCGCTGGCCGGGCTACTATTACCGGGCCGACCATCCGAAGCTGGACGACGACAACTGGCACTGCTTCACGCTGTCCCGCTACGACCGCGAGAGCGACTCGTGGGAGATGGAAAAGGCGCCGGTCTACCACATCGTGGATTGAGGGGCGGGCAGGCCGGGCGCGATGCTCGGGAGACTCACCCCGGCGCCTTGACCCGGACGGTCACGATATCGGTATCGTGATACTGCTGGTGATGGACCGACGACGCGACGTGGCGCAGCAGGCGTAGAGAAAATTCCTGCTCCGCCGGCGGCCCGGCGGCCTGTTCGCCGAGCAGAGCGACCCGGTCCTGCAGGTTTTCGTCGCCCGTCCCGGCGAGAAATTCCAGCACGGCCTCCCCTTCTTCCTTGTGCGCAACGAGGAACAGGCGCCGCGGCGTCTCGCCTTCCCGTCCTTCCTCCCGTTCCAGCAGCGTCAGCACCGTTTCCTCCCCGGCGGTATCGAGCCGGTCGGCCATCCTTTCGTCCCAGCCGCTGCGCGCCGCAAATTCGGCGAGGAACTTGCGCAACTCGGGCAGGCCGGACGCCGCGAACGGCAACTCGATCCGCCTCGGCCGCGGTTTGGCGGCTTCCACGAACAGGGTGAGCAGCAGCGCCACCAGGCCGCCCGCCGTCATGCCGTTCTGCAGGATGCCGCCGGCGAAATCCGCGAAAATTTCCGGAAAGATCACGCCGTTCTGGAAGCCGACGCCGGCCCAGAAGGAAACGCCCGCGACCAGGCCCTTGCGATAGTCGATGCCGTCCTGGACCACGATCTTCATCCCCAGAACGAAGAGCATGGCCAGCAGGACGGTGATGTAGGCGGCGGCAACCGGGTTCGGGATCGCCAGGACGACGGCGAGCGCCTTGGGGCAGAAGGCGAGAACGACGAAAATTGCGCCCGCGGCAATGCCAACGGAACGGGCGCCGACCCCGGTCAATTCGGTAACCGCTATGCTGGTCGAATAGGTCGTGTTCGGGACCGTGCCGGCCAGGCCGGACAGCAGGTTGCCCACGCCGTCGGCCGTCACCGCGCCCTGCACGGCGCGGAAATCCGCCGCGCGCGGCTTGCGCCAGGAGACATGCTGGATGCCGACGGAATCGCCGATCGTCTCGAGCGCGCCGACCAGGGTTACGAAAACGAAGGCCGGCAGCAGCGACCAGAAAACCGGGCCGAAGTCCAGATCGAAGCCCGGCCAGGCGAGGGCAGGAAGCCCAATCCACGCCGCATCGGCGACCCGAGCCGTGTCGTAGATGCCGAAATATCCGGCGACGCCGCAGGCGACCGCGATCCCGATCACCGGCGCCCACAGCCGCAACGAGCCTTTCGCCTTCAGGGCGATCCCGACGATGACGGCGACGGCGACGAGAGCGCATACCGGCGCTGCGGCGGCCGGGGCGCCCTTCGGCACGTCGCCCAGCATCTTGAAGATGATCGGCATGACCGCGACGGGAATCAGCATGATTACGGTGCCGGCGACGGTCGGTGTGAAGATGCGCCGGAACAATGACAGCCGCGAGGCGAGCGCGAACTGGAACAGGGAGGAAATCACGACCAGGGTCGCCAGCATGCCGGGCCCGCCCTGCGCGATCGCCGTGATGCAGACCGAGATGAAGGCGCCCGAAGTCCCCATCAGCAGGACATAGCCGGCGCCGATCCGGCCCAGCCGGACGGCCTGCATTACGGTCGTCACGCCACTCACGATGACGGCGGCAAAAACGGCCCAGGACAGGAATTCCGGCGTGCCGCCGGCAGCCCGGATCACGATCACCGGCGTCAGCACGACACCGGCGACGGTGAGCATGGCAAGCTGGGCGCCGAGGCCGACGGACAAGGATACCGGCGGATTCTCGTCAGGTTCGTAGCGAACGCGCGCGTTCATGCTTGTCGAATCGTCAGCCATCGACCGGTCCCTCGTTCCGCGCAGCGCGGCTGTCTGATCCTGACGAGCGCGGTTGCGGCCGCGCTCGGCAATTCCCTCAGACGATCTTCCGCCGCGCCTCCTGTGTGAGTTCTTCTCCCGCGTCGGCGACGGCTTCCGCCAGCAGGTCGATCCAGTGCTGGCCGTGAGCGGAAAGGCGATTGGCCAGGCCGATCCGCCGGGACGGTTCCGGCGAATCGAAACGCAGGAAACTCAGGCCGTGCGCCGCTGCGCCTTCGCAAAGCGCCGCGGTTTCGGGGAGCAGCGTAAGGCCGGAATCGGCCGCTACGAGGCGCGAGAGCGTGGCAAGGGATTCGGCGCCGCGGCGAACCTCCTGCTGACGCCACATGGAACAGGCGCCAAGAACCTGATCGGCCAGGCAATGGCCGTCCGCCAGCGTGAGGAGCGGGCCGATATCCGCGCGCGACATATCCTCAGGATTGGGCACGAGCCCTTGCGCACGCAAGGCGTCGAGCCGTTCGGCCCGCCCGGCGATCAGAAAGCGGTCCTCGAACAGATCCCGTTCCGGAAGTTCCATCATCCCCAGCGGCAGCGAAACGATCGCCGCGTCGAGCCTGCCGGCGAGAAGAGCGGATACCAGATTCTGTCCGGTCGTCTCCAGCACGTTGGGTTCGACCCTGGGCGACGCTGCGTTCAACCGCTTCATCAAGCCCGGAAGAATATACGGCGCCAGCGTGGAGACGATTCCGAGCGCGATCCTGAGGGAACCCTCTTCATACTGTTCTCCCATGGTCTCGAGCAGGAGCGTCTCATCCAGGACTCTCAGCGTCTGCTCGTGGACCTCCTTTCCGAGCCGGGTAAGAAGCACGCCGCGGCTTTCGCGCTCGACCAGCGGCCCGCCGAGCGTGCCCTCGAGTTCACGGATCTGCAGGGAAAGCGCAGGTTGAGAGACGAAGACGCTCTCGGCCGCGCGGCTGAACGAACCGTGTTCGACCAGCGCCTGAAAATAGCGGAGCTGACGCAGGGTAACGGGCAAGGCCTCAAATCTCCTTTCGCATTCGTCGCGACAGCGGGATTGTATCCGTGTGCCGGGAAACCGGCATGCCCTGCCGACGAGGCCGACGCCTGCGCCGGAACTGCTATCCCCGTCGCATCAGCCGGCAGCGTTGGTAATATTGCACCATAGCATGGACATAGACGGTTTGCGCACTTTCCGGATGGCGTGCCGGCGCCTGGCCAGCTAAAGCGGCGATCCGACATCCAGCCCGGATTTCGCACCACGATCTTGGCCGAGATGACCGACGCGAACGAAATGCCTGACTCCAGCCCTCCGCCGCCGCGGGCCGCGCACCGCATGAATGCCGGCGACTGGGGCCTGTTGCTCAGCCTGTCGGGCCTGTGGGGGCTTTCCTACCTGTTCCAGAAAATCGGTCTTTCCGAACTGCCGGTCTTTTCGGTCGTTCTCGCGCGCGTCGGACTGGCTGCGGTCCCGCTGGTCGTCATCCTCTACGCGCTCGGTCAGCGCCTGCCCACGGCACCCGGTATGTGGGCAGGCTTCATGGCGATCGCGCTGCTCAACAATGTCGTGCCCTTCTCCCTGATCATCGGGGGCCAGCAGTGGATCTCAACCGGCATGACGGCGATCCTGATCGGCATCACGCCGATGATGAGCGTCGTGCTGTCCCATTTTCTGGGCGAGGAGCGGATGACGGTCGGGCGGGTCGCCGGGGTTGCGGTCGGGCTGGCCGGACTGGTCGTCCTGGTCGGGCCCGAAGTGCTCGGCGGGTTCACGCTCGGCTTGATGGGGCAGCTTCTTACCCTCGGCGCGGCCCTGTCCTACACGCTGGCCGCGATCTACGGGCGGCGATTTCGGGACGTGCCGCCGCTGGTGCTCTCGACCGGGCAGTTCGTCTGCGCCACCGCGATCATGCTGCCGGTTGCGGCCTTTACCGACCGGTTCTGGACCTATCCGGTCAGCGGGGGCGTGTGGGCTGCGCTGCTTGCGCTGGCGCTGTTCGGCACGTCGCTCGGCTATATCCTCTATTTTCGGCTGCTCGCGCGGGCCGGGCCGACCAATCTGCTGCTGGTCACGTTCCTGGTGCCGGTCGGCGCGACGGTTACCGGCGTCCTTTTCCTGGAAGAGACGGTAACGACCACCGCCCTCGGCGGCATGGCCTTGATTTTTCTCGGCCTCGCGGTGATCGACGGCCGCCTGTTCCTTCCGCTGCGCCGCCGGTAGCCGGTATACGCCGGGCCGCGGTCGATTGCGGTCAGTCCATGGCTTCGAAGCGCCAGTAGTGCGCCCAGCGGATCAGCTCCTCGTCGGACATCTGGAACAGGATGGCGTCCTCGGCCGCGCTGTGTTCGGCCGTCTTCCACGACGGCGAAACGAAGGTGTCTCCATAGGTCCAGTCGATCGCGGTGCCGTCGACGACCGAACGGCCGCTGCCCTGCATGACGACGAAGGCGCTGTTCGCCGTGCAGCGGTAGGGCCGGCCCCGGAAACCGCCGTCCATGCGGTGCATGGTGATCGCGATGGTCGGCATTTGCGGAGTCTCGTAGCGGATGCGGCGGCCGAAATGCCCTTCCGGGTCAGGCGCGGCCGCCTCCAGTTCCCGGAGCGTGCGTTCCATGGGGAAGCGATAGGGCGAATCCGTGACAGTCCGCTTTATCGGCTCCATGCCGGCGGGATGGCCCTCGACATACATCGGCTCCAGCAGGTGGACAAGCGGCACGTCCAGCCCGTCGAACCAGTAGGCCTGTTCGGCGCCGTCATGGCCGTGGCCGTGCCACGAGCCGCCCGGCGTCAGTACGACATCGCCGGTCAGCATCGGGTGCTTCTCGCCGTCGACGACGGACCAGGCGCCGTCGCTGTCGAGGATCACCCGCAGCGCGTGGGGCGCGTGCCGGTGGCTGGCGGCCTGCTCGCCGGGCAGGATGGTCTGGTAGGCGCAGATCAGGGTACGCGCGGTCGCGATGTCGTTGCCGGGGATCGGGTTGCGCATGATCAGGTTGCGACGCTCGGCGAGATCGGTACCGATCAGCCGGGCCGCACCGTCCATCGCCGCCCGTGCTTCCTCGTATTTCCAATGCACGGGCAGGAAATCCGTATGCGGTTCGCGATACAGGATCGGCACGTCGCGGTCGATCCAGCCTGGCGTCAGGCCGCGCTCGGCGGCGCGCGCGGTCAGGCTGTCGAGATCGGGCGCATTGCGCAGTTCGTCATGGGAAAGGATCGCGCCGTCCATTGGGTGTCTCCCGGTGAACCGATCGAAGGCCGCAGTCTACAGGAAAGCCGGATGACCGAGACAGCCCTTTTCCATCGGGCGGGCCGTTGCCCGATTCGCAGGGCGAACTGTTGCGCATTCGAGGCAGGTGAACCCCCGGTCACGAAGGCCCGCCAGCGGCGGAATTATCCACAGAACATGTTGCGCCTGAAATGCACGGATCGCAACGGTTCGCCCGGCTGCACGTGTTTCCGCGAGCGATGGCGAACGGCGGCCCGCATTGCACACAATGCACAATAATGCTAGCGTGCAGATGCACTAGTATGTCCTGAACGATTAGGTGCAAATACAAAAGGGGATGGAAAATGGCGCAGGATTCGGGCAGTCAGAGTTCAGGCTTCTTCGGGTCGCAAGACGACGTTCACGAGGAATTTCATTCCAAACCGGTCCCCTTGGGAAACAGGCTGGGGTTTGCCGAACCCGCCTGGGTCTGGTCCGGTTTCGGCATCGCCTTCATCTGCGCCGTGATCGGCGGCCAAATTCAGCAGGGGATGGGGACCGTCGATGCAATTTTCGCCATCCTGCTCGGCAATTTCATCCTCTTCGTCTATTCCGCGCTGATCGGCTATCCGAGCGGCAAATGGGGGATCAATTTCCCGCTCGCCGTCCGCTATGTATTCGGGCGGGCCGGCGCCGTGGTCCCGGTGATCGTACTGGCCCTGCTGGTCACGGGATGGTACGCGTTCCAGGCATGGCTGACCGCCGATATTCTCAAGGTTGCGTTCGGCCTTGAAGGCAAGGTGGTCGTCGGCATCATCGCGCTGATCGCCGGCATCGTCTACGCCATCCCGGTAATTTTCGGCATCCGCCATATGGCGCTGGTCCGCAAGGTCGCGATTCCGGCAATGGTCATCTTCGCCGCCTACTACCTCATCACCCGGGTGATTCCGGCAGGAGGTTCGCTTTTCGAAGGCGAGGGCAGCGGCAAGATCGCCTTCTGGACCGGAGTCGGCATGGCCTGGGCGACCTTCGCGGTCTCCGGCACCATGACCGGCGACATCGTGCGCTATGCGAGAACCGGCAAACAGGCCGTCAGCGTCACAGCCGTCGCGTTTATCTTCTCGAACGCCCCGTTCATGATCATCGGCGCCCTGATCTCCGCGACGATCAAGGATCCGGCGACCGTCTACTTCTTCGACCAGAAGTCCCTGGCGGTGCTGATCCCGCTGGTCGTGCTCGCCATCCTGAGCAACTGGTCGACCTGCGACGCGTGCCTCTACAACGCGGCGATGGGCTTCACCAACTCGCTTCCGGGCTTCAACTGGCGCATGGCGGCCATTTTCGGGTCGGTCATCGGGTTGATCGCGGCGGCCACGGGCTTCATCAGCGACATCGTGGTCTGGCTGCTCACGATCGGCCTGCTGGTGCCGCCGATCGGCGGCGCCATTATCGCCGACTACTTCGTTGTCCGCGGCGACAAGGGCTTCTCGGTCGAACGCAGTGCCGCGGTCAACTGGGCGGCTGTGATCGCCATTATCGTCGGCGTGGTGCTCGGCTATATCGTGAACGAGCGGTATCCGACCTTCCTGTTCGGAATAACCGGCCTCGTTTCGTCCTTCGTCGTCTATGTGATCCTCGCCAAGGCGGCGCCGGCCGCCATGGGCGCCGATCTGGGCGACGAGAGCACCGGGGCGGAAGCCGAGGCGGAGGCGTGAGCGCAGTTGCACGTTGACGGCCCCGGGGCTGCGGCCCCGGGGCTGACGCCTTCGCAATGACCTTTCCGGGGTGACAATCCCGCGGTAATGGTCCCCGATTCGCAAACTCAGAGATCCGTAAGGAGCCAGCAATGACCAGCGGCAACGACATCTGCCGGATGACGGCTGTCGAGATCGCGCAGCGTGTGCGCGACAAGGAGATTTCCCCAAGCGAGGTCGCCGAAGCCTCGATCGCCCGGATGGAAGCCCTCGATCCGGTGCTGCACGCCTATTGCACGCCGACGCCGGATCTGATGCGCGCCCAGGCCAGGGCGGTCGAGGACAAGATCGCAGACGGCGGGGACGCCGGCCCGCTCGCCGGCGTGCCGGTCGGGATCAAGGACCTCGTCGTCATGAAGGACTATCCGACCGTCTCCGGTTCCATGGCCTACAAGGATTATGTGTCAGACGTGGACGATGTGGTGGTCGAGCGGCTGAAGGACGCCGGCTCGCTCATTCTGGGCAAGACCAACGTGCCGGAATTCGGCTATTCCGGCGTCGGCCACAATCCCGTGTTCGAGACGACGCGCAACCCGTGGAACACCGACATGACTCCGGGCGGCTCCTCGGCCGGCTCGGTGGTCTCGACCATCACGGGCATGACGCCCTACGCCATCGCGTCGGACGGCGGCGGCTCGATCCGCATTCCCTCCTGCCTGACCGGCACCTACGGCCTCAAGGCTTCGATGGGCCGGGTGCCGTTGTGGCCCGGCACCAAGGACGAGCGCTATCCCGGCGTCTCGTCCTGGGAATCCATCGAGCATATCGGCCCGGTCGCGCGCACCGTGCGCGACGCCGCGCTGATGATGACCGTGATCGGTTCAGGGCCGGACGCGCGAGACCGCCATACGTTGCCGGGGCCGGAGTTCGACTGGCTGGCCTGCTGCGAGGGCGATATTTCCGGACTGCGGGTCGCCTACAGCCCGGACTGGGGCTATGCCGCCGTCGATCCGGAAGTGCGCGCACTGGTCGATGCCGCGGCGCAGGCGTTCGAGAGCGATCTCGGCTGCACGGTCGAGGTTGCCCACCCGGGCTTCGAGGACCCCTATCTGTGGTTCTGGGGGCTGGTTGCACTGGAATCCGACCTGCGCGGCCTGCGCAAGATGGTCGAGGAGCACGGCCACGAGATGACGCCGCATCTGGTCGATTTCATCACCCGGCCGTGGACCGCCGAAGACCTGACCGACGCCGTGATGGGGCGCAAGACGGTGACCAACAAGATGGCCGCCTTCATGGAGAATTACGACATTCTCCTGACCCCGACCCTCGCCGTGCCGGCCTTCCCGGTGCACATGCAGGGGCCGGAGAAGATCGACAACCGGATCGTCGAGCCGTTCAAGTGGCTGGCCTTCACCTTCCCGATCAACATGACGGGCCAGCCCGCCGCTTCGATTCCGGCGGGCTTCACCGAGGCCGGGTTGCCGGTCGGCCTGCAGATCGTCGG
>LXNI01000209.1_pt1 | contig 73979 bp, 78 predicted proteins | sample 809091 | NCBI WGS metagenome assembly LXNI01 (sample SAMN04870527, study PRJNA318959) | sponge metagenome | biome: 01000161; feature: marine sponge reef; material: water | host: Sarcotragus foetidus | place: Greece: Milos, Mediterranean Sea | collected 2013-05-29 | depth 5-7 m
CATCCCGCCTGGACTGCGTTGCTCGTCGCTTGCATATGCCCGATATGCGCGCTCCTCGCGCCTTGCCAGGCGGGCGTCTCGCCAGTCTCGGTGCGACGCGGGGTTCTGCCACGGGCTGCTAGAACTCCAGGGCCGCGGGCCTGCCGGCCCGCTCGGCCTTCTCCATGCGCTTGCGCAACATGCGGCGCTTGAGCGGGGACAGGTAGTCGATGAACAGCCTGCCGTCCAGGTGATCGATCTCGTGCTGAATGCAGATCGACGCAATTCCCTCCAGTTCCTCTTCCAGCGGCTCCATCTGCGCCGTATAGGCCCGAACCCGGACCCGTTCGGCGCGCGGCACTTCGGCGGTGAACTCGGGCACCGAAAGACAGCCCTCCTCGCTGACCACCTCGCCCTCGGAGGAAACGATTTCCGGATTGACGTAGCAGCGGGGCGAATCGCGTTCCTCGGAAACGTCCATCACCAGCACGCGCTCGGCGACGTTCACCTGGATCGCCGCGAGACCGACGCCCTTGCGCGCGTACATGGTCTCGAGCATGTCGTCCGCAAGCCGCCGCAATCGTTCGCCGGCCACCGCTACCGGTCTGGCCTTGCGGCGCAGCCGCCGGTCCGGAAACGTCAGTATTCTCAGTTCCGCCATCGGTGTGGTATTTTCCCACAGTCACCAAAGGAATTCCCGCATGGAAGCAGAACCCTGGATTACCCTGCAATTGTGTCCCGCGCTGTCGCCATTGGTGCGGCTCAGGCTGCTCAGGCGATATGGCGAAGCAAATGCCGTCATTGCCGCGCCGGGAAACGAACTGCTGCAAGCCGGCCTGAAGCCATCCGTCCTGAAATGGCTGCGGCAGCCGGACCCCGCCGTAATCGCACCCTGTCTGGACTGGCTTGCCGGGGACAGCGCGCACCTCGTCCCGTTTTCCGACACGCGCTTTCCGTCGCTGTTGCGTGAAATCGACGACCCGCCCGCGGCGTTGTTCGTCCTGGGAGAGGTTGACGTGCTGGCCGAGCCGCAGATCGCAATCGTGGGCAGCCGCGCGGCAACGCCCCTGGGACGGTCGACCGCGGCGGACTTTTCCCGCGCGCTCTGCCGCCGCGGCCTCTCCATCGCCAGCGGACTCGCCGAAGGCATTGATGCGGCCGCGCACGAAGCGGCCGTGGACTGCGGCGGCGCCACCGTCGGGGTAAGCGCGACCGGACTGGACCGGGTCTATCCGCGGCGCAACAGGGAACTGGCCCGCCGCATCGCGGATGTCGGCGCGCTTGTCTCGGAAAACCCGCCCGGTATCGAATTGCAGCAATGGATGTTTCCCCGCCGCAACCGGATCATCAGCGGCATGTCCGCCGGCGTGCTGGTCGTTGAGGCGGCCGCCCGCTCCGGGGCGCGCATCACGGCCCGGACAGCGGCCGAGCAGGGCCGCGAAGTGTTTGCCGTACCCGGATCAATATACAGCCCGCAGTCGCGCGGCTGCCACGCGCTGATCCGCAACGGCGCCAAGCTCGTCGAGCGGCCGGAAGACGTGCTGGAGGAGCTGCCGGCGCTGCTGCAAGCCTGCTCCGCCGAACCCGCGGCGCCGGATGCTCTCGAACACGTGCCCGGCGAGCTGCCGCTGCTGGACGAGCTCATGCGGCATGGCCCCGTCGGCATGGATGAACTGGTAAGCCAGACGGGGCGTGACGCAGCCGAGCTTTCCGCCGAGCTCGCGCGCCTTGAACTTGACGGCCGCGTACATTCGCTGCCGGGCGGGCGGTTTCAGTACGGTCGCTAAAGTAGTGCTAGGATGCGCGGTCGATTTCTATGGAGTTAGGGTAGTAAAAGGCGCAGCAGCCAGATGAATTCTTCCACGACATACCGACCCATGCAGGTCATCACACCATGACGCGAAACACCGGCGAAAGGGCCGCGGGGGGCCTGATCGTGGTCGAATCTCCCGCCAAGGCGCGAACCCTGCAGCGCTATCTGGGCAAGGACTACCGGGTTCTGGCGTGCAACGGACATGTACGGGATCTGAAGAGCGGCGGCCTGGCGATCGACACGAAGAAGGGATTCGAAATGGAGTTTGAGCCGGTGGAAAGCTCGAAGGCCGCGGTGGCGCGGATACGCCGCGCGCTGGCCGGGATGCCGGCCCTGTATCTCGCCACCGACCCCGACCGCGAGGGCGAGGCCATCGCCTGGCACCTCCTGGAACTGTTGTCGGATGAGGGGGCGCTTGAAGAAAAGCAGGTTCACCGGGTGGCCTTCAACCAGATCACGCGCAGTGCGGTCAACAAGGCAGTCGACGATCCTCGCGACGTTTCCATGCCGCTGGTGGACGCGCAGAAGGCCCGGCGTTGCATGGACCGGCTGCTCGGATTCACCCTTTCGCCGCTGCTGTCGCGGATACTCACCCGCGGCCTTTCGGCGGGCCGGGTGCAGAGTCCGGCCCTGCGGCTGATCGTGGAACGGGAAAAGGAAATCGAGGCGTTCAGGCCGCGCGAGTACTGGACCATTGCCGCACACCTCGGCAAGGACGGCCAGGACTTCGAGGCGGCCCTCGTGGAGCTGAACGGCGAGAAGCTGAAGAAGTTCTCGCTGGGAGATGCCGCGGCAACCGAACAGGCCCGCGAAGCGCTCCTGGCGGCAATGCGGGACGGCGCATCAGGCGACGGCCCGGGAGTCTTGAGCGTAGCCAACGTCACGCCCACCCGCGCAAAGCGCTCTCCGCCCCCGCCGTTCACGACCTCGACCATGCAGCAGGCCGCCTCACGCCAGATCGGCATGCAGGCGCAACGGACCATGCGGGTGGCGCAGTCTCTGTACGAGGGGGTCGATACCGGCAGCGGGGCGGTTGGACTGATCACGTACATGCGGACCGATTCCGTGCAGATGGCGCGCGAAGCGGTACAGGAGATCCGGGAATACGTCGGCGAGGAACTGGGCCCTGATTACCTTCCCGCGTCACCGCGCCGGTACCGCACCAAGACCCGCAACGCGCAGGAAGCGCATGAAGCGATACGGCCGACAAGCATTGCCAACACTCCGGAATCGCTCAGGAGCCGGCTGGATTCCGACCAGTACCGCCTGTACGGCATCATCTGGCGGCGCGCCGTCGCCAGCCAGATGAGCGACGCCTTGTACGACCGTGTAAGCGCCGAGTTCACGCCCGGCAAGGCATCTGCCCAAAGTCCGGATGGCGACCCGGCGGGACGCTTCCGGGCCACCGGGAACACGCTTGCGCATCCGGGCTTTCTCAAGGTCCTGGCACGCTCCGCGGACAGCAGGGACAAGGCGCTGCCGGCGCTGAAGAAGGGCGACATACTGGACGTGCGGGAGCTCGCCAGCGAACAGCATTTCACCGAACCTCCGCCGCGCTACAGCGAGGCGAGTCTGGTCAAGGCGCTTGAAGACCATGGAATCGGGCGGCCTTCCACCTACGCCGAGACCCTGCGCAAGATCCGCGACCGCGAGTACGCGGTCATGGAAAAACGCAACTTCGTGCCCACTCAGAAAGGCAGGCTGGTGGCTGATTTCCTTACCCGCCATTTCAACAATTACGTCGATTACGACTTCACCGCGGGCATGGAGGAATCGCTGGACGCGGTGGCCAACGGGGAAAAACACTGGGTCCCGATGATGGACGAATTCTGGGGCCATTACTCGGAGCAACTCGCGGAGAAGAAGCGCACGCTCAAGGGCGTCGAGGAACGCCCGAGGCGGCTGCTGGGCGAGCATCCGGAATCCGGTGAACCCGTCTACGCCCGGCTGGGTCCCTACGGCTACTTCGTGCAGCTCGGCGAGCGCACCGAAACCCATCGCCCGCCGGTGGCTACCTTGCGCGATGGCGTCAACTACGAGGATGTCACGCTCGAACAGGCACTGGAATTGCTGCGCGGCCCGCGTCCGCTGGGAAAGGATCCTGCCACCGGCCAGCCGGTCTACGCGGGGAGCGGCCGCAACGGTCCGTTCGTGCAACTGGGGGAGAAAGGCGGCGAGGATAAACCGAAATACGCTTCGCTGACGGAGGGCCTGAGCGAGGAGTCGGTGACCCTGGAGGAAGCCCTGAAGCTGCTTTCCCTGCCGCGGGAGCTGGGGCCGCATCCGGAAAACGGCGCCATGGTCTATGCCGGGCGGGGACGCTTCGGACCCTACGTTCAACTCGGCGAGCGCGGCAAGGAAAAACCGAAATACGCTTCCCTGCCCCCCGAAATCTCTCCGTACACGGTCTCGCTGGACGAGGCGGTGGCCCTGCTCCGTCTGCCGCGCAAGCTCGGAGAGCATCCGGAGAACGGCCGGCCCGTTTTTGCCGGCTGCGGGGTCAAGGGGCCGTACGTGCAGATCGGGGAACGGGGCGGCAAGACCCGGCCCAGATATATCCGCCTGCCGAAGCCGCTTTCCGTGTTCACCCTGACGCTGGAGGAAGCGCTCAAGGTCCGGCCGGCGCGGCGCGCAAGCCAGCGGGCAATCAAGGAATTCGAGGACGGCGCAATCAAGATACTGGACGGCCGATACGGCCCGTACGTCACCGACGGATCACGCAACACCTCGGTGCCGCGTCAACAGGATCCCTCCGCCCTGTCGCTGGAGGAATGTCGCGAACTTCTCAAGAATGCGCGGAAGAAAGGAACACGGAGAAGGTCAGCCCGGCGCTGACGCGCCCATCCGCAAGGGCGTCCACGTCCTTCGCGGCGGCGGCGTGATCGCCTACCCCAACGAGTCGGTCTACGGGCTCGGTTGCCTGCCCCGGGACGAGAAGGCTGTCGAGCGCGTGCTCAGACTCAAGGGCCGCGACCGGTCACTGGGCCTGATCCTTGTTGCCGGCGAATGGGAGCAGTTCGAAAGCTGGGTGGCGGACCTCTCCACCGCGGCGGATTCGGCGGGGCTGCGCGAAAGCGAGGGCATTACCTGGGTGATGCGCGCTTCGCCGAATACGCCCGCGTGGATCACGGGTGGGCGCGACACCGTAGCCGTGCGCGTGAGCCTGCACCCGCTGGCCGCCGCATTGAGCCGGACGCTGGATTGTCCCGTGGTGTCCACCAGTTGCAATCCGCACGGCATGCCGCCCGCCCGCACCGAGCGGGAGGCCCGGCATTATTTCGCGGGCGAGGTCGACTGGATCATGCCCGGCGAGTGCGGCCCGCTTGAAGGACCGACCGAAATCCGCGACGCCGCCACCGGAGCGGTGTTGCGCCCGGCATAATGGCCTGATTGCAGCGTGACACGGCCCGGATTAATGATTACATTCGCCGAAGAGACTCTGACGCTTCTTCTCGACGACAAGACCGACGCTATCCGATGATGGACGGCGAGTTGCAGCGGGAGGCTCGCGATCAGTTCCAGGGAAGCCCGGCAAAAGCTTCCCGGCACTCCCGGTAGCGGAAGCAGCCCACCAGGTGATCATTGATCAGGCCGCAGGCCTGCAGGTGGGAATACACGATGGTAGAGCCCACGAACTTGAATCCCCGGGCCTTGAGATCGGCTGAAAGTCGGTCGGAAAGCTCCGAAGTGGCCGGCAGTTCATTCTGGCTGCGCCATCGATTGACGACCGGCCTGCCGTCCACAAATCCCCAGATATAGCGCGCGAAGGAGCCGAATTCCTCGCGGACCTCCAGGAAGCGGGAGGCGTTATTGACGGCGGCCGTGATCTTCTGCCGGTTACGGATGATGCCGGCGTCCGCGACCAGGGCCTCGATTTCCGCTTCGCCGAACCGCGCGACGCGAACCGGATCAAAGCCCGCGAAAGCCCGCCGATAGCCTTCCCGCTTGTGCAGCACGGTCCTCCACGACAGGCCCGCCTGCGCGGATTCAAGGATCAGAAATTCGAAATGGGCGGCGTCATCGAGAACGGGCAGTCCCCATTCTTCATCGTGATAGGCCTGGTATTCGTCGCTCACGCCGAGCGACCACGGGCACCGTTGGCGCATTCAGACGCTACGCCCCCGCTTGGCTGCCGGCGCAATCATGCCGGCCGTTCTGGACGATACAGCCGGCGAGCCCATGAGCCCGCCGGCTGTCGTCCTGAATCAGCTACCGAAGTAGCGGCGATTTATTCTTCTTCGCCGTCGCCTTCGCCGCAGCTGCCTTCTCCGCAACTGCCTTCGTCGTCGTCGTCGTCATCGCCATCGTCGTCGCCATCATCACCATGGCCGTCCATCAGTGACGGAAGCTCGGGTGCATGGGAGCCGTCAACGGCTGCAGCAGCCGGGCCGGCAACGCCAGCGGCGAGGGCTGCGCTAAGAGCAAGGGCGAGTAGTTTGCGTTCAGGACTGGTCATAAATGCCTCCAGTTTGTAGCTTTGTTTCCCTGTTCAGGGACACTTAAGGCCGCATGCCCGTAAACGAACACCCGACCGACGCGGGAATGATTCCTCCCGTTGCGGAAGTCTAGCACACAGTTGCTAAGCTACCGGCAACCAGACTTCTGCGGTACGCTTCGCTCGGAATAGCGCGACGGATTCAGATGGGCTCAGGGAAATGTCAGCGATATACGCCGTAATGGGATACCCGATCGGACACAGCCGTTCGCCGGAAATACATGCCCATTTTGCCTCGCAACTGGGTTTGCATCTGGAGTACCGGCTCATCGAAGTGCGCCCGGGCTCCCTGGGGTCGGCTGTCGAAAGCTTCAGGACGGACGGCGGTCTGGGCTGCAACATCACCGTACCGCTGAAGGAGGAGGCCGCGGCGTTGAGCGACGAGCTCGGTCCCGAAGCCAGGCAGGCCGGGGCGGTGAATACGCTGACCGCAAGGCCGGGTGGCCGATTAAGGGGGGACAACACCGATGGGCTCGGCCTGGTCCGCCAGTTGCGCACTAACCTGAGCATAGACCTCGAAGACTCCAGGGTGCTGATGATCGGCGCCGGCGGCGCCGTTCGTGGCGTGCTGCCGGCACTGCTGGCCGCGGGCGTCGGAGAGATCTTCATCGCCAACCGCACTCGGAAACGTGCACTGGACCTGGCCCGGCGCTTTGCTTCTTTCGGAGAAATCCGCGTAGTGGGTCCCGGCAGCAGGGAACTGCCGGGGGTGGAACTTGTAATCAATGCAAGTTCGGCGGGATTGGCCGGTCTGCCGCCCGCGCTGCCCCCGGCCGCCGCGGAGGGTGCATTGTGTCTGGACCTGGCTTACGGCCGTGCGGCCGAGCCGTTTCTGGCCTGGGCGCAAGAGGGCGCCGCCCGCGCTGCCCACGATGGTTGGGGCATGCTGGTCGAACAGGCGGCCGAGAGCTTTTCCATCTGGCACGGCAGGCGTCCCGACACAAGAGATCTGCTCGGCATGTGATCGCCGGCGGCCGTATTCGGCGCGCCTGCGAATCAACGCATGGTCACGAGCTCTTCGGCCGCCGTGGGATGGATGGCCACGGTGTCATCCAGGTCCGACTTACAAGCGCCCATGCGTATCGCCACCGCGAAACCCTGCAGCATCTCGTCGGCGCCGGGGCCGGCCAGGTGGCAGCCCACCACTCTTTCCTCGGAGCCCACCGTGACGAGTTTCATGCGCGCCTTGGGCTTGTTCTCCGAGATACCGTAAAACAGCGGAACGAAATCGGCCCGGTAACAGCGCACCGCATCTCCGTAAGTCTCGCGTGCCTCCCGCTCGGTCAGGCCGACGGATCCCAGCGGCGGGTGGGTGAACACCACGGTGGGGATGTTGCTGTAATCCATGCGCCGCGCGGACATTCCGCCGAATTGGCGGTCCGCCCAGCGGCGGCCGGCGGCTATCGCCACCGGCGTGAGTTCGTGATGCCCGGTGACGTCGCCCAGGGCGAACACGCCTGGAGCGGTGGTCTCCTGCCATTCATCCACTTCGATGGCGCCGCGTGCGTCGCATTGCACTCCGGCAAGATCGAGGTTCAGATCGGCGCTGCGCGGACACCTTCCCACGGCCCACACAAGGACATCGAAGGGGCCGCTGCTTTCTCCCGAAGCCGCCTTTAGACGAAGACCCCGGGAATCGCTGGAGACCGCGCCGGGGACGAACCCCTTTGCAACGCGCACGCCCGATGCGGCAAGGCCCTCCATGCAGGCCTGCTGCAGGATATCGTCGAAGCGGCGCAGCACCGAATCGCGTCTGAGGTGCAGGGTTACCTCCGTACCAAGGCCTTGCAGGATCCCGGCCAGCTCCACGGCGATATAGCCGGCGCCGACGACCGCCGCGCTTGCCGGCCGCCGCTCGAGCTCGAAGAATCCGTCGGAAGTGATTCCGAGTTCGGCCCCCGGAATCCCGGGCACGACCGGGGCGCCGCCGGTGGCGATGAGAATCCGCTCGGCGGAGTACTCCTCGCCTGCGACGCTCAGCACGTGTGGCGCCGAAAAGGCAGCGTGCCCGGCAAGGCTGTGTACGCCCCGGCGTTTCAGGTTTTTCGCGTAGATTCCGTTCAGCCGGCGGATGTAGCGCTCACGGCGGTTCACCAGTTCCCCGAAGTCGTGGCCGTTGACCGCCAGATCAAAACCGTAATCGCCGCCATGCCCCAACTCTCCTGCCAGTTCGGCGGCATGCCACATGATCTTCTTGGGCACGCAGCCGCGATTGACACAGGTGCCGCCGAGACGCCCGGATTCGAGCAGCGCTACCTGCGCTCCGTATTCCGCCGCGCGCTGCGCCGCCGCCAGGCCGCCGCTGCCGGCGCCGACCACGATGAGATCGTAACTTTTCATGCGCGAGAGGATAACGCTTCACACCCCGAAATCGCTTCATCCCGCCATTCCGGGCCAGCCCTGTCTTGACCCCGCAACAAAAATTGGCGAAAGTGCGGCGTTGGCGGCGCGAGAACATTGACCCGCAACGCCCAAGCCGATGAATGAATTGTTTGACTATTACCGTCCAAGCCTGAAAGTGCGGGGGATAGAGCGGCGGTTTCCGGCGCGGCGGATTTTCTGCGTGGGCTGGAATTACGCCGATCACATCAAGGAAATGAACCGGCCGGACGTGCCCCAACCCCCGGTTTTCATGAAACCCGCCGACGCGCTGCTGCCCGACGGCGGCGAGATTCCCTTCCCGCCGCGCACGAAAGACCTGCAACACGAGGTGGAACTGGTGGTTGCGCTGCAGGGGGGCGGACTCAATATCGCGACGGAGGAAGCGCTGGGCCACGTATACGGTTACGGCGTCGGGATCGACCTGACCCGTCGCGACCTGCAAAGCAAGGCCCGCAAGGCCGGCGATCCATGGGAAATCAGCAAGAGCTTCGACTACTCCGCGCCGGTGAGCACGCTGCGCCGCGCCTCCAGCATCGGCCACCCCGCCAAGGGCCGCATCTGGCTGGCCGTCAACGGCGTAATCCGTCAGGAGGCCGATCTTGGCGACATGATCCGCAAGCCGATGGAGTTGATTGCGCAGATTTCCGCCTACTTCGAACTCAAACCCGGCGATCTGGTCTTCACCGGAACACCGGCAGGCGTGGGGCAGATCAAGCCCGGCGATCACGTAACGGCCGGAATAGACCGGGTGGGAGACGTCCATATCCGCATGGGCCGACTGCGCGCCTGAAGCGCGTTTCGCCGAATTCCCGGCCATGATGATTGCAAGCTGGAACGTCAACTCGGTGCGCGTGCGCAAGGAGCATGTGGCGGACTGGCTCAAGTCCCACGCTCCGGACGCGCTGGGCCTGCAGGAACTGAAATGCCGCGACGAGGATTTCCCCCTTCAGGACTTTGAAGAGCTGGGTTACCGCTGCCTGGTGCACGGGCAGAAGACGTACAACGGCGTGGCGCTGCTGACCCGCGGAGAAGTTTCCGATCCCGTTACGGGGATTCCGGGACTGGACGATCCGCAGGCGCGGGCGGTCGCGGCGACGGTTGGCGATGTGCGGGTGATCAACCTCTATGTCCCCAACGGCAAGGAGGTCGGGCACGACCACTACGACTACAAGCTGCGCTGGCTTGACGCGCTGACCGATTGGGTCCGCGCCGAACTGCGGCGCTGGCCCCGGCTCGCGCTGATGGGCGACTTCAATATCGCGCCGGACGATCGGGATGTTCACGATCCCGAGGAGTGGCGCGACAAGATCCTGTGCAGCGGCCCCGAGCGCAGCCGTCTGCGGGCGCTTGAAGAACTGGGGCTGAAGGACAGCTTCCGCCTGTTCGAGCAGCCTGAGAATATCTTCAGCTGGTGGGACTACCGCGCTGCGGGATTCCGCCGCAACCGCGGCCTGCGCATCGACCTGGTTCTCCTGTCCGAAGCGCTGGCCTCGGCGTGCACGGAATCCGGCGTCGACAAGGCGCCGCGCAGGCTCGAACGGCCCTCCGACCACGCACCGGTCTTCGCCCGCCTAAGGTAGCCTGTTGCACTCCGTGCTGCGGGCCTCTCCGTCGCTTTCACTGTCCCTGACCTCGCGGGACACGCATGAATCCATCCGTGGAGCTTGGCGTCGCCATCCCTGGCTCCGACAGTCCCGCGAGGTCAGGGACAGTGAAAGCGACTCAGTGGTTGCGAACGACTGGGGTTAGTCGACGGTGACGGACTTGGCGAGATTGCGCGGTCGGTCGACGTCGTTGCCCTTCTGCACGGCTACGTGGTACGCGAGCAGCTGTAGCGGAACGGTATAGAGCAAGGGCGCCTGCAGCGCCGTTGGCGGCGCCGGCAGGCGCAGCACGATCATGCCGTCTTCGTGCCCCAGGTTGGCGTCGGGATCGGACACCACGAAGAGCTTTCCTCCGCGCGCACGGACCTCTTCGAGATTGGACCGCAGCTTGTGCAGCAGGCCGTCGTTGGGAGCCAGGGCCACGACCAGCATCTGGTCGTCAACCAGCGCCAGCGGGCCGTGCTTCAATTCGCCGGCGGCATAGGCCTCTGCATGGATATAGGAAAGCTCCTTCAACTTGAGCGCACCCTCCATCGCCACCGGCCACATCGGGCCCCGCCCCAGGAACAGGACGTGGTCGCGATGGCGGAAATGTTCGGCCAGTTGCGCAAGCGCGCCGTCCATTTCGAGCAGCTGTTCTATCAGGTCGGGAAGTGCCGCGGCCTCCTGCGTCAGCCCGCGTATGACCGCTTCCGCCCGGCCCCGGGCGCCGGCCAACGCCAGGGCGATCATCGCCAGCGCCGCCAACTGCGTCAACAGTGCCTTGGTGGAGGCTACGCCGACTTCCAGGCCGGCGCGCGTCAGCAGGCTCTGCTCGACGTTGCGGACCAGGCTGCTGGTGGCGACGTTGCTCAAGGCGACGACCGCCCGGTAGCCCCGTTCGCGGGCAGCCCGGGTAGCAGCCAGCGTGTCGGCCGTCTCCCCCGACTGCGAAATGGCGATGAACAGGCAGTCGGGCGGGCAAGGCGGGGGGCGATAGCGGTATTCGCTGGCGATCTCGACGGTGCAGGGCAGGTTCGCGTACTCCTGTATCCACTGCCGGGCTACCAGCCCGGCGTTGAAGGCGCTGCCGCAGGCGGCGATATGCACGGCCGCAATCTCTCCAAGCGCCGCGCCTGTTTCCGGGCCGAACATGGACGCGTCCGGCAGGCCGCCGGAAATCAACGGCTGCAGCGTGTCGCGAACCGCCCGCGCCTGCTCGAAGATCTCCTTCTGCATGTAGTGCCGGTAGGCGCCCCGCTCCACCGACTCGGGGCCGAACTCGCTTTCGACCACCGGCCTTTCGACGATTTCGCCGCCCGAGCCGGTAATCTGCAAGCTGTCCGAGCTGATAAGCGCCAGGTCTCCATCGCGCAGAAAGCGGTAGCGGCGGGTCAGCGGAAGCAGAGCGGCGATGTCGGAGGCGGCATAGTTCTCCGACTCCCCCAGGCCGACGACCATCGGGGCGCCACGATGGGCGGCCAGGATCGCGCCGGGCTCGGCCTGCGCGAGAACGACAACGGAGTAACTGCCCCGCAGCCGGGCAAGCGCATCGCGCGCGGCCGCAACAAGATCCTTGCCGGAACGCATTTCGGCGTCGAGCAGGTGCGCGATGCACTCGGTATCCGTTTCGCTTGTGAAGACGACACCCCCGGCAATGAGTTCCTCCTTGATGGCCTCGTAGTTCTCCACGATGCCGTTGTGTGCGACCGCTACCCGGTCGCCGGCGAAAATGGGATGCGCGTTTTGTTCGGTGGGCGCGCCGTGCGTGGCCCAGCGTGTGTGGGCAAGGCCGACCTCGCCCTCAAGGGCCTTCGTTTCAAATTTCTCGGCCAGCCGGGCCACGTTGCCCGGCCGGCGCAGGCGCTTGAGTGCGCCGTTCGCCAGCAATGCCATTCCGGCCGAATCGTAGCCGCGGTACTCCAGGCGGCGCAGTCCGTCGAGCAACAGGCTGGCGATGTCCCTCTCGGCGGCGACTCCGACGATTCCGCACATCGCCGGCTAGCAGCCCGTGGCGGAATCCCGCGTCGCGCCGAGAACGGCGAGACGCCCGCCTGGCAAGGCGCGAGGAGCGCGCATATCGGGAATATGCAAGCGACGAGCAACGCCGTCCAGGCGGGATGGATCGCCGGTCGAACGCAGTGGGACTTCCGCCACGGGCTGCTAGCTACCGTTTCTTCAGCGGCAGCGTCTTCTGCCGTGAGCGGGCCACGGTGAGCCGCTCCGCCGGCGCCGGCCTGGTGATCGTGGAACCGGCGCCTATCACGGCGCCGGCGCCGACTTCCACCGGGGCCACCAATTCAACGCCGGAGCCGATGAACGCACCTTCGCCGATCACCGTACGGTGCTTTCTTCGCCCGTCGTAATTGCAGGTGATCACGCCCGCACCGATATTGGCCTTCCCGCCGACCTCGGAATCGCCGACGTAGCTCAAATGCGACGCCTTGGCGCCGTCGCCCAGCTCGCTGTTCTTGACCTCCACGAAATTGCCGACCCGGGATTCCTCTCCCAGCCTGGCCCGGGGCCGCAATCGTGCGAAGGGACCGACGCGGGCCCGCGCCCCGATGTGAGCGCCGTCCACCACGCAATGCGGTTCGATGCGCGCACCCTCGTCAATCCGGGTGTCCGAAACCACGCTGTAGGCGCCGATGCTCGCCCCGTCGCCCAGGCGGATTTCCCCTTCAAGTATTACGCCCACGTCGAGGAAAACATCCCGGCCGGCCTGCACTTCGGCCCGAATCTCGATGCGCTCGGGATCCGCGATCCGCACGCCGGCCTCCATCAGCGACCCGGTTCGGCGGCGCCGAAGCAGACGCCTGGCTTCGGCGAGTTGCGCCGGGCTGTTGACTCCCATTGCCTCGTCCGGCCCACCAGTCCTTACCGCGCGTACGAACGTCCCCTCGGCAATAGCGATATCAACCGTGTGGGTAAGGTAGATTTCCTGTTTTGCGCCGGCAGGTCTGAGCGTGCGGCAAGCCCTGTCCAGCCAATCGCCGGGCGCCACCATCGGCCCTACATTGATTTCGCGAACAAGTCTCTGCTCAGGCGTGGCGTCGGCATGTTCGACGATGCCCGCTACCGCACCGGCCGAATCCCGGATGATGCGACCGTAACCCGAGGGGTCTTCCACTTCCGCCGTCAACAGCGAAACACCAGTGTCGTCGGCCACCAGCCGCTGAAGCGTCTCGCCGGTGACCAGCGCGACGTCCGAATACAGGACCAGCACGCGCGCACCGCGATCGATCGCCGGCAGCGCCTGGATTACCGCGTGTCCCGAACCCAGTTGCTCGTCCTGCACGACCCAGTCGACGGGCGCCCCGGAGAATGCAGCACGCACCGGCTCGGCGCCGTGCCCGCAAACCACTGCGATACGATCGGGTTTGAGACTGGCGGCCGCGTCGATTACGTGAGCCAGCAGAGGCTTGCCTCCCAGCCGGTGCAGCGGCTTGGGTATGGCGGAGCGCATCCGCGTACCCCGGCCGGCAGCCAGGATAACCACATTCAACGCCCCCGCCATCAGGAGGAACCTTCGTATCGCGGGCACAGGCCGGTCCATGGGCGCGCGCGTTCAAGTTGCGCGGCCAGACCGAACAGCAGGCCTTCGCCGCCCTGCGCGGCTGCCAGCTGAACGCCGATCGGCAGCCCCTCCGGCGATCCGCCCAGCGGCAGGGAGACGGCGGGCTGACCGGTTACGTTGAACAATTGGGTAAAGGCCGTGTAGCGGTTGGTGACTTGCATGTAGCGCTTCAGGTCCTCGGTGTCCATGTCGACCTCGCCCAGGCGGGGCGCCGGGGCGGCCGTGGTCGGGGAAAGTATGACGTCAAACTGATCGGAGAATTCTCCCATCCGGCGTCCAATGTACTGGATATGGTGAAGCGCGGCAGCGTAGTCCGACGCACTGGCTTCCGCGCCGGCCTGTGCCATCCGCCAGGTGACATGGGATACGTCCTCGCGGCGGAACTCTCGACCCAGCGCCCTGCACCGCGCCCGTATGTCGGCGTTGACATGCGAATTCAGGATCAGCGTGGCGCAGTTGCGCAGTTGCTCGGGCGACAGCGGGCATCGCGCTTCTTCCACGTGATGACCGAGTTCTTCGCACAACCGGGCCGTGCCGCTGAGCACTTCGAGGACATCGGGGTCTACGGCCGTGCCGTTGAAGGAGTCCTGTATGAGAGCCACGCGCAAGGCGCCCACCGGCTTCTCAAGCGCCGCCATCCACGAACCGGCATGGGACGGCGGATGGTAGGGGTCACCGGGTTCAGGGCCCTCCACGGCGTCGAGAAAGGCGGCGGCATCGCGCACGCTACGGGTGATCACGTGATGCTGGGCCATGCCGGCCCAGCCCTCGGCCCGGTCGGGGCCGGTAGGGACGCGGCCGCGAGTGGGCTTGAGGCCCACAAGGCCGCAGAGGGAAGCCGGGATACGAATGGAGCCCCCGCCATCGCTGCCATGTGCGGCCGGCACGATGCCAGTCGCCACGGCCGCGGCGGCGCCGCCGCTGGAGCCGCCCGGCGAATGCCCGGGGTTCCAGGGGTTCAGGGTCGGTCCCGTTACCTCCGGTTCGGTAGTGACCGCCAGCGCCAGCTCCGGCGTATTGGTCTTGCCGAAGATCGCCAGTCCGGCCTCCCGATAGCGCCGGACCAGCGTCGTTTCCCGCTCGGGCACGAAATCGTCGAACAAACGGCAGGCATACCCGGTGGGTTCTCCCGCAAAGTGGGCGCCCGCGTCCTTCAGCAGGAAGGGCACGCCACTCAAAGGGGCCCGACGTTCGATCGCCGTCAGCGCGTGTCTGGCGCGGTCAAAAAAAGTATGCACTACCGCGTTGACGGAGGCGTTGCGCTGTTCACAACGCTCGATCGCCGCCTCCAGGAGTTCCGGGGCATCGACCTTGCCCGAGCGCACCAGTTCGGCCAGGCCGACAGCGTCATGGGATTCGTAATCGGGGAAGATGCTCACACGCGGGATTCAAACGCCCGCAGATTCTAGCGGAGCGCGAGTTTCGACTATCCACATTTTCTGTGGAAAAACTTGTGGGCAACTATCGAATCCGGCCCTGAAAAGCGCGCCGTTGTAACACTTTCTTAACTTTGGTGAAAAATTCACCCGAATTTGATTACTTTTATATTTCAAGCACTTGCAAGGAACATACAAGAAAAATCCTGAATTTTTGGCCGTAAGCCAAGGGATTGGAACGAAGCCCGGGGCGGGCTGTGAATCCCGAGACCGCCGGGCCACGCAAGAGTTCAGTCTTGTACGCGGAGTTTCTTCAGCGCCCGGTGGCGCGCGGCGGCGTCGGCAAGATCGCGCTGGGCCTTCTCAATATCGGATTTTTCAGTGGCGCCCTCCAGGGCAACCTCTGCCTTCCTGCGCGCTTCATCGGCGGCATCCACGTCGAGTTGATCCGGGCGCAGGGCCGAATCGGCCAGCACGATTACGGCGTCGGGCTGAATCTCGAGCAGGCCTCCGGTCACGTAGAAAAGCTGCTCGTCCTCGCCTTCGCGTTGCACGCGAACCGGTCCGGGCCGCAGTTCGGTCAAGAGCGGAGCGTGCCTCGGCGCGATGCCGACATCGCCCTGCGATGCGGGCGCGACGACAAAATCCGCTTCGCCGGAGAAAATCGCGCCCTCGGCGCTGACGATGTCCAGGTGAATCGAAGCCACACTAAAGTTCCTTCGCCTTTTCCTCGACTTCCGCAATGCCGCCGGCCATGTAGAACGCCTGCTCGGGCAGGTGGTCGCAATCGCCGCTCAGGATGGCGCCGAAGCTGCGGATGGTCTCCTTGAGGGTAACGAACTGGCCCGGGGCGCCGGTAAACACTTCGGCCACGAAGAACGGTTGCGAGAGGAAGCGCTGGATCTTGCGCGCCCGCTGCACGGTGAGCTTGTCTTCTTCGGACAGCTCGTCCATGCCCAGGATGGCGATGATGTCCTGCAGTTCCTTGTAGCGCTGCAACACTCGCTGCACGCCGCGCGCGGTGTCGTAATGCTCGCGGCCCACCACCAGCGGATCGAGCTGCCTGGAAGTGGAATCGAGCGGGTCGACCGCGGGATAGATGCCGAGCTCCGCGATGGCGCGCGACAACACCACGGTCGCATCCAGGTGGGCGAAGGTCGTGGCGGGCGAAGGGTCGGTCAGGTCGTCGGCCGGCACGTAGATCGCCTGCACCGAGGTGATCGAACCGGTGCGGGTGGAGGTGATGCGTTCCTGCAGCGCACCCATCTCTTCCGCCAGCGTGGGCTGGTAGCCCACCGCCGAGGGCATGCGCCCCAGCAGCGCGGAGCACTCAACCCCGGCCAGCGTGTAGCGGTAGATGTTGTCGATGAACATCAGGATCTCGCGCCCTTCATCGCGGAAATGCTCCGCGATGGTCAGCCCTGTCAGCCCCACCCGCAGGCGGTTTCCGGGCGGCTCGTTCATCTGTCCGTACACCAGCGCCACCTTGTCGAGCACATCCGACTCCTTCATCTCGTTGTAGAAGTCGTTGCCTTCGCGGGTGCGTTCCCCCACTCCGGCGAATACGGAATAGCCCGACGCCTCGACCGCTATGTTGCGGATCAGCTCCATCATGTTCACTGTCTTGCCCACCCCGGCGCCGCCGAACAGGCCGATCTTGCCGCCCTTGGCGAACGGGCAAAGCAGGTCGATGACCTTGATGCCGGTTTCCAGGAGCTCGTTGCTGCCCGCCTGGTCTTCAAAGGTTGGCGGGGGACGGTGAATCGGCAGGCGCTCCTTTTCGCCGATGTCGCCCTTTCCGTCCACCGGATCGCCGAGCACGTCCATGATCCGGCCCAGCGTCTTGTGTCCCACCGGGACCGTGATCGGACCGCCGGTGTTGTTCACCGGCAGGCCGCGGCTCAGGCCCTCGCTGGAGCCCATGGCGATAGTGCGCACTACGCCGTCGCCGAGCTGCTGCTGCACTTCCAGCGTGAGGTTGCGGTCTTCCACCACCAGGGCGTCATATACCCGGGGCATGGATTCGCGCGGGAACTCCACGTCGATCACGGCGCCGATGATCTGCACGATGGCGCCGTTTGCGTTAGCGGTCATGCCGTATCTCCTGGGAATGAGGGCGTCTCGCCCTCGTTAAGCCATAAATTTTCATTCGTCCGTTCTCCCGGCGGCGATGCCGCGTACGCGCAGGTCAGTCTCATACGGCTTCGGCGCCGCCGATGATCTCCGCGATTTCGGCGGTAATCGCCGCCTGCCTGGCCTTGTTGTACTGAAGCTGGAGCGAGTCGATCAGCTTGCCGGCGTTATCGGTGGCCGATTTCATCGCCACCATCTTGGCCGCCATCTCGCAGGCCACGTTTTCCATGGCCGCGCGGAAAACCTGCGTCTCGATGTAGCGCTCCAGCACGCCGTCGAGCAACTCGCCCGCCGACGGTTCGTAAATGTAGTCCCAGTGCGCAGCCAGCGTATCGTCCCTGGTGAGCGCGACCGGCAGCAATTGTTCGATCACCGGCTGCTGGCGCATGGTGTTCACGAACACGTTGCGGGCCAGGTACATCCGGTCGATCTGCCCTTCGCGATACTCCTTGAGCAATACCCGCACCGCGCTGACCAGGTCCACGATGTGCGGCTTCTCGCCCAGGTGCGAAGCGACTCCGGTGACGCTGACATCGAGATTGCGGAAAAACTGCACGGCCTTGGCGCCGATCAGGACGATCTGCGTGGCTACGCCGGCGTCGGCCTGGCGCCTGAGTTCGCCCAAAAAGTGTCGGAACAGGTTGACGTTGAGTCCGCCGCACAGGCCCCGGTCGGTGGAAATGAGAATGTAGCCGGCGGACTTCTCCTCGCGCTCCGCCAGGTACGGCGGGGTGTAGTCGGGCCGGGCATGGTAAAGGTGGCTCGCGATTTTTCGTATGCCGTCGGCGTACGGCCGAGCTGCGGTCATCCGCTGCTGGGTTCGGCGTATCTTGCTGGCGGCGACCATTTCCATGGCGCGCGTGATCTTCTGCGTGTTCTTGACGCTGCCTATCTTGCTGCGGATTTCCTTTGCGCCCGGCATTACGTCTAAACCCGCTCAGATCCCGACCGGCGCGCCTGGCGAAAGGCGAAAGTGTCTGAATGAATAGTCATCAGTAGGCGCCGCTGGTCTTGAATTCCTCTACGAGTTTCTTGAGGCCGGCCTGGATCTCGTCGTTGTAGTCGCCCGATTCGTTGATCCTGTCGAGCAACTCCGCATGGTTATCGCGCGCGTGCGCGTGCAGGGCCTTCTCGAATGCAAGCAGCTGGTTCACCTCCATGTCGTCCATGTAGCCCTCCTGCACGGCGAACAGCGACACCGCAACCTCGGCGACGGTCAGAGGCTCGTACTGGTTCTGCTTCATCATCTCGGTGACCCGCTGGCCGCGCTCCAGCTGCCGGCGAGTGGCCGCATCGAGGTCCGAGGCGAACTGGGCAAACGCCGCAAGGTCGCGGTACTGGGCCAGCGCCAGGCGGATGCCGCCGCCAAGCTTCTTGATGATCGTAGTCTGGGCGGCGCCTCCCACCCGGGACACCGAAATGCCGGGGTCGATGGCGGGACGAATGCCTGCGTTGAAGAGGTCGGTTACCAGGTAGATCTGGCCGTCGGTGATGGAAATGACGTTGGTGGGCACGAACGCCGACACATCGCCCGCCTGCGTCTCGATGATCGGCAATGCGGTAAGCGAGCCGGTCCGCCCCTTGACCTCGCCGCCGGTCGCTTCCTCGACGTACTCGGCGTTGACCCGCGCGGCCCGTTCCAGCAGGCGCGAATGCAGATAGAAGACGTCGCCCGGATAGGCCTCGCGGCCCGGCGGGCGCCTCAACAGCAGAGACACCTGGCGGTACGCCCAGGCCTGCTTGGTGAGGTCGTCGTACACCACCAGCGCGTCCTCTCCCCGGTCGCGGAAATATTCGCCCATGGCGCAGCCCGCGTAGGGAGCGATGTATTGCATGGCGGCCGTATCGGCGGCGGGCGCGGACACCACGATGGTGTGTTCCATCGCGCCGAACTCCTCGAGTTTGCGGACCACGTTGGCCACCGAAGAGTTCTTCTGTCCGATCGCCACGTATATGCACTTGATGCCGGCGCCGCGCTGATTGATGATGGTGTCCACGGCAACCGCGGTCTTGCCGGTCTGCCGGTCGCCGATGATCAGCTCCCGCTGCCCCCGGCCGATGGGGATCATGGAGTCCACCGACTTCAGGCCGGTCTGCACCGGTTGGCTTACCGACTGGCGGGTGATCACGCCCGGCGCCACTTTCTCGATCGGGGAGAAATCGCCGGTTTCCACCGGGCCCTTGCCGTCGACAGGGTTACCCAGCGCATCCACCACGCGCCCCAGCAGCGCCTCGCCAACCGGCACCTCCAGGATACGGCCGGTGGCCTTGACCACGTCGCCTTCGGTGATGTGCCGGTACTCGCTCAGGAGTACCGCGCCCACCGAGTCCTGCTCCAGGTTCAGGGCCAGGCCGTAGGTGTCGCCGGGGAACTCCAGCATTTCGCCATATTGCGCTCCGGCCAGCCCGTGGATACGGCAGATGCCGTCGGACACGGACACCACCGTGCCCACCTCCACCTGCTCGGCAGCGGCATCGAAGTTTTCGATGCGCTGCCGGATCAGATCACTGATTTCGTTCGCTTTCAGAGTCATTCCACTACCCGTATATCAATTAGTTCGCTGGCCGGCTCAGTATCGAGGCCAGACCGCTCAGTCCCGCCCGCGCCGAACCGTCCAGTACCTGGTCGCCCACCTGGATGCGGACTCCGCCAATAAGGCTGTCATCCAGTTCAAAGCGAAAATCCACCTCGCGCCCGAGGCGCGCCTTGAGCGCCCGGGCGATTTCCTCCTGCTGCTCCACATCCAGGGGCGCCGCGGAGACCAGCACCGCCTCGACCCTCCGGGAATCTTCACGCCACAGTTGCTCAAATTGCTCCGCGATTGCGCCGAGGGCGCCCATGCGGCGGTTTTCCTGCAGCAGCCGCATCAGGTTGCGCACGCCATCGAATTCCCAGGCCGCGGAATCTTCAAGCAACTGGCAAAGCAGGTCCGTCGCTGCCCGGCTTGTGTCGGACAACTCCAGCGCCGCGCGCAATTGCGGATCCGCGGCGGCCGACGCGGCCGCCCTCAGCGCCGCCGACCACTGGGCCACGCCGTTCCGGTCCCTCGCGTAGGCGAAGGCCGCCCGTGCATACGGCCGCGCAATGGCGCCGGGAGAATCCATCAGATGCGTGCGGCGAAACGCTGGAGCATGTCGCCGTGCGCGCGGGCGTCGATCTCGCGCTGGAGAATCTTCTCGGCCCCCGCGATCGCAAGGGCGGCCACCTGCTCGCGCAGTTCATCACGCGCCTGCGAGGTTTCCCGCTCGATTTCCGAGTGGGCCGAAGCAACCAGGCGCAGCCGCTCGCGCTCGCCCTCTTCGCGGGCTTCCTCCACGATGCGCGCCGCCCGGCCGTTGGCCTGATCGATGATTTCCGAAGCCTGGCCGCGCGCTTCCGACACCAGCTTCTCGATCCGTTCCTGCGCGGCATCCAGTTCGCTGCGCCCCTGGGCCGCGGCCTCCAGGCCGTCGGCCATCTCCTTGTTGCGCTGGTCGATGGCGTCGAGCACCTGCGGCCAGATGAACTTCATCGTGAACCAGACGAGCGCAAGGAATACGAGGCATTGCGCCAGCAGTGTCGCGTTGATGCTCATATGCGTCCGCTTACCCGGCGCCGATGAAGCTGTTCAACGCGCCCAGGAACGGGTTGGCGAAGGTAAACAGCAAGGCCACGCCCACGCCGATCATCGATACCGCATCGAGCAGTCCGGCGATGATGAACATCCGGATCAGGAGCATCGGCGCCAGCTCCGGTTGCCTGGCGGTGCTCTCCAGAAAGCGGCCGCCCAAAAGGCCGAAGCCCAGCGCCGTGCCCATCGCGGCCATCCCGATGATGATCGCCACGGCCACGGCCGTAATCCCAAGCACCTGGGCCTGGGAGGCGGCCAATTGGACCATTTCTCCAGCTTGGTTTTCCATGAGTTCTCCTGTTAAGCGGATTTGCTTTGTGTGCCTAATGTGGCGTCACGCCACTAGTGTTCCTCGCTCGCCATGCTCAGATAAACGATGGTGAGCATCATGAAGATGAATGCCTGCAGCGTGATCACAAGGATGTGGAACAACGCCCAGGCCAGTCCCAGCAGGAACTGGACCACGAAACTGAATGCCGCGGCGGACGTGACCAGGGAGGAAAGCGTTTCCCCCAGCGTGAACAACGCAATCAGGATAAAGATCAGCTCGCCCGCGTAGAGGTTGCCGAACAGCCGCAAGGCCAGCGACATGGGCTTGGCCAGTTCCTCAACGACCTTCAGCGTGACGTTGAAAGGCAGCAGCCACTTGCCGAAGGGCTTGAAGAAAATCTCACGTCCGAAGCCGCCCAGTCCCTTGGCGCGGATGCTGAACACGATGATCAGCAGGAATACCGAAATGGAGAGCCCGAAAGTGATATTGAGATCGGTACTCGGCACGACCTTCATGTACTCGATGCCCATCAGCAAGCCGATTTCCGGGAGCAGATCCACGGGAACAAGGTCCATGAAGTTCATCAGGAACACCCAGCAGAAGATGGTGAGCGCCAGCGGCGCCAGCAGTTTTGACGGGCCGTGATAGGCGTCCTTCACCTGTGTGTTGACGAAGTCAACCATCATCTCGACGAAGCTCTGCCAGCGCCCGGGCACGCCGGCGGTGGCCTTGCGTGCGGCGAAGTAGAAGGAGCCGGCAAACAGGACGCCGAGCAGAACCGAGTAGAACAGGCTGTCGACGTGGAACGTCCAGAAACCCTCGCCGGCCTGTAGGTTGGTCAGGTGGTGTTCAATGTAGCCGGCGCTGCCGCCTCCACCGGATTCAGCCGCCATGCGCCTTCTCCCCTATCGCGCGGCGGGGGCGGCAGGCGGAGCGCCTTCGCCCAGCACGGCCGGCAGCAAGCCGGCCCAGTAGCCGAGAAGCGTTGCAACAAATCCGGCCAGCAGACCCGGGAAGGACAGGTTGAATGCGACTATGCAGATGGCGAAGCCCACTGCGCAGATGACCAGTTTCGCCGCTTCGCCGACCAGCACCAGGGCGAGCATTCGTCCCGGAGTGGTCCCGCTGCGCACCCGCAGCAGCCCGGCAACCATGAACAGGCTGCCCATAAGTCCGATGCATGCGCCGGCGAAGGTGGCCAGGCCCGCCGCGCGGCCGAATACCGGCCAGGCCGCGGCGCCCGCAAGGGCCCCGGCCGCTGCCTGCACCAAAACCAGACGCATGGCCGACTTTCGCATGGATTCAAACATAAAAACGCCACCTGCCCTCGCTGGGCTCGGGTGGCACGCGCCGGCCAAGCCGGATAGCCTTCGTTGAGCCCCAATTGTACCCGACACGTGGTATTTTTTCCGTCCCGGGCGGCAGTCCGGCAGCAATACCCGATGACCGAGTACCGCCACGAAATCAGCAGCGAGGAATCGTCGCGCATCAGGCGATTCCTTTACGTGGTGGCGGGTGGAACCGTGGCGATGGCCCTGGTCCTGCTGGTCGCCTTTCTGACCGCCGAGCGCTGGCTGCTGTTCATCAGTCACGACAGCGAGCGGCGATTCGTCGACCGGTACGTCGCGCTGGCCAAGGACCACCTGCTCAAGCCCAGCGACCCCGTGCTGCAGCGCTATGTCGAGGACCTGACGCGTCAGCTCGCGGAACACATGCACCTGCCCGAGGACCTCAGCGTTCGAGTGCACGTGGTCAAGGGACCGCCGAACGCCGTTGCGACACTGGGCGGGCACGTTTTCGTGCTCGAAGGCCTGCTGCACACGCTCAACAGCGAAAACAGCCTGGCCATGGTGCTGGCCCACGAACTGGCGCATTGCGTTAACCGGGACCCGCTGCGCAGCGCCGGACGGGGCGTACTGCTGGAGATTGCGTTTTCCTCAGTCCGGGGCGGTAACCTGGCGGGCAACCAGTTGCTGTTGACGCGTTACAGCAGGGAACAGGAGCGGGCCGCGGATCAGGATGCGCTTACGGCATTGAATGCCCGCTACGGCCATATCGGCGGAGCGACACGGCTGTTCGAGGTGCTGGGGGCCATGGAGCGCGACTCCGCCGCGAGGGGCGTGGGCAGGACGCCGGAACTGCTGTCAACGCACCCCGCCATCGACGAGCGAATCGAGGCGATCCGGTCTTCGGCTCGGGAGAACGGGTGGCAGGCCCTGCCGACGCGGCCGTACCCGGACGACGTGAAGGCCGCGCTGGGGTCGGTTGAACCTAGTGCGAGACCTTGATCGGCAAGCCCTGCTTGTCGGTGAACGCGCCCACGGCGATCATGATGATGTCCACGAGGGTCCAGATGCCCAATCCGCCAAGGGTGACAATCATGAGGATTCCCGTGCCGATCTTGCCCACGTAGAACCGGTGCACCCCAAGACCGCCGAGCAGGATGGCGAGCAGCAGGGCAGGCACAAAACCCTTCTCGCTGACCGCGGCCTGCACGCCGGCGCCGGCGGTGCCGGCGGCGCTGGCCTGATTCAGGTCATTCATTCTTATGCTCCCACTGCGAGTTTCTGCCCCGGATAGCAGACCCGCTTGCCGTGGCCGTCATTGAACGACCCGGTAAGCAACATGATCGTAACGATCAGGGTATGCAACGCATCCACCGCGCCCAACAGCACGGCCCATAACCACTGCCCGGTGAATAGCAGGTACAGGGTTGCAATGAACAGGGAGAAGTCGAGGATCGCCTCGACCCACCGCTCCAGGTAGAAGTGCTGAATTCCCACCACGCCGAAAATGGCCGAGAGGCAGACGGCGATTGCATAGCTCTTGTTGGAAATCTGCGGATGACTCAATCTCTTCACCTCTACCCGGCATACAAATCATGCTTTGGGAAAGCTATCGGAAAAAATAAGAACGCGCAACCAGTTTCGACAGCCGTTTCGCCGCTGTTTTTCACTAGCCTCGGGACGGGCGTGCGCCTCCCCCCAACCGGGGCACACTAGCCGAAGCGCAGGCCCTTGCGGTAGGCGTCGTCCGCGGCCTCTTTCTCGTCCAGCTCGTCAAGCATTCCGGCCAGCTCAAGCCAGCCGACGCGAGACTCCTCAAGCCCGAGGGAGGTCTCGAGATAAGAGCGCGCCTTGCCCCACAGTTTCGCCTTGCGGCACAGACGCCCCAGCGCCAGCAGCAGCGCGCCGTCTTCGGGGTTTTCCGCCAGCCAGCTTTCCGCATGCCGGATGGCCGCCGGAATGTCCCGAAGCTCGAGTTCTCCGTACGCCGCGGCCAGCTCCGGGCTCCATTGCGCGCCGAGACGGCGGCGCAGGTCCTGCTCGGCCAGCTCGTGGGCGCCGCTTCGCATCAGCGCACGGGCATAGGCCAGGGCCAGGTTGTGGTTCGCTCGAAGGTCACGCGGAATCTCTCCCCAGAGGCGCTGCACCCGGCGCGCATCATCCGCTTCTGCCAGCAATCCGGTATAGGCCTTGACGGTCCAGAGGGCCGTGTCGCCGGCGTGCGTCTGCCCGTGTTTGCGCAGCGCCTTGAGCCGCCGGGCCGCCTCCGCCCATTCCTGACGCTGCAATTGCAGCGGGATGAACAGACGCAGGGCCTGCAGGTGGCGAGGCTCGCGTTCGAGTATCCCGGCGAGGTGATTCATGGCCGCGGCCTGTTCCCCGGCCTTGAGGTGCATTTCCGCTCGCTCCAGGGCGACTGCGTCACGCGCCTCCGGCTGGGCCTTTTCAGCCAGCGAGAACCAATGATCGCGGCGTTCGGCATCGCCCGAACCATGTGCGAGGCGGGCCGCCGCGAGGTACTGCAGCACGGGGGCCTGGCTGCGGCCCGCGGACCTGGCGAGCAGCCGCTCGGCGCGGGCCAGCCGACCGGCGGCCAGCGCGCTGAGGCCACGGGCCACGCGCCGGCCGGTTCGCCTCGCGCTCGCTTTCGCCGCACGTTCCGCAACCAGCCGCGGCGCCTGGCGGACCCTGCGCAATATGCCTGCCACCAGGAGAAGCAGCGCGAGCAGCACGATGAGTATGGGAACGGTCATCTCCACCGCCCAACCCTGGAAGGAAACCAGCACGTAACCGGCGTCCCCGGAAAGAAATTGCGCCGCTACCGCCACCAGCAGCAGCACGAGAACCACGATGAGACCGGCGCGCATGTCAGTCGGCGCGAATGTTCCGCAAGCGCTGCAGCGAAGACGCGATATCGGGCGCTTCCCGCCCCTTCGCCAGCTTCAGCAACTCGTCGATATCGGCCAGCGAGTCCGACACGTCCGGGTCGTCCTCCGCGTAAAGTCGCGACAGGCGGCCCCGGGCCGCGACCAGGGCCGCGGAGTAAGCCTGCAGGTCTCCCTGGACATAGGCCAGGCGCGCCAGATGCAATTCGGCCGCCAGCAGGCGCTGCAGCGTTTCCGTGTCGGTTTCGGTCAGGAGCGTGTCGACGCCGCTTTCCGTGCGGCGGACCGTGACGAGGGACCGCAATGCGCGCTGGATGCTGACGAGCGCCCGCTCCCATCCCTCGTCCGGAAGTTCGTCCGCGTCGGGCGCCTCGCCGGCCGAGGGCCTGAGGTCCGGTTTGAGCCCCTCGACCCTGGAAAGAAGCGCACCCAGGCGAACCACTACGCCCTCGATGTCCCGGGCCGGCATCCTCTCCAGCGCCCGCGCCTGCTCCTGCAATTCCGCCCGCAAGGCGCCGTAGCGCGGATCGCCGACCTGGGCCAGTAATTCCAGCGCCTCGCCAATGGCCAGCGCAGCGCCTTCATAGTCCCGCGCGAACCGGCTCTGGCGATCGGCCAACCCCAGCAGGCTGTCGGCGGTGTCCAGGCGCCAGCGCTGCTGCTGGCCGGCGGGCCGGCTTCCCAGGGCCTCCAGCGCCCGCTCGGAGGCGGCCAGGCGCACTTCCAGCGCGTCGCGCACGCGCTCCGCCGCAAACCGCGCCGCCTCGGCGTCTGCCGCCTGCCGCGCCGCGTCCTCGTCGCGACGCCGCTCAAGCTCCTCTATCCTGACCTGCAATTGGCCGATTGCCGCGGCTTCCGCTTCCAGTTGCGTTATGCGCGACGGCAGCTCGGCCAGATACTCGTACCAAAGCCACGCGCCCGCGGCGGCCACGATCAGCGGGATCAGCCACAACCACCACAGCCGCTTTCGGGCGGATGGTTTCCCTTTTTCCGGGGGCTCGGCTTTTGCGGGAGGGCCGGTGGTGGACGCGGCCTTCTTCGCAGCCCCGGCTTTCGGCTTCGCCACCTTGCCGGCGGAGTTGGATTTTGCTCCCGCCATACGGTCCTCCGATGTAATGCGGCTAGTCTATCAACTCGGTGCGGTAATTCTCAGGCTATGCGGACAATTCATACTGGACAAACCGCAGGCTGATGACGCACCCTTACGGTCCATGAACGACGAGTTTATTTCCGATCTGGCCCGTCGCCTGCGCAAACTGGTCCCGCCATCGGCAGAGGGAGCGGCCAGGGACCTGGAGACCAATTTCCGCGCCCTGCTGCAGTCCGCCCTGGGCAGGAGCGACTACGTGACGTTCGAGGAATTCGAGGCGCAAAAGCGCGTGCTCGAACGCACCCGCAGCAAGGTCGAGTCCCTGGAGCGGACGCTGGCGGAAATGAAGTCCGGGGGAGACTGAGTTCGGCAGCGAGCCAGGGACGGCATTGAATCCATCGACCATCCATACGAGCGCGCTCAGCGGCGTCGATGCGCCAGGCGTCACCGTGGAAGTGGGCATCACCAGCGGGTTGCCGGGCATCACCATCGTTGGCCTGCCCAGGAAAGAGGTGCGGGAAAGCGCCTCGCGGGTGCGTCACGCGCTGCGAAGCTCCGGGTACACGATGCCGGCAAGCAGCATTACGGTAAACCTGGCGCCCGTGGAATTGCCCAAGAGCGGCGGACGCTATGACATGCCCATTGCACTGGGGGTCCTGGCGGCCAGCGGGCAAATCGATCCGGCCGTACTGGCGGGGGCCGAATTCCTCGGGGAGCTGGCGCTGACCGGCGCGCTGCGACCCGTCCCGGGCGTCCTGCCGTCGGTGCTCGCCGCCTTCCGGCGCGGCAGGACGCTGTTCATTCCCGGAGCCAACGCGCCGGAGGCGGGGCTGGCGAAGGCGGGGCGCGCGGTAGCGGTGGCCAACCTCGAGGAGCTTGTAGCCAGACTGTACGCGAACGGCGAGCCCGAGTACGTCGCCTACAGCGGCGGCCGTGTTCTTCCGGCCGCATACTCCGACCTGAACGAAGTGATCGGAATGACGCAGGCCAAGCGGGCCATGGAAATTGCCGCGGCCGGGGGCCATAACCTGCTGTTGAGCGGACCTCCGGGCGCCGGCAAGAGCATGCTGGCGAAGCGTTTCCCCGGCCTCCTGCCGCCGATGAGCGAGAAAGAGGCTCTGGAAACCGCGGCCCTGCATTCGCTCAAGGGCATCGCGCCGGAGGACAGCTGGCGGCGGCGGCCCTTCCGCAGTCCCCATCACACCTGCTCCAATACGGCGCTGGCCGGGGGCGGCGCACGGCCCACTCCCGGCGAGATCTCCCTCGCCCACAACGGCGTCCTGTTCCTCGACGAACTGCCGCAATTCCGCCGCGACGCCCTGGAAGCCCTCAGGGAACCGCTGGAAACCCGCAATATCGTGGTATCCAGGGCCCGCTACACGGTCACCTTTCCGGCGCGCTTCCAGTTGCTGGCGGCAATGAACCCCTGCCCCTGCGGCTTCGTCGGCGACCCGCAGCGCGAGTGCCGCTGCACGCCGGAGGCGGTGCGGCGCTACCAGGGGCGCATATCCGGACCGTTCCTTGACCGCATCGATTTGAGGGTGCAGGTGTGCCGGCCCGACCGGCCCATCATTGCCGACGGCCCCGGCGGCGGAATCTCAAGCGCCCAGGTCCGGACGCGGGTCCTGGAAGCCCGGGAAATACAGATGGACCGATGCGGGAAATGCAATGCCGAACTGGAGAATGCCGAACTGCGGGGCCACTGCCGCCCGCGGCAGGCCGGACGCGCTCTTCTTGAGCGCGCGGCCCGGAAATTCGCGCTCTCGCCGCGCGCCTGCGCACGAATCCTCAAGGTGGCCCGCACGATCGCGGACCTTGAAGCGGCTAGCCGCGTTGAAGAAGCGCACATCGCCGAAGCACTGGCGCTGCGCGGCCGTGAACCGGGCGAGTGAGTGCCGTTGAGTGGCGCCTTGCCACACGCTACAGGGGACACGCTGAAAGGCAACGAACTCATGGGACAGCACACTAGCGCGGGAGGATGCCGTGGGGCTCGATCAGGCCCAGCCACCAGAACAGCAGTATCAGCAGGAAGAGGGTCGCGGACAGGGCCACGCGCCAGGCCAGCGAACGCACCATACGGGTGGAATCGCCCCTGGCAGAGACCATGTGATACAAACCCGAGCCCAGGCTGGCGATAATAGCCAGCAACAGCACGATAATGAGTGCTCGAATCATTATTTCAAGTTTGGCGCCCCGCGCGAAACCGCATGATAACTCCGCCCGCCAACAAAGCCTCCGCCGTGCGCAAGCTGCTGCTTATGCTGCTGGGCCTGCTTGTGTTCGGCTCGCTCGGCACCTGGCAACTGAACCGTTCCGGCGAGAGGCGCGCCGAACTGGAGGCCTTCGCAAGCGCCCGGACCGGAATGCCGGTCATCGGGCTTGAGGCCGTTCCCGTTGCGGGAAACAACCGGAAGGTGCGGCTGACGGGACGCTATGAGGCGCAAAGGCAGGTGCTGCTGGACAGCATGACCCACGAAGGCATGCGGGGCTATCACGTTTTGACGCCATTGCACACCGAAGCGGGCATGGTCCTGGTGAACCGGGGATTCGTTGCCGGGTCCGCCGACCGCTCGCAACTTCCGGATCTGACGGTAGGAGAGGAGCAGCGCCAGGTAACGGGAATGGCGGCCCCGTACTTTCGGCGCGGCCTGCGCCTGCAGGACGCGGCCCCGGACGCTTCCTGGCCACGCCGGCTCGTCTATCCGACCGCCGGGGAACTTCGCGAAATGCTTGACGAGAGGCTGCCGGATTTCCAGCTCTTGCTGGACAGTTCCGAACCCGACGGCTATGTGCGGGGCTGGCGCCCCTACGGCATGACGCCGGAGCGGCACCTGGCTTACGCCGTGCAGTGGTACGGCCTGGCGGCGGCGGCTGTCGGAATCTGGCTGGCGGTAACCTTCAAACGCAGGAGAATACGGAATGCGGATTAATGCAAAGCGATTCCAGGTCATTGCGATAGCCGCACTGTTCCTGGTCCCGGTGATTGTCGCCTGGTTCCTGTACTCGGGCCGGTCCGGCCTGGGTTCCGGCCCGGACGCGCATGGCGTGCTGTCCGACCCGCCGGTCGCACTGGGCGACATCGCGCTGCCGGCGGGCGGCGACGCCGGCGCCGAAGCCCGCCTGACCGGACGCTGGACATTCCTCTACCTCGAGCGGGGTGAGTGCGGGGCGGCCTGCGAGGAAGCGCTGGTGCGCATGCGACAGGTCCGGCTGGCGCTGGGCAAGGACGCGACCCGGGTGCAGCGCGTTTTCCTGCCGGTGGTCATGGAGCCGGACTACGACCGGGCGGCGCAAGCTTTCCCGGGCATGGTGGTCCTGCCCGCCGGCACGCCCGGCCGCGGCGAATTGATCGAGCGCATCGGGTCCCGCCAGCAGGGCGAGGTCCTGCTCGTGGACCCGCTGGGCAACCTGATACTGAGCTATCCGCCCGGTCTCGATCCCGACGGCCTGTTCCGCGACGCCAAACACCTGCTGAGGCTTTCGAAGATAGGCTGACGCGCGGGCCTTCCGCATGGACGTTACCCACATCCTGGACCCGCTGAACACCGCCCAGCGGGAAGCGGTCACGGCCGGCGAGCAGCCGGTGCTGGTGCTGGCCGGCGCCGGCAGCGGCAAGACGCGTGTGCTCGTGCATCGGGCTGCATGGCTGGTCGCCGCTCACGGCGCCTCGCCGTGGAACCTGTTCGCGGTCACCTTCACCAACAAGGCCGCCAATGAAATGCGCACGCGCATAGAAACGCTGCTTGAGACACCCACCCGCCAGTTGTGGATCGGCACCTTCCACGGCATGGCCCACCGGCTCCTGAGAAGGCACTTCGGCGAAGCCGGTCTGCGGCAGGACTTTCAGATTCTCGATTCCTCCGATCAACTTCGACTGATCAAGCGGCTGTTGAACGACGAGCGGGTGGACGAGCGGATGATCACCCCGCAGTCGCTCCAGTACTTCATATCCGGCGCCAAGGAATCGGGCCTGCGGCCGCAGCAGGCGCCTGCAGGCGGCGCGCCCTACGGCGAAGAGAAGAAGCAGCTTTACGCCCTTTACCAGAAGCGCTGCGAATCCTACGGCCTGGTGGATTTCGGCGAACTGCTGATGCGCGCCCTGGAGCTTCTTCAGGACAACCCGGAACTTCTCGGCCGCTACCGCGAACGCTTTCGCTGGTTGCTGGTCGACGAGTTTCAGGACACGAACGGCATTCAGTACAACTGGCTGAAGCTCTTGTGCGGTACCAGCGGCCTGCCGTTCGCGGTGGGCGACGACGACCAGTCCATCTACCGCTGGCGCGGCGCTCAGGTCGAGAACATCCGGCATTACAGCCGCGATTTCCGCGACGTGAGGATTGTGCGCCTGGAGCGCAACTACCGCTCCACGGCAAACATTCTCGAGGCGGCCAATGCGGTCATCGCGAATAACGCCTCGCGGTTCAGCAAGAAACTGTGGACGCGGGGAGAGAAGGGCGGCCCCGTGCGGCTGTTCGCGGCCTACAACGAATGGGACGAAGCCAACCAGGTCGTGAGCCGCGCACGCGAACACGGCGCGGGGTCGCTGCGCGACCTGGCGGTGCTGTACCGCTCCAATGTCCAGTCGCGGGTCTTCGAGGAAGCGCTGGTGAGCGCCGGTATTCCCTACCGCGTTTACGGAGGCCTGCGGTTCTTCGAGCGGGCCGAGATCAAGGACGCCCTGGCCTATCTGCGCCTGGCAGCCAACCGCGGCGACGACCCGTCGTTCGAGCGGGTGGTGAACAACCCGCCGCGCCGGATCGGCGAGGCCACGATGCGCGCCGTGCGGGGCCACGCCATGCGACACGGGCTGACGCTGTGGGACGCCGCCGGGCAGTCGGGCGATTTCCTCAACGCCCGGGCGGCCGGCGCGCTGAAGGGCTTTCTCGCTCTGATCGACTCGCTGGCCGGCGACATCGAGCACCTGGAGCTCGGCGAACAGGTCAGCCGGGTCGTGCGCGGCAGCGGACTGATCGAGAGGCTGACGGCCTCGGGCAGCGAGACCGACCGGATGCGGGTGGACAACCTCGACGAACTGGTCAACGCCGCGCAGATGATTGAGGAGTCCATGCAAGACCAGCCGGCGTCTCCCCTGAACGCTTTCCTTGCCCACGCTGCGCTGGAGAGCGGCGATGACGGCGCACAGGACGACGACGCCGTGCAGTTGATGACCATGCATGCCGCCAAGGGCCTGGAGTTTCCGGTGGTGTTCCTGACCGGCATGGAAGAGGGCCTGTTCCCGCACAGCCGTTCGATGCATAGCGAGGACGAACTGGAGGAAGAACGCAGGCTGTGCTACGTGGGAATCACACGGGCCATGACGGAACTGAACCTGAGCTATGCCGAGGTTCGCCGGCTGCGCGGCCAGGAGCACCGCAACCGTCCTTCGCGCTTTCTTTCCGAGATTCCGGCTCAACTGCTGGAGGAGGTGCGCCCTCAGCCCAGGGTCTCGCTTCCGGTGCGCATGGGGGGAGCTGCGACGGACGGAAACGGGCAGGGAGCCGACACGGGACCGGCACTGGGCCAGCGTGTCTCGCATCCGAAGTTCGGCGATGGAGTGGTGCTGAACCGCGAAGGCGCCGGCGACCACGCCCGCGTGCAGGTAAATTTCGAACGGCACGGCTCAAAATGGCTGGTCGTGGCCTATGCGCGCCTGGAGTTGATTTAGCGCCTCCACGCCAAAACGGTCGCGGACTTGATATAGTTCCGCCGAGCCTTTGCGCTTGAAGCCCATGCGCTTGAACAAATGAAGATACTGATCCTCGGGGCCGGAGTCGTGGGCTCCACGATCGCGGAGCGTCTCTCGCGCGAACCCGAAAACGAGATCACCATCGTGGATCTCGACACCGACACCCTGCGGAAAATACACGAACGCATGGACGTGCGCACCGTTGCCGGCCACGCCTCGTATCCGGGGGTCCTGGACCACGCCGGGGCCGGCGATTCGGACCTGGTCATCGCGGTCACCGGCAACGACGAGGTGAATATGGTGGCCTGCCAGGTGATTCATTCCCGCTACGGTGAATTCCAGTCCGGCGCCCGGCAGCGCACCAAGATTGCGCGATTGCGCTACACCGACTACAGCGGCGTCGATGCGCTGTTCGGATCCGACGGGCTGCCGGTGGACGTGGTAATCGCTCCGGAAGACCTGATTACGCGCTATGTGGAGCAGCTCATCCGCTTCCCCGGCGCATCGCAGGTACTGGAGTTTTCCGACGGACGCGCCCTGTTGCTGGGCGCCGAGGCCCAGGCCGGCTCGTGGCTGGTGGGCAGGACGCCGGCCGCGCTGCGGGACCGCAAGGTCAAGGGGCGCATCGCCGCGGTCTACCGCGGCGGGCAGGCGCAAACCGTCAACGGGCAGACCGTCATCGAGGACGGCGACGAGGTGTTTTTCATCGCCGGCGCCGACCATGTCCGCCCCCTACTCTCCGCGCTCAGGCCCGAACAACAGGACGTCAGCAACATCATGATCGCCGGAGGCGGCAATATCGGGCTGAAGGTTGCCGAGTCGCTGCAGAACCGTTTCCAGGTCAAGCTGATCGAGCGCTCCTCCAAGCGCGCCCAGCAGGTAACCGAACGGCTGGGCCGCGTGATCGTGCTGCACGGCGACGCCACCCACGAGGAGCTGCTGATCGAGGAGAACATCGAGCGCATGGATGCCTTCGTTGCGCTGATGAACGCCGACGAGGCCAACATGCTCGCGGCCGGGCTGGCCAAGCGGGCAGGTTGCAAGCGGGTCATGGCGCTGGCCAACCGCCAGGCCTATGCCGCGCTGGCCGGGCAGATGGGCATAGACGTGCCGATTTCGCCGGCCCAGATCACCATCAGCGAATTGCTGCGCCACATTCGCCATGGCGACGTGGCCAGGGTGCACTCGCTGCGCTTCGGCCGCGCCGAGGCGATCGAGGGCGTGGCGCACAGCGGCGCCGGGCAGCGATCGCTGGTAGGCCGCGCCGTGGGCGAGATCAATCTGCCGCACGGCACCTCGATCAGTGCGATCGTGCGCGCGGGCGTGGTGCTTCCGCTTGACGACGATACGACGGTGCGCGACGACGATCACGTCATTCTCTTCATGACCAACCCGCGGGCCAAGGCGCAGATCGAACGGCTCTTCGAAGACGGAGCCTGACCGCCACCATGCAGATTGCGCTAGTCGGCAGCGTGCTGGGCCGCCTGCTCATGCTTTTCAGCGTGACCATGCTGACGCCGCTGCCCGTGGACCTGTACTACGGCGACGGCAGCTGGCCGGTGTTTGCGTTCAGCTTCGTCGCGGCCCTTGCGGCGGGTTTCGTCATCTGGCTGCCGGCCCGCCACGCTGTGGGGGAGCTCAAGCTGCGCGACGGTTTTCTGATCGTGGCTTCCTTCTGGGTGGTGCTGGGCAGCTTCGGCGCCCTGCCGCTGCATTTCGCGCTGGTGCCGGAGCTCTCCTTCACCGACGCCATGTTCGAGGCAATTTCCGGACTCACCACCACGGGCGCCACGGTGCTGACCGGACTGGACGAGATGCCCCGGGCCATCCTCTACTACCGTCAGCAGCTGCAATGGCTGGGGGGACTGGGGATCGTGGTCCTGGCGGTGGCCGTGCTGCCCATGCTGGGCGTGGGCGGCATGCAGCTTTATCGCGCCGAAACGCCCGGCCCGATGAAGGACAACCGGCTTACCCCGCGCATCAAGGAGACCGCCAAGGCGCTGTGGTACATCTACTGCGCGCTCACGGCAGCCTGCGGAGCGGCCTATTACCTGGCCGGCATGACGGTCTTCGATGCCGTCTCGCACGCCTTCTCCACGGTGGCGATCGGCGGCTTTTCGACCCACGACGCAAGCTTCGCCTATTTCCCCCAGACCAGCATCCGCCTGATTGCGGTCGTGTTCATGTTCCTTGCCGGGATCAACTTTGCGCTGCATTTCATCGCCTTCAACCGCCGCTCGCTTGCCGGCTACTTGCGCGACGCGGAATTTCGGGGCTACTCCGTTGTCCTGCTGGCGCTGTGCACGCTGGTCGTGGTTGGCCTGCTTCTTTACGGCTGGAGGGAAGATCCGTCAATGGCGCTGATCGACGGCCTGTTCCAGTCCGTTTCCATCATGACCACAACCGGCTTTACGACCGCCAATTTCTCGCAGTGGCCGGGCATCCTGCCGATGCTGCTCATACTTTCGGCCTTCATGGGCGGCTGCGCCGGCTCCACCGCCGGCGGCATGAAGTGCGTGCGGGTGCTGCTGCTCGTAAAGCAGGGCATCCGCGAGGTCCGGCGCCTGGTGCACCCGAGCGCGGAGATCCCGGTCAAGCTGGGCGATACGCCGATTTCCACGCGCGTGGTCGATTCGGTGTGGGGCTATTTCGCCGTCTACGTGGCCGTGTTCGTGTTGATTCTGATCATTCTTCAGGCCGCCGGCCTCGACGCGTTCACGTCGTTCTCGGCTGTGGCCGCCACGCTCAATAACCTGGGTCCGGGGCTGGGCGAGGTCGCGGCCGGCTACGGCGACATCGGGGTAACGGCCAAGTGGGCCTGTATCGTGGCCATGCTGCTGGGCAGACTCGAGATCTTCACCTTCCTGGTGCTGCTGTCTCCGACCTTCTGGCGACCGTGAACCGCATGCTGAAGGCAGCGGGCGCGGTGGAGCGCGTGATCGTCCGCATCGGCGAGGCCGTGGCCTGGCTCACTTTCGTCATGACCCTGGTGACCTGCCTGGTCGCGGTGCTTCGCTACGGCCTGTCCCTGGGCTGGATCTGGCTGCAGGAAACCATTACCTGGATGCACGCCGCGGTGTTCCTGCTGGCCGCCGGCTACACCCTGGCGCGCGACGACCATGTGCGCGTGGACATCTTCTACCGCGAGATGAGTCCGAAGCGCCGGGCGGTGGTGGACCTTTCCGGGTGCCTGCTGTTCCTCCTGCCGCTGTCCGCGGGGCTGCTGCTGGGCAGCCTGGAGTACGTGCAGACCTCATGGCTGATCCAGGAATCCTCCCGCGAGGCCGGCGGTCTCATCCATCCCTTTCCTTCACTGCTGAAGACGCTGCTGCCGGCTACCGGGGTGATGATGGCCCTGCAGGCGCTGGTGATCTGCCTTCGCAGCGTGGCGCAGTTGCTTGGATTCGCGGCCCCCGACGCCGGGCTTGCATCGGAGCAAACGCCCGGCGGTATGCCCGGCGGCGGAGCATAGCGATGTACTGGCCGGCCTTCGCGCTGTTCGCATGCGTCGTTCTGCTTCTTCTGGCGGGCTTTCCGGTGGCCTTCACCCTGGGCGGCACGGCGCTCCTGTTCGCCCTGGGAGGCGCGCTTGCCGGCGTGTTCGACATATCCTTCCTGGGCACCATGCCCAACCGCCTTTTCGGGATCATGAGCAACGAGACGCTGGTGGCGGTGCCGCTGTTCGTATTCATGGGCGTGACACTGGAACGGGCGCAGATAGCGGAAGACCTGCTGGACGCGCTGAGCCGGATGTTCGGCGGCCTCCGCGGCGGGCTTGGCATCGCCGTCATCGTGGTCGGCATGCTGCTGGCGGCCAGCACCGGCATCGTGGGGGCCACCGTCATCACCATGGGGCTGCTGGCCCTGCCCACCATGCTGAAACGCGGCTACGACCCCGCCGTGGCCACCGGCGTCATCAGCGCTTCCGGCACGCTGGGGCAGATCATTCCACCGTCGATCGTGCTGGTGCTGCTGGGCGACGTGCTCTCCTCGGCCTACCAGGAGGCCCAGCTCGCACAGGGAGTATTCGCGCCCCGAACCGTTTCGGTCGGCGACCTGTTCATGGGCGCGCTGCTGCCGGGATTGATGCTGGTGGCACTGTACGCCGCATGGATGCTGATCATTGCGGTGGTTCGCCCGGCCTCGGTTCCCGCGCGAGCCGTAGCGGGCGAAGACGACCCACCGCCGCCGGACGGGGCCGGCGCGCTACCGACCGCAGGCGAATGGTTCGCCTACAGAATTCTCCGGCCGGCGGCGCAACTGGGCCGCCTTCTGGGAGCGCTGGCGCCACCGCTGGTGCTGATCGCGGCCGTTCTCGGCTCCATCATCCTGGGACTGGCAACTCCCACCGAAGCCGCCGGCGTCGGAGCTGTCGGCGCAATGCTGCTGGCCGCGCTGCGCCGCAAGCTGAGCCTGGGGCGTATCCGCGAGGTTGCGCGCTCCACCGCGCGGGTCAGCAGCATGGTATTCCTGATCCTGATCGGCGCGTCGGTGTTCTCGCTGGTGTTTCGCGGCTACGGCGGCGACGAGATCGTGCGCGAGTTTCTGATGTCGCTGCCTGGCGGCGTGTTCGGGGCGGTGGTGCTGGTCATGCTGGTGATGTTCCTGCTCGGCTTCGTGCTGGACTTCATCGAGATCACCTTCGTGGTGGTGCCGATCGTGGGCCCGGTGCTGCTGTCCATGGGCTTGGACCCCGTGTGGCTGGGCGTGATGATCGCCATCAACCTGCAGACGTCGTTCCTGACCCCGCCGTTCGGATTCGCGCTGTTCTACCTGCGTGGCGTGGCGCCGCCTGAGGTGCCCACCTCCGCGATCTACCGGGGCGTTGCCCCGTTCATCGCGATCCAGCTCGTGGCCCTGGCCCTGCTCGCGCTGTGGCCGGAGATCGCGACCTGGCTGCCCGGGGCGCTGTACGACTAGCCCTTAGCTCCGGGTCACCGGCTTCGAGCGGAAACGCCACATCGCCAGCAGCAGGAATACGACTGCCAGGTCCAGCGCGTAAACGGTAAGGATTACCGTCTCGCTCCCGCCCATGAGGGCGCCGCCCCCGAACTGACCGACATTGAAAGGCGCGTACGTGGGGAAGATGAAGTGCAGGTAATGCAGCGGGTTGCCGGATGAGAAGAGACTGAAGAACCAGTCGCCGGTCAGGAATACCGGCAGTATCCCGGCGAGAATGGAAGGCATCAGGACCGACAGCACGAGGGCAAAGGACGCGTAGATCACGTTCCGGCAGAACATGAGCCATGGGGCGTAACGGAGCGCGGGAACCATGTCCAGATCGTGAATCTGGGTGAAGATGACCATCGTGATGGCGGTCAGCATGGAATAGCCGAGCAGAACCGCCATGGCGCCTGTGAACTTGCCGGCGAGAAACTGCCAGCGGGTAACGGGCCTGCACAGGATCATCGCGATGGCGCCGCTTCGCACGTCGCCGGACACTGCGGTCGCACCGATGAAGAGTGCGACGATCATGCCCCCGAAGGCGGCAAATCCGTAGAACTGCGACAGCAACTGCGCGCCGGCAAACTGCATGTCCCCTCGGACCTGTTCGGACGGCGGCGGGTCCGGTGGCGGCTGTGCCTGCTCCAGTATTTCCTGGAAGGTCCCGGGTCGCTCGCCGCTCGATTGCGGTTCCTGTTCGCCTGCCGCGCCGGCTGCAGGCGGTTCCTGTTCGGCCACCGCGCCGACCGCAGGCTGGGCCGGATCATCGGCGATAGTACTGCTGATCCGGCTCAGGACGACGGAAAAGATGACGGTGAGAATCAGCATGACGATCATCAGCGCAAGCAGCAGGCGCCGATGCATGAGCGAGCGAACGCTGTCCGCTGCAATGAGGAGTATGTTTCTCATCCGTCCCTTGCGGCGCCGATCACGTCGAAGAAGAGGTCTTCCAGCGCCCGGGCGGACACTTCCTCCCAGGCACGAAGGTCCTCAAGCCGCTTCAGTTCTCCCCGATGCAGGATGGCCACCCGGTCGCAAACCGATCCCACCTCGGACAGGATGTGCGAAGAGATGAACACCGTCTTGCCCTGCCCCTTGAGCTTGAGGACTATGTCGCGGAAGTCCCGCCTGCCCACCGGGTCCAGGTTGGACGTGGGCTCGTCCAGGATGAGCAGTTCCGGGTCGTTCATCAGCGCCTGGGCAAGCCCCAGGCGCTGCACCATTCCCTTCGAGTACCTGGAGACCTTGCGATCCGCGACGTCCTCCAGGCCCACCAGGACCAGCATCTCTTCGGCCCGCTGCGCCCTGCGGGCGGACGGAACGCCGGAAAGCCCGGCGTAGAACTCCAGCAGGCGCCTGCCGCTGTAGTAGGTGTGCAGGTTGACGCTCTCCGGCAGGTAGCCCAGGCGGCTGCGGTGATCCGCGGCGGCTGCGGGCCGGCCGAACAGCGCAGCGGTTCCGGCGTCGGGCCGAATGAAGTTGAGCAGCAGCTGGATGGTGGTGGATTTTCCGGCGCCGTTCGGGCCGATGAAACCGAAAACCTCGGCCGCGCCGACATCCAGGTCCAGTCCAGCAAGCGCCCGCGTGCCGCCCTTGTAGGTCTTGGCCAGACCCCGGGTACGGATAACGCTCACGCGCCCTCCGGGGCCGTCAGGTCATTGAGCATTTCTCGAAGCCGCCGCTCGCGCGCTTCCGCCTGCCGGGGCAGCGGCGGATAGCCCAGCTCGATATGTTCCACCCGGCCGTCCCTGCCAACGACGATGAGCTGAGGAATCCCGCGCACGCCATAGGAGTGGGCGATCCCCTCGTCCTCATCCAGCACAACGCGCACCGTGAACTCCCTTTCGTCGACGAACTCCTGCACCACATCCGGCCCTTCGCCGACGTTCACGGCCAGGAAGGACGCGCCGCGCCGATCGAATTCCTCGTTCAGCGCCTGAACGGCGGGCATGCTGCGTATACAGGGCTGGCACCACGTGGCCCAGAAATCCAGCACCACGACCTCGCGGTTCTCAAATTCGGACAGCGTTACGCCGGCGCCGTCCAGGTCGACACTTGAGAAGTCGGGAATCCCGCTGCCGACCGCGAGGTTTCCGGACTCCTCGACCGGGCCGCCGTCGATCATCTCGGCGGGCTGCTGAAGCTTGACCTTGACTTCGTAGTGGACCCAAACGGTTACGGCCGCAAAGAAAACACCTGCCGCGATCCAGAAGAATCTACGCTTGCTCACGCCTGCTCAGGACTCAATACAATGGGCGCGTAATTCTACACAGCAGGGGCAACATGAATCTCATCACAAAGCAAGGCATTGCGCAGTCTTCCGGCGCATTCCTGTGCGGGCTGCTGCTGTCCGTACCGGCGGCGGCGGATGACGGCCTGGCGCCTTTGGTCGATGCCCGAAGCGACGAGGCCGTTGCGCTGGCAATGGACCTGTTCGACTATGCCGAGCTCGGCTATCTCGAGACCCGCAGCAGCGAACGGCTGGCGGGATATCTCGAGGGCAACGGCTTCAGCATCGAGCGCAGCGTGGCCGGAATCCCCACCGCGTTTGTCGCCAGCCGGGGGACGGGCGGCCCGGTCATCGGCATCCTGGCGGAATTCGATGCATTGCCGGGCCTGTCGCAGGCGCCGGTTCCGCAACGGCAGCCCCTCGTGCCGGGCGGACCGGGACACGCTTGCGGGCACCACCTGTTCGGCGCCGCATCGGCAACGGCGGCAACGGCCATCGCGGAATGGCTTGCGGGAACGGAAACGCCGGGCACGGTGCGCGTATACGGAACGCCGGCGGAGGAGGGCGGATCCGGCAAGGTGTATCTCACCCGGGCCGGCCTCTTCGACGACGTGGACATCGTGCTGCACTGGCATCCCGCCGACCGCAACATCGCCTCCCCCGAGAGCAGCAACGGCAACAAGTCCGGCCGGTTCCGCTTTCACGGGACCGCGGCGCACGCAGCCGTATCGCCGGAACGGGGCCGGTCGGCCCTCGACGGCGTGGAGGCCATGAACTACATGACCAACCTCATGCGCGAACACATGCCCTCCACGGCCAGGTTGCACTATGTGATCACTGACGGCGGCCAGGCGCCCAACATCGTTCCCGAGACTGCCGAGGTCTATTACTACGTTCGACATCCCCGGCCCGGGATGGTGGTCGAACTCTTCGACCGGGTCGTGGCCGCCGCCGAGGGCGCCGCGCGCGGGACGGGCACCGCGATGGAATACGAGGTGATGCACGGCAACTTCCCGCTGCTGCGCAACGATGTCCTGGCCGGGGTAATGCATCGCCATCTGGAACGCCTGGGGGGTGTCGAGTACGACGAAGCGGAAATGACGTTCGCGACCACGATCCGGGGGTCGCTGTTCGGCCAGTTGCGTCCGCTGGAGGCCAGAAACGAGATCGAGCCGTTCGAGTTCAAGCAGAAAATGGGATCCACCGATGTAGGCGACGTGAGCTGGGTCGTGCCCACGGCGGGATTCGGCACGGCCACCTGGGTGCCCGGCACGCCGGCCCATAGCTGGCAGGCGGTGGCGGCCGGGGGCATGAGCATCGGCCACAAGGGAATGATGCTGGCCGCCAGGGTGCTCGCCGAAACCGCCCGCGACCTCTACACCGATGCCGAACTCATCGTCCGGGCGAAAGCGGAATTTGAAGAGCGGCGTGGTCCGGACTTCGAATACCGGCCGCTACTCGGCGACCGCGAGCCGCCGCTCGACTACCGCAAGTAATCTTCACCGGGCGTGAGGGCTTCGTCCTCCGGCGGGGGCCAGGCGAGGATGAAGTTGTCGCGGTTGGGCATGCGCACTTCGGGCAGTGTCTGCGCGTCCAACTCCTCGTCCTCTTCAATGATTTCGTTCAGAAACAGCAGGTAGGCCGTCAGAGCGTAGACCTGGTCGTCGCTGAGCGACTGCGGCTCCTGGTAAGGCATGGTGCGGCGAACGTAGTCGAACACGGTGGTCGCGTAGGGCCAGAAGCTGCCCACGGTCTTCAGTGGCGCCGGCCCGTCGAGCGTGCCGTGCCCGCCGACCAGCACATCGTTCAACAGGCCCTCGCCCTCGACGCCGTGGCAGGCAAAACAGTAGAGCGTATAGACCGGCTCTCCCTCGAGCGCAGTGCCCGAACCGGGCGGGAGACCCTCGCCGTCCGGCTCGATGCCGATGTCCCATTCGGCAACCTCCTCCGGAGTGGCTTCAACGCCCAGCTCAGGACCCTCCTGGGCCAGGACGCCCACCGCCAGAACGACGGCGATCAACGCCGGCAGGCTACGCGTAGACATTGGCCACTTGCCCTTCGCTGTCAATCCCCCACGCCTGGATTCCGTTGTAGTGGTATGCGAACTTCCTGCCTTTGGCGGCGATGATCGCGTCGCGCGCAGGCTGTATGTCGCCGTCCTCATCCGCGGCCCGGCTCATGATCACGGTTTCAGCGCCGTTCCAGCGCCACGCCATGCGAAATCGCGTTACGGCCTTGTCCAGCACCGGCTCGCACAACGCCGCCTCGCCCCAGGTAGCGCCGCCGTCGGCGGAGACCTCGACCCTGGCGATCCGGCCCGCCCCGGACCACGCCATGCCGGATATCTGGTACAGCCCGGGTTCCTTGAGCTCCAGTCCGGGTGACGGTGAAGTGATCACCGACTTTACGTCCATCGGATAGGTAAAGAGCAGCGTCCGCCCGTCCGGCAGCAGGTCCGAGTACTTGGAAGTCTCTTCCCGGGTCATTGACGGCGCGGCGGTCACCTTGATCCGGCGCAGCCACTTGATGCTCATATTGCCCTCGTAGCCCGGCAGAAACAGCCGCAGCGGGTAACCCTGCTCCGGACGCAGGCGTTCGCCATTCTGGTACAGCGCGAGCAACGCATCATCCATGGCCTTGGCCATCGGCACGCTACGGTTCATGGCCGCAGCGTCGGCGCCCTCGGCCATGATCCAGCCGGCGGCCGGGTCGACGCCGGCCTCATCCAGCAGGATGGAAAGCGGCACGCCGGTCCACTCGCTGCACGAGACCAGGCCGTGGAGCGCACCGCAAGTATCGTTGATGGGTCGGGCGGGCAACCCGGCCAGGTAACTGTTGCCCGAACACTCGATGAACTGTATGCGCGACACCATCGGGTAGCGGGAAAGCGCGTCCATGTCGAAGAACAGGGGGCGATCCACCATGCCGTGAATGAGCAGCCGATGCCGGTGGGGATTGATTTCGGGAATGCCGCTGTGGTGGCGTTCGAAGTGAAGCGGATTCGGCGTGATCATGCCTTCCAGCGCTTCCAGCGGCGTCCATGAACCCCCCGCGCCGTCGGTGCCGGTCGCGGCCAGGACCCGGCGCTGCACGTGATCTTCGTAGGGCGACCGTCCGCCGTAACCGCTCAGCGGCCGGCCCGGCCCGCGCATCCACGGCGGCAACTCCCCGACCGGCGCGGCGGCCATCAGCCCCAGCGAGCCCGCGCCCAGCACCGCGGCGCCGCCCTTGAGAAAGAGGCGCCGGTGCAACAGGCCGTTGCCGGCTACGGGTTCCAGGTTTTCGGGTATCCCTTCGGGCATCGAGTTCCGCTCCGGGTACGATGATGCAGCATGTTGCGCGGTTGCGCTACGGCCATGCCTGCTCCACGAGTCTGCACACTGCCAGTGTAAGGCGCGCACGAAGTTCGAATGGTGGCTCTCGCGTGGTCGCCGGTCTTTTCCGGTCGAGGTTGTAGCTGGATCAACAAGGCATTACTATTAGCGAGAAATATGCCATTTGTAAGGAATTGTCATGGAAACGGCAAAGATAACCAGCAAGGGGCAGGTCACGATTCCCAAAGCCGTTCGGTCCAGAATGGCAGTGCAGGCGGGTGACCGGCTGGCGTTTGAATTCGCCGGCGACGGCGCCGTGCGGATGCGTCCCCTACGGAGCGCACAGGAGCCCTTGCGTGGATTCCTGGCGCAACATGCCGCAAGCAAGCCGAGTAGCGCGGACGCCATGCGCCGGGCCTTGCGGACCAGAGCGGCGGCAAAGCACGGCCCAAAGTGATCGCGTTCGACACCAATCTTCTGCTGCGCCTGCTGCTGAACGATCAAGCGCAGCAGGCAAGACAGGCCGAAGAACTGCTGCAGCGCGCCGTGGCTGCCGGAGAACGGGTTCTGCTGCCCGACATCGTCTTGTGCGAAATGGAATGGGTATTGGAGGCCGTGTATGGCCTTGAAAGAGCCGATATCCTGCAAACGCTGCGGCGCTTGCTTGCAGCGGATGAATTCGAGTTCGCCAACCGCGCCGCGGTCGGTGCCGCAATTCAGCGCTATGCTGCGGGGAAAGCCGATTTCTCGGACTACCTGATCGGCGAAAACGCTGCTCTGGCCGGTGCTTCCGTGACCTACACCTTCGACCGCGAACTTGCACGCACGCCCGGCTTCAGCCGTCCCGGCTGATCCGCCGACAGTCCATAGGCATGTCGGGAACAAACCGGAAACTCACGGCGGCGGTCGAAGCATTTTTCGCTGATCTTCGCCGGATTCGGCAGTCCGGCGCGGCAACAGACGAGCGATCCACCTACGCGCCGCTGGCGAACCTGCTGAACGCCGTTGGCGCGACGCTCAAACCCAAGGTGCATTGTCTGGTTGAGCCGGCGGACCAGGGCGCGGGCCATCCCGATCTGTATCTCTACACCGAGAAACAGATACAGAAAGGCCGGCCCCGCAAGGGGCAGACGCCGGAACGTGGCGTGGTCGAGGTAAAGGCGCCTGACGTAGACACGAAAGCACAGCCCGTCCGCGATCAGGTAAGCCGCTACTGGGAGCGGTATCACCTGGTGCTCGTAACCAATCTTCGCGAATTCGAACTCGTGGGCCAGGGCACTGCCGGAGAGGAAATCACGCTTGAAACATTCCGGCTGGCCGACAGCGAAGAGGCACTTGATCGCGCCCTGGAGAAGCCACGCGCATTCGCCAACAGAGTCGGTGCCGGATTGAGCGAGTACCTGTGCCGCGGGCTGTCCCACAAGGCCGCGCTGACCGAACCCAGGGACCTGGCGTGGCTGCTGGCTTCCTACGCCCGCGACGGGCTGGCGCGGGTCGAGCAGGCGGGCGACGCGCCCGCGCTCAAGGATGTCCGCTCGGCGCTCGAAGAAGCGCTCGGCGTGAACTTCAAAGGCGAACGCGGCGACCATTTCTTTCACTCGACCCTGGTTCAGACGCTGTTCTACGGAGTGTTTTCCGCCTGGGTGCTGTGGACCCGCTCCAATCCACCGGCCAACGCGACGTTCCGTTGGCAAGATGCGGTCTGGCATCTGCGCGCGCCGGTATTGCAGGCTCTGTTCCACCAGCTTGCCAACCCGATGCGATTGCAGCCGCTGAGTCTGGTCGAAGTGCTGGACTGGACGGGCGCCGCGCTGAACCGCGTGGACAGGCCGGCATTCTTCAAACGCTTCAATCAGGGCGAGGCCGTGCCTTATTTCTACGAGCCCTTCCTCAAGGCTTTCGACCCGCAACTCCGAAAGCAATTGGGCGTCTGGTACACGCCCGGAGAAGTCGTGCAATACATGGTGGCCCGCGTGGACCGAGCGCTGAAGGACGATCTCGGCATCCCGGACGGGCTGGCGGCGGACAACGTTTACGTGCTCGACCCCTGCTGCGGCACCGGCGCTTATCTCGCCGAAGTGCTGCGCCGTATCGCCGCCAATCTCCAAGGCAAAGGACTCGGAGCGCTCGCCGGCTCCATGGTTAAGCAGGCTGCCTTGGATCGCCTGTTCGGCTTCGAGATCATGCCGGCACCGTTCGTCGTGGCTCACCTGCAGGTCGGGCTGACCCTGCAGGACCTCGACGCCGCTCTGGCTGAGGACGGCTCCGAACGCGCCGGCGTGTATCTAACCAACGCTCTGACCGGATGGGAACCCACCGACAAAGAAAAACAGGTCGTAGCCTTCCCGGAGTTGGAAGAAGAGCGCGACAAAGCCAACAAGGTGAAACGCGACCGCCCCATCCTCGTAATCCTGGGCAATCCACCCTACAACGGTTTTGCCGGAATGGCCGTAGAGGAAGAACGGGAACTCTCGAACGCATACCGCGATACCAAGCGGGTGCGGCGCCCACAGGGCCAGGGCCTGAACGACCTGTATGTGCGCTTCTTCCGTATGGCCGAGCGCCGCATCGTCGAAAAGACCGGCCAGGGCGTGGTCTGCTTCATCTCCAACTACTCGTGGCTGGATGGCCTGTCCTTCACCGGCATGCGCGAACGCTACCTTGAGGCGTTCGACAAGATTCGCATCGACTGCCTGAACGGCGACAAGTACAAGACCGGCAAGATCGCCCCGGACGGTTCACCGGATCCCAGCATCTTCTCGACGGAGAGCGACCCGGTCGGCATTCAGGTGGGCACAGCCATCGCGACGCTCGTTCGCAAGACCGAGCATCAGCCGCTCGGAGACGTGGAATTCCGGCATCTCTGGGGACAGGCCAAGCGCGCGGAACTCACGGCAACGGCAGAGGCGGCTACAGACTCTCTCTACGAAATTAACAAGCCTATCCTGCCACTCGGACTGCCTTTCTGGCCGGCAGCGGTAAGCAAAGAATGGTTCGACTGGCCGTCACTCTCGGATTTATTCCCGATTTCGTTGCCGGGAGTGCAGACGAAGCGAGACTCTTTTCTCATAGATGTCGACCTTGATCGGCTCAGAAAACGAATCACCAACTATTTCGACTCAGCTATGAGCCACGACGAAATCGCACAGCGGACTCCTGCAGCGATGAAGAATTCGTCAGGTTTCTCAGAACGAAACGCGAGGGTAGTGCGTGAAGCGTTGCTCATGCGTGGCGGACCAGATCTGGACGGGTTTGTTCGTTTCGTTTATCGGCCTTTCGACATACGTTGGATCTATTGGGACGCAGGACGCGGCCTTCTGGGACGCCCAAGCACCGACTACCACTACCAAACTTTCGAAGGAAACATGTTCATAGAAGCACGCGAACGGGAAACCAAGGAGGATTTCTCTCGCGGCACATTGGTTCGACGGCTTGCAGATAACTTTGGCAACGGATTTTCAAGCTATTTTCCCGCTTGGCTTCGCGATGACGGCTTGGGTGCCGAAGGCATGGAATCTCGCCGAGCAAATCTGTCCGTTGCCTCACAACGCTATCTGGATCAGGTCGGTGCAAATGTAGAAGACTTATTCCACCACGTTCTGGCAGTGCTACATGATCCCGCCTACCGCAACACTAACGCCGGTGCGCTAAGGATGGAACGGCCGCGCATCCCGCTGCCCGGTTGGCCACTTGGCGATAACGCGGGGGCAGCGGAGGCACTCGCGCGCTCAGCAACGCGAGGCCGCGCACTTGCACAACTGCTTGATCCGGAAGCCCCCGTCACCGGCGTGACAGAAGAAGAATTGCGCCCCGAAATCGCCGCCATCGCCATGCCCGCCACCATCGACGGCCGTAACATGAGCGGCAACGACTACGCAGTGACGGCAGGCTGGGGACGATACGGTCCGGGCGACGCGGTCATGCCAGGCCAAGGCAGGGCCATAGAGCGCGAATACACGCCCGAAGAACGCGCAGCCCTTGGCGATGCGCTCCGCTCGCTGGGCGATTCCACCTACGACATCTACCTTAACGAGCACGCTTTCTGGCGCAACATGCCCGCCGCAGTATGGACCTACAAACTCGGCGGCTACCAAGTCCTCAAGAAATGGCTCTCCTACCGCGAGCACGCCATCCTCAACCGCCCCCTAAATCCGGAAGAAGTCCAGTATTTCACCAATACCGCCCGCCGCATCAGCGCAATCTTGTTGCTGACAGAAAGACGGAACAAATGAGATGGGCGACAAGAAGTTTGAAAGTTCCGAGGAACTCCATTCGTTTCTTTACTCTGACGCATTTGCGGATGAATTCAGGAAGTGGTTGGGCAGTTAGGAGCCATAGCCATTAGCAGCGTTAAGCTGAGCACCTTGAACCTTTATTACCAAAGTTGCAGCAATTCACGAAGACCATTGCTCCCGTATTACGGAAACTAACATCGGAGTTCAAGAAGTCGGATGTCAGCAGCGAATTACTCCGAGAAAGGCCGGGTGGATACCGCATTACACAACGCCATTCGACCTAATCGCCGAATGGGGCGAAGAGCCTGAAGCAGTAGGCAATCGACTACTCCATTACTGCGACAGCAACTGAAAGGATGTCCGCTCACAAATGGAGGCACGATTAGCGGATTACATTTTTCGGATCTTCGGACAGGCGTTGCCGCCGAATCCCCCCTGAGTTGACTCAGTTCTCCGGATCAAGGTAGCCAAGCCCATGCGGCTGGCCGGTTGCCTGAATTGGGCCAAGGAAAACCCGCGCTCATGCCGGACGAAGTCCCAGGGTCACATCACAAGACCCCGCAAATCGCGCCTGTTCTTACTTCTTGCTCTTCGGAGGGGGAGGCGGAGGAAGCGGCGGTGGGGGCGGAGGCACAGGGGTTTTGCCTGGCTTTGGCGGATAGCTGTTCCGCACGTCCCGAACCGGCTTGGAGGAGGGCATCAGACCGAGTATCGCTGCTCAAGCAAACGGATGGCCATTTGTTCGGCTTTTTCGTTGAGCCCCTCCTTCTCCGTTATGTCCTGATCGATGGCCTTGCCGGTGATATCCAAAAGCTGATCGCTTAGCCATTCACTTTGGACTCGCAACTCATCATCGTCGCATTCCGCCGTGTTCGCGTCCCGCCAGAGCCGATGGCAGTCTTTTTCAACCTTCAGGCACTGGAGCGCGATCAGATTCAACAGTTTGGCCTTGTCACCAAAGTTGAAGGTAAAGTCAATGACAACGACAACGGCGATGGCGATAGCGGCAATTGGTTGTATGACCACCCATGAATCAGGAAAGACTCCGGTCAGCGAAGCGGTGCCCAGAACAGAAGCAAAGAGCAACAATCCGCGTATGAACAGATGCTTCTTCTGTGTGCTCTCGCGATAGGACACGTAGTACCGCGCCAAGCGTCCAGCTTCGGCCAACTGGTACCAGATATCCCTTCTAAGCTCTTCGCTAGCCATGGTTCGCAACCCTGTACGGTGAAAAAAGTGTATCACAGGCGATGCAATTGCTATGCGCTGTGGCGAATGATTACGCTATTGAGTAAAAATACTCAATAGCGTAATCACAATACAGGCTTGACCCTATTTCGGGCAGGCCAGCATGTGATTTCTGCCGCTATTGATACACGCTCGTCCAGGGATCGACAACTTTCGCGCCGACGTTTCGAAACTGGCGCGCGTTGCGGGTAACTATGGACAATCCTCTGGAGAGCGCAGCCGCAGCGAGAAAGGCGTCGGGCAAGTGTTTGTCGAGCGATTCGCCCCGGCGCCGCTTCACTTCCATAATGCCCGCGCAGGCCCTGGCGTCGGCCATGGTCCAATCCAATATCCGGCCTTCGAACACATCGTCCAGAAGACCCTGAAACCTCCGCAGGATATCGTCCCTGCGGCGTCCCGTATCAAGACGGCCTACGCCATTCAGAATTTCCCAAACGGTAACGGACGAGAGGCCCACGCCGTCACCGGCGATCCGATCGAGAAATGCAACGACACGGGGCTCCGGCTCCGGCCGCATCATTTCCGAGACGACATTGGTATCGAGCAGCCAGGCAATCGGCGCGGTCACGTATTGCCCTCGTCGTCAAACTCTATCGGCCTGTAGCCATAGCGCGCGCGCGGCGGCAATTCCACACCGTGTTCCGGGCCGAAATAGCGCTTGAAAGCGTCCGAGAGGTTTCCGCGGCTTTGGGAATGCTCCCGTTTCTCACGAATCAGCCGGCGTACAAACTCTTCCATTGAGATACCGAATTGGCGCGCTTCGCGCTGCAGCCACGCTTTGTCTCCTGCATTGATGTCACGAACCGTAATGGTGGATTTCATTGCAGCGCCTCCTTACGGCATGAGCATTGCCTGGGACCGTTCCGGAATGCTAGCACGATATGCAAGCACCAGAAAGTGGCAGCGTCAATGTCTGAGTTCCTGTCCCCGGCTTGGCCAGAAAACATATGGGGATTATATACAAAGCTAACCACATTGTGCTATAATCTTACTCGAAGAAGGAGATTGAAATGACACATTCAGCACCTGGTAGATCTGACCGAAACGGCCTCACATTAGCGGCCCTCTTCCGCCTCTTCCCCGATGATGAAACCGCCGAAGCCTGGTTCGCAGAACAACGCTGGCAAGGCGTTCCCTATTGCCCGCATTGCGGTTCCGAAAACGTCCAGTGCGGAGCAAAGCATCCGAACATGACGCACCGCTGCCGGGAGAAAGAATGCCGCAAGTTCTTCTCGCTCCGCACCGCCAGCGTCATGGCGAATTCCAAGCTGGGCTATCAGCAGTGGATTATAGCGATCTACCTTCTGACCACGAGCCTCAAGGGCGTGTCCAGCATGAAGCTACATCGCGATCTCGGCATCACCCAAAAGGCAGCCTGGCACATGGCCCACCGCCTGCGCGAAGCTCTAATGAGGGACGCGCCTGAACTGTTTGCCGGCCCCGTTGAAGTCGATGAGACCTATGTAGGCGGCAGGCGCCGAAACATGCACGCTTCACAGCGCCGGGAACTTACCGGACGCGGGCCGGTCAACATGACCGCTGTAGTGGGCGCCAGGGATCGCGCCAGCCGCCGCGTGGCGGCCCAGGTCGTTGAGCGTACGGATGGCCCTACCCTACATGGCTTTGTGCATGAGAACACGGCGGAAGGCGCTGAGATTTATACCGACGAGGCCCGCGCTTACCTGGGGCTGCCGAATCATAGCGCGGTAACTCATAGCGCAGGCCAATACGTGGACGGGCAGATTCACACCAACGGCGTCGAGTCCTTCTGGTCGATGCTCAAGCGGGCGCACAAAGGGACGTTCCACAAACTGAGCCCCAAGCACCTGCAACGCTATGTCACGGAGTTTGCAGGACGGCACAACATACGCGATCTGGATACAATTGCACAGATGGCGTTTATCGCTCGCGGAATGCTCGGCAAGAGACTTCGCTATCAAGACCTGATCGCCTAAGTTCCTACGCTTCGCGATCAGACTCCCTCTAGCTGGTTGTAATCATACACCAGCAGGAGACGGGCTATGCGAGACCTTAATGAAGATAATTCTTCAGCGCAGGGGGAGCTTCCGCGGGAAGACTCCGATACTCATTCGCAAGATGATCCAATAACGATTGATAGTCCTCTATCCCGACTGTCCGCCTATATGGCAAGAAGTCGTCCGGTTCGTCCGCCACTTCTTGAGAGATTTTCCGCATTGACTGGAAAAAGCTTTCAACGAATTTTGAATGCCCCTTGCGACGGCAAAACTGCTCAGATCTTAATAGCCCGATTGCAACATGCTGAAGAAATAAGCTGAGTGATTCTTCCAGTGGGTTTCGCTGTTTTTTCATTATTTCTGTTCTCCTTCTTCATTGGTTAGAACGGAACGCGGGTGCAGTGGTAGCGCGCTGCGCCCGCATCTCTCCCGGCATGTTATCGCGGGCCTGTGCTACTATTCCCATTGCAATCATTTCAGGGTGCCCGATGCCGGGTTGCCCGCCGAATACAACAGTCTTATACCCGCCGGCGGGGTAGCTCCCCACGGCAAGGCGAATAAGCGGGAATTTCTCTACACCTTGAGATGATTGCAAGGCCCGGCCTCCTTTGCCGGGATTGTTCTTACGGGAGGGACGTATGAGGAGACTGGCCACTTTCTTGGTTCTGGCATTAGCGACGCCTTTCATGCAAGCACAGGAAGCGACCCGCTACTACTGCCAGGGCGAGGGCTGCCCAACTCGTTACTTGATCGAAGGCTTTGAGGTATGGGTATCGCCATCCATCCCACTTCACCCGTCATACACGCACAAAGCGTTCGGGCGGTTCATGGATACCTTGCAGTCGCAGCTTGTTTACATGACAAGCGACGAAGTGATCCCGCCCCGGGCCATGAACGCCCTGCGGGATTCCCGAATGACGGTTTACGTGGACGACCCCGATGATCCGCGCGAATGGTGGCCGTGCGGAGGGACCAATTCACCGGGCTGCTACTCGCCATCGCTCAACCGGATCGGAACATGGTGGCGAAGCACGTGGCATTCCGACGACATCTCCCGAAATATCCTGATGGAGACCTATTGGTGGCAGAGCTTCATGCTGCACGAAATGGCCCACGCCTACCACTACGCGGTGATCTTCGGGCGCTTCGATAATCCGTGCATCACCGATACCTACGAAGACAACAAGTATCGCTATGACAGCGTGAAGAATCATGCTCGCAGGCCAGATGAGGAAGTTCCGATGGTTCGGCATTACGCCCAGACAAGCCGGATGGAGTATTTTGCGGAACTGACCGAAGCCTACTTTTTCCGTGGCACTTCCTATCCGTGGAATCGAGTGGAGATGTTTCTGCACGATCCCGATGGCTTTCGTCTCATTCGGGACGCCTGGAACGATCCGGGATTCTGTCAGTCCGGCCCTATGCGGCAAACTCCAGCGCCGTTGTATGAGCCGGTAATCCAGCATCAAGATCGCGGTGACTTTTCACGTTAGAGTAGGATAGCCATGCCAGAGGAGACAATGATGCCTGATGCGAAAAAGAGCAAGCCTGATCGCTCCGACAGGAAATACCGCCGCGATCTACGGCTCCCGGCAACGCCGGAGCGCGTAGCAAAGTCCATGTTTTGGGGCGCAAAGCGGCGGCCCGCGAAAGAGGAAAAGCCGACAGCATCTTAGCGCCAGCCAATACTAGCTGCCTAAGATTCTGGTTAGCTTTGTATGTAATCCCCAAACATATGAAGGGCATTGTGTCTCGGGAGCGTGACTGTAAGAGCTGGCAGCTTGTTTCATGTCCACGCCGGTATCTTCTTGTTAGAGGTTGAGAGCGGTTTCCCGATCGTGAAGAATTCAAGGTGCGCTCCTGGGAACTTCAAGCCGACACCTCCAGGTACAGCGCGTCGCTCAGTCAGATTCGGCATTTGCGAAAGCCCAGCGCCGAGGCCACCCGGCCCTGCCCGGCATCGAGCGTCGCGAAGGTAAGGCTGTCGGGTTGTGGCGAAACATACAGCGCGGTGGCAACGTGCCAAAGATCGGCGCCCCGCAGATAGCCTGCGCCGAGTGCTCTCGCAAACTCAGCCGAGAGCGGCCGGGTGGGCAAAACCCAGTCGATGCCCGCCATGACATCGTCCTCAAAGACCTCGCTTTCGCGCTCGAAGACGGCGCGCATTTCCGCGTCAAGAAGGTTGGATGAAAGCACGCGGTCGAAGCGATTCAAGGCCACCGCGAACCTTTCGGCGGCGGGTTCCCCGAAGGCAATGCCGGCCAGAACCGACGTATCCACGTAAACGGCGCTCATTCGGCTCGTTCCGCCAGAAAACGCGCCAGCGCACCGGGCCTTTCAGCCACCCTTCTGAAATCACGGCCCGCGCCGGCATTCCGAACCAGAGCACCCCGGCGCTCCAGGTGATCGAGCCGCTCGTCCAGAGTTGGCATTTTGGATTGCCGGATTGCGCGAATCTCCGCCACCGGTTCGCCGCGGTAAGAGACGGTGACGGTCTCGCCTTCCCGCACCTCGCGAATCACCTCGGAAAAGCGCGCCTTTGCTTCGTAGATGGAGTAGGTGCGTGCCATGCAGGCATCATACCTAGTCAGACTAGTTATTTCAATGAACGGCGTCGTGCGATGTTGCGGCGGCGGCGCGAATGACCTCGTCGAGCAGGGCGGTGAATCGCACGCCTTCGTCGGCCAGGATGCAGCGATGGGGCCGGCCGCGGATGGCTCTGGCGAATTCCCGGAGCTGGTCGACGAAATAGGGCGTCAGATCGCGCGAGCCCATTCTGCGAACTGCACGATCAGGCTGCGGCGGCGAAACGACGAGCTCATCGTTGACCCACACCTTCTCGTTGTCCTCGATGAGCACGAAGGCATTCTCGAAATGCAGGGACTTGCGGTTCACGACGTAATCCTGGTTGTAGGAAACGTGAACCGACGCCATGCGCCTGCCGGGATAGGAAAGCAGGATCATCGCCTCGTCCTCGCCGCGCCAGCCCGACTGATGGCGGGCGGCCTCAACATGGACGCGGAGGACATCGTCCTGCATGACCATGTGCACGAAATCGAGCGCGTGCGGGGCAAACAGGGACAGGACCAGGCCCTCTTCCATCGACCGCTCGGCCCACCAGTCGGTTTGCGGGCCGTCCCATTTCACGCACATGGACACTTCCACGGCCCGCAACGCACCGTAGTCGCGCAAATGGTCCTGCACGTAGCGGATGGCGGCGCAATGCCGGAAGGTGTGCCCCAGCGCCAGCACCCGGCCGCTGCGGCCGGCCGCCCTGGCCATCATTTCCGCATCGGCCGCGTTGTCCGCCATCGGTTTTTCGACAAGGACGTGCTTGCCTGCAGCCAGCGCGGCAACCGCCTGGTCCGCGTGAAACTCGTTGGGCGAGCAGATGATTACGGCGTCCACATCGTTGCGTGCGCACAGCGCCTGCGCGCTCTCAACGAGATGCGAAACTTCATGGCGAAGCGCAAGCTCCCGGAGCCTGCTCTCATTCGGATCGGCCAGCGCCGTCAGCTCGAAATCACCCTCAAGCCGCCGGACGGCGGCGGCATGCGAAGCAGAAATACGGCCGCAGCCGATTATCCCCGTGCGTATGGGGCCCATCGTCGGCCTGGTAGCCGCAGCCTTCCCCCGGTCAGCCGCGGGCGGCGACCGCGGCGCGCTCGCCGATGTCCAGCCACTCGTTCACCTGCTGCTGGAAGGCCGTATAGGAGGCGTAGATGCGCGCAGCCTTCTCGTCGCGGGCAACCAGTTCGTCGATCACTTCCCGGGAACGCGCGCGCAGCTCGTCGATCACCGAATCGGGGAAACGGCGGATCTCGATCTTGCCCTCGTCGCGAAGCTGCTGGAGAAACTGGGCGTTGCGGGCGCTGTATTCCGGGCCCATCCGGCTTTCCACGTAGCCGCATGCGGATTTCACGACGTCCTGGAGATCTTCCGGAAGCGCGCCCCAGGCTTCCTGGTTTATCGAGACTTCAAGGATCGCGCCCGGCTCCTGCCAGCCCGGGTAATAGTAGTACTGCGCGACCTCGTGCAGGCCGAATCCGACGTCGTTGTAAGGCCCCACCCACTCGGTGGCGTCGACGCTGCCGGTCTGCATGGCAGTATAGATTTCGCCGCCCGGCAGCATGACCGGTGTGCCGCCGGCGCGTTGCAGCACCTCGCCGCCCAGGCCCGGAATGCGCATCTTCAGGCCCCTGAGGTCGTCGGGCGAGTTGATTTCGCGGTTGAACCAGCCGCCCATCTGGGTGCCGGTGTTGCCGCCGGTGAATACCATGACGCCGAACGGCTCATAGAGCTCCCGCCACAACTCAATGCCGCCCCCGAAGTGCAGCCAGGCGGACGACTCCGTGGGGGTCATGCCGAACGGGATGGCGCCGAAGAACTGGGCCGCCTCCACCTGGGCTTTCCAGTAGTAGGAAACGCCATGCCCGATTTCCGCGGCGCCCGCGGACACCGCGTTGAACACCTCGAACGGCGGAACCAGCTCGCCGGCCGCGTAGACCTGCACCCTGATCCGGCCGCCGGACGCCCTGGTAATGGTTTCCGCCAGCAGCGTCGCGGAGGCGCCGGTGCCGGGAAAGTTGGGCGGCCAGGTGGTCACCATCTTCCAGTTGAAGGTTTCGCCCGGCGAGGCCGACGATGCCGTCCCGGCCACGGGCTGCTCCTGCCCGCAGGCGGCCAGTACGGCCGCGCTCGCTCCCAGTCCGGCAAGAAGTTCTCTGCGTTTCATACCTTTCCCCTGATTCGTCAGTCGTCATCGCCCGGCGCGCGGAAGTCGGACATCAGCACCTTGATCCGGTGATCGCTGAACCGGCTGCCGTCCAGGTGCGTGCCGCGCATGTAGTGGCCCTGCCACTTTTCGGCCGGGCGGCGGAACCGGTCCACTTCCAGCTCCTTGTTGAAATTGCCCCGCGACCGGCTCCATTGAATGTGCTCTTTGGCCAGTTCCGGTTCGTCCGACAACGGCCGTATGACGGCATCGAACGCTTCCGCGTATTGCCGGGGAATCGGCACCAGCCGGCACACCGGCTCGTCCTTCTCGAAGGTCACCCAGGTGCGCTTGCGCGTGAAGCGCCAGTTCATCGTGAAGGTATAGGGCGCCCAATCGGTCTCGATAATGCCCTCCAGCGGCGCGATCGCGTCCTTGGCGGTATTGGCCAGGCCCTTGCACCACAGGTTGTGGCCCTTGCTGGTGCGAAACAGGTAACCGAGGGTGAAGGTCAGCACACCGCTTCCGAAATGAGCGCTGACCAGCTCGGATTTCTCTCCGGGAAAGCGTATCTCGACGCCCTCCTTGGCCGGCTTGCCGTTCCAGCGCGCCTTGAATTCGACCGGACAGAGCACGTCCCAGCCGGTCTGGTTGGCGATCAGAAGCGGCAGGCAGCGGTTGGCGAAATGATCGACCGTGCGGTCCATCCATTCCCTGGCGCGCGCGGCGCGGCGCAGTTTCATCGGCCGCTCAATCAGCGGGTAGGCAACGATCTTGAGTTTCTCGCTCACGAAGCCGGGTCAGCCTCAGGCAGGTCAGTGCCGTAAGGGTACACTTGCCGGCGTGTTGGCGCATCTCCGCACACTCTCATCCATCGGCACCGCATCTCCTCCCGGAATCCCCGCGTCCCGACGTTTCGGGGCGGCAGGCGCACTGATGCTGGCGCTGGCGCTCTGCTCGTGCGGATTCAGTGGCGCGCTCTACCTGCCGGAAGAAGACCCGCCGCCCGTGGAGGAGACTGTGCCGGAGAACGACGCAGAGGGTAGCGAGCGCACTGCGGGGGAAGAAAGCGGGGACGCCCTCGCTCCCGGGCCTCCGGCCCCCGACTCGCCATGAACCGCCTTCTGCTGGTGGACGGAACCGCCTACCTGTTTCGCGCCTACTACGCCCTTCCGGCGTTCACCACCGCCGACGGCCGGCCCACCGGCGCGCTCCACGGCGTGGTGAGCATGATCCAGCGGCTGCTCCGCGAGGAACCCCCGGACCTCCTGGCGTTCGTCATGGATGCGCCCGGACCCACCTTCCGTGACGAGATTTACCCGGAATACAAGGCCAATCGCGACGTGATGCCCGAAGACCTGCGCGAGCAGATCGAGCCGGTGGTGAACGTGGTCGAGGCAATGGGCGTGCCGCTGCTGAGGGTCGGCGGTGTGGAGGCCGACGACGTGATCGGAACCCTTGCCGCCCAGGCCCAGGAAGAAGGCCTGGATACGCTGATCTCCACGACCGACAAGGACTTCGCGCAGCTCGTCGGACCGCATGTCCGGCTGGTCAACTGGAACAACAACCGGGTCATGGACAGCGCCGGGGTGGAGGAGAAGTTCGGCGTCCCGCCCGAGCGGATCCGCGACTACCTCGCCCTGGCCGGCGATACCTCGGACAACATCCCCGGGGTGCGCGGCGTGGGGCCGAAGACCGCCGCCAAGTGGCTGCAGGCCTACGGGAGCCTTGACGGCGTCAAGGAAAACGCCGGCGACATTCCCGGCAAGGCGGGAGAAACCCTGCGGGCCAGTTTCGGCGATATCGACCTTTCGCTTGAACTGGCGACCATACGCAAGGATGTTCCGCTGGACATCTCGCCGCAGGAACTCACGCTCAAGCCGCCGGACATGGACGCGCTTGAACCGCTGTGCGCGACGTTCGAACTCAACAGCTTTCTCCGCAGCCTCCGCCAGTCGGCGCCGGCCGCGCAGAAACCGACCGAGTACAAGACCATACTGAACTCCGAGCAGCTTGAAGAATGCCTCGCGCTGCTGCGGGCCGCTCCCGCAGTGGGCGTGAGCGCGGAAGCATCCGGCGAGAACCCCATGGAACTGCGTCTGGCCGGGCTGGCCGTTTCCGCGGGCAAGGGCGAAGGCGCCTATGTTCCGCTGGCGCCGCGCGACCTCGCCGAAGAGGCCGTGGAGCGTTCCGACGGGCGGGAGCTGCTCGCAGCGCTGAAGGACTGGCTGGAGGACGCGGGCGCGAAGAAGGTCGGGCACAACCTCAAGTTCATGAGCCACGCGCTGGCGAACCACGGCATCGAACTGGCAGGCGGGGCCGGCGACACGATGCTGGATTCGTACGTGCTCAACTCCACCGCGACAAGCCACGATTTCGACAAGGCGGTAAAGCACTACCTGGAGTTCGACTGCATTCCCGGTGAAGACGTGTTCGGAAAAGGCCGTGGCCGGCTGTCACCGGCGCAGGCGCCTCTTGAACAGGTCACCCCTTACGCCGCTCAGAAGGCGGACTACGCGCTAAGGCTGCACGGAATCCTGACGGAGAAACTGAAGGAGACGCCGGTCCTCGACGACGTGCTGAGCGGCATGGAGATGCCGCTGTCGCCGGTATTGGCCCGAATGGAGCGCGCCGGGGTGCTGGTGGATGCGGAAGTACTGGCGCAACACTCGCGGGAACTGGCCGAGCAGTTGCAGCAATTGCAGCAGCAGGCGTTCGAGCAGGCGGGCAGGGAGTTCAACCTGGGCTCGCCGAAGCAGCTCGGCGACGTGCTGTTCAACCGGCTGGGACTTGAACCCGTGCGCCGCACATCGACCGGTCAGCCGTCCACCTCGGAGTCGGTGCTGCACGAACTGGCCGCCGTGCATCCCTTGCCGGAAACGGTCCTGCAGTTCCGCAACCTGGCCAAGCTCAAGTCCGGCTACACCGACGCCCTCCCGGGATGCATCGATCCGAACACCGGGCGAGTGCATACCTCGTACCAGCAGGCCGTGGCCGCCACCGGCAGGCTGTCGTCCATCAATCCCAACCTGCAGAACATTCCTGCGCGCACCGGGGAAGGACGGCGGATCCGACAGGCTTTCGTGGCGCCTGAGGGGCGGGTGCTGATTTCCGCAGACTATTCGCAGATCGAACTGCGCATCATGGCTCAGCTTTCCGGAGACGAGGGTCTGCGCAGGGCCTTTTCGGAAGACATGGACGTGCACCGGGCCACCGCCGCCGAAGTGTTCGGCACGCCGCCCGATTCGGTCAGCGCCAATCAGCGCCGGGCCGCCAAGGCAATCAATTTCGGTCTCATCTACGGCATGTCGCCGTTCGGTCTGGCCCGACAGCTCGGCGTGAGCCGCGGGGAGGCGCAGGAATACGTCAATCATTACTTTGCCCGCTACCCCGGCGTGCAGCAGTACATGGAGCGGACGCGCGAGCAGGCCCACGAACAGGGCTGGGTGGAGACGCAGTTCGGCCGGCGCCTGTACCTGCCCGACATCCGGGTGCGGGACTTTCGCCGGCGCAGCTACGCCGAGCGCAGCGCGATCAACGCCCCGATGCAGGGGACCGCGGCCGACATCATCAAGCGCGCCATGATCGTGATCGACGAGTGGCTGGAGCCGCGGCAGGACAAGGCCGGGCTGATCATGCAGGTCCACGACGAACTGGTGTTCGAGTGCGAGCGGGACTTTGCCGGCGAACTGGCCGCGGAAGTCACGCGGATGATGGCGGGAGCGGCGTCGCTCGAGGTCCCGCTCAAGGTGGACCTCGGCCAGGGCCCGAACTGGGACGCAGCCCACTGACGCGGGAACCGGGCGCGCCGGATGTGCCTGTAGTCGCCGCCGCGTTCGTCTGCTTTCATGTTCCGGCTGCCTGGACCGAAGTCCTCATGCATCCAGCCAGGCTACGAGCACGGCGCGGGCTTCTTCCACGCCCACGGCCCGCAACGCGGAGAACTCCTGCACCGTGCCGTTCCCGCTCATCAGCCGCTCCGCCTCCCGCAATGTGTCCATGAGCGCGCCGCGCTTGAGCCGGTCGCACTTGTTCATCAGCAGATGTACGGGCGCATCGGCCCCCGCGCAGACATCCAGCATGCGAAGGTCGAGCTCGCCCACTCCGCGGCGCGCGTCCACCACGACGAATACGCCGCGCAGCGTCCCGCGGCGCCGGAAGTAATCGCCCATCATGCCCTCCCACTGCCTGCGAACCCGCAGCGGCGCGGCGGCGTAGCCGTAGCCGGGCAGGTCCACGATCCGCCGCTGTTCGCCCACCGAGAAGAACTGCAGCATCTGGGTGCGTCCCGGGGTCTTGCTGGAACGGGCGAGGCCCCGCCGGTTGAGAATGGCGTTAATCGAGCTGGATTTGCCGGAATTCGAGCGCCCCGCGAACGCCACCTCGACGCCTGCATCCTCGGGATACTGCTTCCAGGACGCCGCTGATTTCAGAAAGGTGGCTTGCAGCATGGATAATCGCGGCGGCGATGGCCGTTCCGGGCAGAGGTGGGTACACTATGCAAAAAATTCCGCAAAATATGAAATTCCGATATCGCAATCTGCTGCTCGCGGCCCTCCTCGTCGCAGCCGCACCCGTTTCGCAGGCCCAGGACACGACCGACTGGAAGTATCGGGAGGGCGTGCATTACGACCGCCTGGTGCCGGTGCAGGGCACGTCCAGCCCGCCGGACAAGATCGAGGTGGCCGAGTTCTTCTGGTACGGCTGCGTCTACTGCTACCGCATGGACGCCTACGTGGAGGAGTGGAAGAAGGAGCAGCCGCAGGAAGTCAACTTCATCAACATACCGGCGCTATGGGACCCGACGATGGAAACGCATGCACGGCTGTTTCTTTCGCTGCAGGCGGTGGGCGAACTTGACGCGGCGCACCGGGACGTGTTCCGGGCGATACACACCGAGAACCGCCTGCTGTTGCGGCTCGGCGAACAGGAGCGATTCGCGCAGCGCTACGGCGTCTCGGCCGAGGACTTCCGCAATGCGTTCCGCTCGTTCTCGGTAGAGTCCAGCCTGCGGAGAATCAAGGACCTGATGCGGCGATACCGCATTCTGGCGGTGCCGGCGTTCGTGGTGAACGGCAAGTACGTGGTGCGCGTGACTCCGGACAGCGACATGCCGGGGCTTCTGGACATCGTCGACGAACTGGTGCAGCGCGAACTCTCCGAACGCTGATCCCGCCCGCCCACGCCGGGCACCGCCTTTCTTGGCTGGCGCACGCCCCTTTTCCGGCCGATATGTCCTTCGCAGGACACGCCTGCAAGCACATCCCTGTGGGCTCGGCGGCGGCGTCCCTGCCGCCGACGGTCCTGCGAAGGACATATCGGCCGGAAAAGGGGCCTAGAGCCTATTGGCTTTTTGAATCGTAGCGGCGCAAGAGCTTGCGGGCCTGCGCCAGGTGCGGCTGGTCCACCATCTTCCCGCGGATCGACATGACGCCGGTCTCCCCGGAACGCTCGAACGCCAAGACGATCTCGCGCGCCTCGGCCAGTTGCTCCTCGCTGGGCGTGAACACCTCGTTGAGGATCTCCACCTGCGCCGGGTGGATCGCCGCGCCGCCCACATAACCCATTTCGAGCGCTTCCTGCGCGAATTGCCGGAAGCCGTCCAGGTTGCGGAAGTCGGCATAGACCGCTTCAATCGCATCCACCTCGGCGACGGTAGCCGCCGCCAGGGTCAGCGCGCGGGCAATTTCGTACAGCGGCAACAGGCTGCCGTCCTCACGGCGCCGGCGCAGGGCGCCGACGTCGGTCCCCAGGTCTTCGGAACCCCAGCTCAGGGCCGTCAGCCGGGGAAGCCCGGGACGGTATTCATGCAGCGACATCAGGCCGCGGGCGGTCTCTCCGGCGAGCGCCAGGATCTTCGCAGGCTCCCCGCGCCCCGAGCCCTCGAACTGGTCCATCAGCTCCGTCACGGCAAAAACATCGGCCGGCGAGCGCGGCTTGGGCAGCACAATGCCGTCGGCGCCGCCCGCCATTGCCGCCTGCACGTCTTCGCGCCAGTACGGCGTATGCAGTCCGTTGATGCGCACCCACAACGGAGCGCCGTGACGAGCGGCCGAGCCAAGATATTCGGCGATCATCTTCCGGGCAACCGGCTTGCGGGCCGGACTCACCGAGTCCTCCACGTCGAGGATCAGGATGTCCGCGCCGGTTGACGGGCCCTTGGCGAGCTTGCGCTCACTGTCGCCCGGCACGAACAGCCAGGACCGCCGGCCCGTCACGCGTCCTCCGGCGGCGCGGCGTTGATCCACTCGGCCGGGCCTTCAGGGTAATGCTCGCGCTTCCAGATCGGCACGCGCTTCTTGACCTCGTCGATGACGAAGCGGGCGGCGGCGAAGGCTTCTTCGCGGTGCCCGGCGGCAACGCCGACCCATACCGCCGGTTCGCCGATGGCGAGGTCTCCGGTGCGATGAACGCAGCGCACCTTACCGACACCGAATCTCTCCCGCGCTTCGCCGAGCACCCGCTCGCCCTCGCTTACCGCCAGTTCCCGGTAGCACTCGTACTCCAGCCGCGTCACCGCACGTCCTTCGTTATGGTTGCGCACCCGGCCGCAAAAGGACACCACGGCGCCCGAAGCCGCGTCCTCCAGCGCTGCGATCTCTTCCGCCGGCACGATTTTGCTCCGGCTGATGCGGAAATCGCTCAACCGCCGGCCACGGGCGGAATGAAAACGACCCGGTCTCCGTCTGAAAGCTGGAAGTCCCATGTCCGGAACTCATCGTTGACGGCAACCTTGAGCCCGGTCTGCGCCGGAAGGCCGCGCTGCCTGGCCAACTCTCGGTAGAGCTCCTGCGGCGTGGCCGCGGCGGTCTCCAAAGTTTCCTGCTCCCGTCCGGCGCACTCGCGCAGCATGGCGAAATAGTCAACGCGAACGCGCATCAGTATGCTGTCCCGCGATACCGTCGCATTTCAGCCTGCCGGCAAAAATTTCATCGCGTAATGCTACATTAGCGGCATGAACGAAGAAACGCCGATGGTGCGCGACGACGGCACCTATCCCGTTGCCGATCTGGTCAAGGACACGATCACCGTGTCCGTGGTGCAAACAAGGGTCCGGGCGGTCAACGGCGAGAACCCCAAGCCTGATCTCAAAGCCAATCTGAAGTACATGCTGGAGTGCATGGACGCCGCGCAAGGCTATGGCGGCCGCAGCGATCTGCTGCTGTTCCACGAGTTTCCGATCACCGGCTTCAGCCTGTGGACGCGCGAACAGCACCACCGGCTGGCAATAGAAGTCCCCGGTCCGGAGACCGAAGCGGTCGCGGAGAAGGCCAGACAGTACGGCTGCTACGTGGCGTTCGGCACCTACGCGAAGGACGCCGACTGGCCCGGCCACATCCTGCACCTGATGATCATGATCGGTCCCGACGGCGAGCTGGCGGCGCGCCACTGGAAGCAGCGCAACGTGCGCGGAATGTTTCCCGGCGGCGAGCAATACACCACCGCCGTTTACGACGTGCTGGACCAATTCGTGGAAATGTACGGGCAGGACGCGGTAATACCCGTCGCCCGCACCGGCATCGGCAACATCGCGCTTTCGGCGGTGCAGTTCGAGCCCGAGCTTTTCCGCTGCATGGCATTCAAGGGCGCGGAAATCATCTGCCGGGTGGCCACGGGCGGGTTCGAGTACGAGGACATGCGGCTGACTTCGTACCACAACAGCCTGTATACGCTGATCTGCAACAACTCCGTATCGACGCACGATCGCAATCCGGGCTTTCTGGAAGACACGGCCTACGGCGGTCCCGGGCGGTCGGCGATCTTCGGTCCGCGCGGCGTGGAGCTGGCAAAGGCCAGCGTGTTCGAGACGCAGCGCTCCGCCACCATCCCGATCGCCGAATTCCGGCGCAAGCACCGGATCCCCGACCTGCACATGGCGCTGTACCGGCCGGTGCTGGACCAGTACCGCGAACGCTACGACCCGAACGGCTACGCCGAATCGCCCCCGCAAAGCCGCCTCGATGCCTACAAGCAGTTCGTGGCGCGATCGCGCTGGACGCATTACTGGTAGCCTTAAGGCTGCACCATGATCAAACTGGGCCCCTACGAGATTCACCGTATCGAGGAGCTGATACTCCCGTACGCGGGCTATGCCGACCTGATTCCGGACATGCCCGGGGAACTGCTTGAAGAGCACCGCGACGTACTCACGTCGCACCAGCTTCAGGCCGAAACCGGCCGCATCGTGCTCAGCTTCCATAGCTGGCTGATCCGCACCCGGCATCACCGGATCCTGATAGACACCTGCATCGGCAACCACAAGATCTACGAGCGCAAGGAACTGGCCGCATTCAGCCAGCTCGACACGGCCTACCTGACCCGGCTCCGCGGCGCAGGCGCCGCGCCGGAAGACATCGACTACGTGTTCTGCACGCACCTGCATTTCGACCACTGCGGGTGGAACACCTCGATGGTTGACGGCCGCTGGCAGCCTACCTTTCCGAACGCGCGCTACCTCTGCCACCGCAAGGAGCTGGAGCACTGGTCCAGTGTCCAGGACGACGATTACGACATGGGCCCGAACAGCGGCGTGTTCGACGCAAATGTGCAGCCCCTCATCGAAGCCGGGCTGCTGGAGGGTGTCGACGACGGATACGAAATCGAAGACGGGGTTCGCTTGCGGCTGGCCGCCGGGCACACGCCCGGCCACACGGTGCTGGAACTCGGCAAGGAAGGATCGCAGGGACTGTTCTCGGGCGACCTCATTCACGCCGTAATGCAGGTCTACGGGCCGCAGTACACGACGGTGTTCTGCAACAAGGGCGAAGAGGCGGCGGAGACGCGCCGGCAGACCCTGGAGCGCATCGCGGACCGATCAACCCTGCTGTTCCCCGCGCACTTCGGCCACCCGCACTACGGCCGCGTCGAGTCCACCGCCGCCGGCTTCAGATTCATCTTCGCTCCCTAGCGCCCGGGAGCGCGGGCGTCTCGCCCTCTTTCCTGGACTAATGCGCAGGCGTCGTGTTCGGACAGGTACCGAACTGCATCGGGCATCGGCGCGGCCCGATGTCCGACGCTATACCCTGCCGGCCGAGAGCGCCTCGAACCAGGTCTCCCAACCCCCGGATGAAGTCGCAATCGACGGCCACGGTGGGACAACGCGTAAAGAACGGCACGCCCGTCTCGGCGGCCACCTCGCGGAAGTCCATATCGATTTCGACGAGCGTCTCCACGTGCTCGGAAACGAACGCGATGGGCACGACGACGACAGGACGTCCCGCCTCGCCGGCGCGGCGCACTTCGTCTTCGGTTGACGGACCGATCCACTGTACCGGGCCGACCCGGCTCTGATAGCAGGTCACCCAGTCCAGCTCGCTGCGGTCAAGCGCCTCCACGATGGCCGCGGACGTCATTTCCACCTGCCACTGGTAGGGGTCGCCGGCGTTGATGGTGCGCTGCGGCAAGGCATGCGCGGAAAGCAACAGGCGAGGGGCGCCATGTTGGGACGCCTCGCCCAGCGACTTCCTGATGTTGGCGGCAGTCGCGTCCAGAAAGCCGTGGTGAGCCGGGTAGCAGCAGACGACGTCCTGCGGCGCGGTCAGTCGCTGCTTGCGGGCCGCTTCCCTGAATGCCTTGATCGAGGTGCCCGTAGTCGTGGTCGAGAACTGCGGATACAGCGGCAGCAGCACGATGCGATCGGGTCCGAATTCCTTGATCCTGCTCACCGTTTCGCCGACCAATGGGCGCCAGTAGCGCATGAACACGAAGACTTCCACCTGCTCGGCGGTGTCGGCGATTTCTTTCTTGAGCGCCTCGGCCTGATCTATCGTTGCCGGCAGGATCGAGGATCCGCCGCCCACCTTCCGGTAGATCTCCTCGGTCGTGCCGGCGCGGCGGCCGGCGATCAGCCGGGCCGCAACCCAGCGAAAGGGATTGGGTATGCGCAGGATGGCCGGATCGCTGAACAGATTGAGCAGGAACGGGCGGATGGCCTGGGGCGTGTCCGGTCCGCCCAGGTTGAATATCACCACGGCAAGCTTGCGTGGGTTTGCGGATGTCGTATCGACCAGGGCGGCGTCCTCTTTTTTTTAGTTTCGTCAGAATGCCGGCGCTCAGGAGCGAGCCAATGCTTCGCGAATCTGCTCGGCGCCGATACGCAATTCAAGCATGCGCTGGAACTCCTCCTCGCCGAATACACGCTGGGGCAGCACGTTCATCGGATCGAGCCGGTAACCCAGTTCGCGCACCTTGAAGTCGAAATCGCGCTGGGCCGCGCGTTCCTCCTCCGGAACCGGCTCGGCCTCGTCCAGCCAGCCGAACCAGCGGTCGAGAAAGCCTTCCAGGTATTGTTCGCACACGTCGATGTTGGCGTCCGTCAGCTCCGCCGTGTGGCTTATGCATACCGGAGACATCAGCGCCCTCAAGTAGGCGCCGTGGCTCACATACTGGGTAAACGCGGGATTGCCCTGGAACTCGAGGTAGGCGGCGTTGGCCGGCTCATAGTAGCGTTCCAGGTACTCCGGATTGACCCTGAGGTCCACGCGCGGCGTGTATTCCGCGTAGAAAAACAGTCGCGGAATCGTCCCGAAGATCACCGCCAGGTGCGGCACGCGGGTCTGCTCGCCCAGAAACACCGTGGCGTTTATGTCCAGGATGCTGGCCTGGCGGTTGCCGATCCAGGAATGAACCAGCCACGGTACCTCCTCGCCGGTGTACGCCTGGAACGATCCTTCCATGGCGCCATCCGGAGAAGTGTAGTACTCGCGCCCTTCGCAACTGGAATGCAGCTCCACCGGAAAACGCGCGCGCACCCGGTCGACGACCCCCGTCTGAATCCCCCAGCAGCGCTCCCACGCCGCGGACACGTCCACCTGCGGGTTTTCCGCAAGAAAGTCCATGATGGTCTTGACTTCGGCTTTTTTCATGCGCTGATCCTCGGGCGGGGCTCCTACGGTTTGGCGAGCAGTTCCAGTGCGGCGGCGGTCATCGTGCGGACTCCGGTCTCCAGGGTTCGCTCGTAGGCAGGGAGAAAGAACGGCGAGTGCGTGGCGGGCAGCTTGCGGCCTTCGGACTCCGCCTTGGCGTGGGCATCCGGATCGGCGGCGCCCAGCCAGAAATAGAATCCCGGAATACGCTCCTCCGTGCGGCCGAACCTGGCGAAGTCCTCGCCGCCCATGACCGGCTTGCTCTGCTCCACATTCTCCGCCCCCAGCTCGGCGCGCAGCACATCGGCCAGGCGGTTTGACAGCTCGGGATCGTTGTACAGCGCGGGCGTGAATTCATTCTTGACAATCACTTCGGGCAGCCGGTCGTCCGGCAGGCCCATGGCCCTGCCTTGCGCCCTGGCGATCCGGGCGATGCCGTCGAGCAGCAGCGCCCGATTCGCGTCGGAATACGAACGCACGGTCAGCTGCAGGTCGACGCGGTCGGAGATGATGTTGTGCTTGGCGCCGCCGTGTATGGACCCGACGGTCACAACACCCTGGTCGATGGGGTTGAGGTTGCGCGCCACCAGCGTCTGCAGCGCGGTGACGATGTAGGCGGAGAGCACGATGGGGTCGCGGGTCAGGTGGGGCGCGGCGCCGTGCCCGCCGGTGCCGTGCACGATGATGTCCACGGAATCCACGTTGGCCATCGCGAATTCCGGCTTGTAGCCGGCCCGCCCCGCCGGCAGGTTGGCGGTCACGTGCAGGCCGAGGTTGTAATCGGGACGCGGGAAGCGCGTGAACAATCCGTCCTCGATCATGGCGCGAGCGCCCAGGCCGCGCTCTTCGGCCGGCTGGGCCACCAGCACCACCGTGCCGCTCCAGTCGTCGCGCTGCGACGACAGCTTGCGGGCCACGCCGATCAGGTTGGTAATGTGAATGTCGTGCCCGCATGCATGCATGACCGGAACCGTACGGCCCAGCTCGTCGACGGTCATGGCCGTGCTGGCATAGGGCACGCGGGTCAGCTCCTTGACCGGCAAGGCGTCCATGTCGCCGCGGATCATCACCGTGGGCCCCTCGCCGTTGCGCAACACGCCGACCACCCCGGTGCCGCCTACATCCGCCGTGACCTCGTAACCCGCGGCGGCGAATTCCTCGGCCATGCGGGCCGCGGTCTCGAACTCGTACAGCGACAATTCGGGATTGCGGTGGAAGTGCAGATACAAGGCTTCCATGTAGTCCTTTTCGGCTTCGCTGACGTTGATTTCGGCGCTGGCCGCAGGGGCGCATAGAGCCAGCACAATGGCGCCGAAGGCAAGAATTCGCATGGTCAGGCTGCTCCTTCGAATGTTGGTGGTCAGGGTGTGGTTACCCAATTGCGTGGCAACTGTACACGAGCCGCAGTGTTCCGAGGGATGTCTCAGCGGGAAAGGACTGACTGGTCTCTCGGTTCATCGATGTCCACCGCGGCAAGGGGTATCGGTATGCCGAGCACGTTCTTCGAGGACGCCAGAAGCGCTTGCGCGCCCCGGTCTCCGGCCAGCGATTTCAGCGCGCCGAAGTGCGAGCGGGGGAAGATGGCGGGAACCCCGAGTTTCCCCGCGTAACGGGAGGCCACCACGGACCGCGGATTGTCGCGCCAGGTCAGGACAAGCGCCGCCAGGTCCCCGGCTTCCAGCAACGGCTGATCGGCAAGGCAAACGAGTACCGCGCGGGCGCTTCGATCAAGCGCGCGCACCCCACAGGCGAGCGACCGGCCCATTCCGTCGCGCCAGCGCGGATTCCTCACGATAGTCGTCTCGTCCGCCGGTACCCGACCTTGCTGCAATGCGCGGCGCATGGCCTGGGCGCGGTAACCCAGCACCACACAAACCGGTCCGGCGCCAGCCTCGTGCGCCAAACGTACGCTTCGCGCCACCAGGGTCTCGCCACGGTAGCGCGCAAGCTGTTTCGGCGAACCGTAGCGCCGTGACGCACCTGCAGCAAGAACGATGGCGTGCAGGCCTGGCTGGACTCTCTTGCCCGAGGTCCGCTGCTTCAACTGGAGAAGATGAGGCTGCGCCATACTCAATCGCCCTTGGGAAAGCGTTGCCCCTTCATTTGGCCCGGCGGGCAAACCATGTACCCGGAACAGACCCCTGGGGAATTGGCGCGCCCGAAGGGATTCGAACCCCTGACCTTCGGTTCCGGAGACCGACGCTCTATCCAGCTGAGCTACGAGCGCGCCGTTGGAAAGTGTCTGGAGGATTATGCCGCACCTGGGGGCGAAGGCGTCCCGCTTTCGAGGCGGGCGGGTTGCTGTGGGGGGGGGGGCAGTGCCCCCACTCCCCGGGACGTGCTTGTGGGGGCAGGACGTCCGCGCGGCGGCTAGTGCTTGCCGGGGTCCAGCTCCACGCCACGCCGCTCGTAGTGGACGTAGGCGAGCAGCGCGATCATCTTCTCGTCGTCGGCAGCCAGCTCCTCGCCTTCCAGCGGGTTGCGCAGACACCAGTTCATCATCTCCCACAAATCGACCACCCGGCCCATCTGCTTCTGGAACTTGGGATAGGTCTCGGGGTGCGTGTTGGCCCCGTTCGGATGGCACTGCGCACAGGAGACCCCGTTGCTGCCCAGGGTGCCGTCGGTCCAAAGATCGCGGCCCTGCTGAACGACCTGCATGAATTGCTCCTCCCAGCGGTCCAGGTCCTCCTGGTCGAACTCGTCGCTGCCCAGCGGGCCGGCGCTCAAGGCGAGCACTACGGGCGCCAGGGCGGTAAGAATCAGTTTCCTGCGCATGTTCTTGGAACCTCCCCGGTTTCAGTAATGCTGCTGCGGCGGAATGCGCGTGGCGGGGTCCTGGAACTGCCGGTCCTCGGGCCGTCCGGCCTCCGCGTTCCAGGCGACCGTGCGCACCGCGTTGTCGTAAAGGTTGTAATTGACCGCCGCGCGTCCGGTGTGCACGTCCACGAACTGCCAGCCTGTGGCGTCGCGCTCGAAGAACGGGTCGGCGCGGTTCATCGGCACGGTCAGCACCGGCAGGTAGTGCTCCGCGTGCGCGTAGCTGCCCGGATACGGCCAGGGCCAGGCGGTGGCCATGGCCGAAGTGAAGGCGATGTTGCCGATCTGGTTGTACTGGATCTGGTGCACGTGGCCGTAAAGGACAGTCACCTTGTCGAACGGCGCCAGGATCGCCTGCACCTGCTCGGCGTCGTCGGTCCAGAAGTTCCAGCCCTTGTAGATCTTCTGCAGCGGCGAGTGGGAAATCACCACGATGGGCGTGCTCTTGTCCACTCCGGCCAGGTCGTCCTTCAGCCATTCGCGCTGCTCGTCGCCCACCATGAACGGCGAGCCGTTGGGATTGTCCAGCCCCGCCATCTCGTTCATACGCTGCTCGGCCGTGGGCCAACGCAGATAAGTCCACTCGTCGTAGGTCACGATGGAGTTGAGCAGCACGAAATGCACGCCCTTGTGGTCAAAGCTGTAGTAGTGCGGGCGCTTGAACAGGTCCGACCAGTACTCGCCGAGATCCAGGTAGTAGTCGTGCTCGCCCAGGATGGGATAGATGTCGTAGTTGAGAGCCGAAAGCAGCTCCGCGCCGTGGTCCAGTTCCGGCTTCGTTCCGAGCTGGGCCAGGTCGCCGCCGTAAATCACGAAGTCCGGCTTCGGATTCAGCAGATTGGTTTCCGCCACCGCGCGTATCAGTCCGCGGTCCCAGTTGCGGACAAACTCGGCGCCGCGAATGTGCTGGATGTGCGAATCGGAAATGAAAGCGAAGCTGAACCCGGACGACTGCTCGCTGCCGCCCAGCCTCACATAGGTCAGCGGCAGCGTGCCTACCGCGGCCATGCTGGCCGCCCGCTGGATGAATTTGCGTCTGTTGCTCTGTTGCATCGTCTTTTACTCCGCCGAGTTCAGGCCCGAGGCGTCGGCGGCCTCGGCCAGGGCCTCGTACTCGGGGCTGGTGAGCGCCTCCATGAACAGAACCAGGTCGGCAATCTGTTCATCGGTCAGGTCCAGGGGCCTTATGCCGCTGGACAGGAAATCGTTGACCGGATCGCCCTCGTTGGTCACGCCGCCGTTGTTGTAGTGGTCCATCACTTCCTTCAGCGTCGCCAGGCTGCCGTCATGCATGTATGGCGCGGTCGCGGCGACGTTGCGCAGGGTCGGCGTCTTGAACGCGCCCAGGTCGTCGAACATCCCGGACACCGCGAAGCGGCCCAGTTCCGAGGCCAGCTTCTCCGAGAGCACCGTCTCGTCCACCTCGGCGCCACGCGCCAGCGCGGCGAGGAAACTGCTCACGGCCTCGGGGATCCGGTCCTGGATGTCGTTGATGCCGACGCCGATATTGTGGAAGCGGTGGTCGGTGAACAGCGCGTGGTCGTGCTCGATAACGTGGCAGGACACGCAGCGGCCCTCGTTCAGGAAGAGATCCAGCCCGCGGATCTCCGCCTCGCTCAAGGCATCCTCCTCGCCGCCGAACCAGTAGCGGTCGAAACGCGAATTGCCGAACAGGAGCGTGCGCTCAAAGGCGGCGATCGCCCGGGTGACCTCATCCATGGTGACTTCGCCCGGCTCCTTGCCGAACACCTCGCGGAAGGCCGCCACGTATTCGGAATCGGTGGCCACGATCTCGAGTATGGGATCGTGGGTCATGAGCCCCATTTCCACGGGGTTCAGGAAGGGATGCTGCGCCTGGTCCTCAAGGCTTGGGGAGCGTCCGTCCCAGAAGAAGGTCCTGAAGTAGGCCGCGTTGGTCGTGGTCGGAGAATTCCGCGTTCCGGTAAGCGACAGGATTCCTTCGGAAGTGCTCAGAGGGCTGTCGGTGAAGCCCTTGTCCCGCTCATGGCAGGTGGAACAACTGACCTCTCCGGTGGTGCTGAAGCGGTCGTCGTGAAACAGCTTGTCGCCCAGCGCAATCTTGGCCGGCGTCATGGGGTTGTCCTCGGGAATCGGCAGTTCCGGCAGGCCGAGCGGGGCCGACGCCGACGCCGACGCGGCAAACGCCGCAACGCTCAACACCACAACCAGTTTTCGAAGCATTGCCCCCTCCTTTTCAGCGCAAATTGCATCCTACGCCGCACGTTATACAAGTCAAGGCAGGGGCACTCGATAGGCGACGCCGACGCTGGATGCGGAAACCTCATGCTGGTGAAGGAAGTCGAACGAACGGGCCAACTTCAGCGCCGCCCAGCCTGGTCCGACGGGCATTTCGTGGGTGAACGCCAACTCTACCTGCCGCCCTTGCGGAGATAGAGACGCTGTCTCTCGCAACCGCCCCGAGGCCGGACCTCGCCTCCGTTTCAGAGGAGCTTTACCAAGGCCACGATTAGACCGCCTTGTGCGATCAGCGCTCCAAACATCCACCTCAGAAGGTCGGCCTTCGCCGCCTGAATTTCCGCCTTGACCTCGGCGATATCGGTCTTGGTCGCGAGGTTGGCGTTGAGCAGGCCGACATGCTCGTCGGCCAGCGTTTCGGCCTGCCTTTCGGTGAAGCCGCACTCCGTCAGGCGCTTGACGAAGCGGTGGGTGTCGAACGCGATGGCCTCACTCATGCATCAATTATAGAGCTACGGGCATCAGGCATCATGCCAGTTCGCTGCAACAGCAGTTCGCTGCACGAGGAGCCGAAGGCGAAGCAGCTGTTGCAGCGGTGGTGGCGCAGAAAGATGCGCTTGTCGAGGCTTTCCGCAAGGGCGCCGCCGAGATCGAAGGATTCGTCATCGTCCACCAGCGTGCAGGCGTATACCCGCATGCGGCCCTGTTTCTTGACGACCATCTTCGAGAAGTAGCACATGAAAGAACGGCGCGACTCCTCGTCGTGATGCGTGGTCATGCAGTCTTCCGTGATCCGCCGCACCGTGGGACTCGATCCGGGCGGGAGAAAGTCGGGAAAAGACACGATGCGCGTGTCCCGCGGCAGGCCGTGCTGGCCGCATAGCGCGCGAAACGCCCCCTCCACCGCCGCGCTGTCCTCCCCGGCATCGGACTGCCGGGCCAGCGATACCGCAAAGCCGCGCGCGTGCAGCGCCGCGAGGCTGCGCCAGGCCTTTTCGAAATTCCCCTTGCCGCGCGCCGCTTCGTGGCGGCGGGCATCGGCGTAGTCGATGCTGATCCGAAAACTGACCGGAAACGGTTGCGCGGCCAGCGGCCCGATCTCATCCAGGCGCCGGATCATCGGATCGGTCCCGTTGGTGAGCACCAGGCACGGCCCCAGGTTTGAGGCATAGCGCAGGATCCTGATGAAATCCTTGACGATGAAGGGCTCGCCGCCGGTAAAGGAGTATTGGCGAACGCCCAGCGCAGCGGCCTCGTCGAGCAGCGGTTTCGCGTCCGCCAGAGTGATTCGCTGAAGCCGGTCGTCGCCCGGCCTGGAGCCTTCCAGGCAGAACGGGCAGGCAAGATTGCAGGCCGTTCCGGTGTGAAACCACAGCTCGCGCAGGGCGCCGGGCTGAATGTAGCCGCGGGGCGCCCTCGGCTCCGCGGGCACGCCGGATTGGAAACTATCGGACGGCATATCGGAACCAGGATTTCATCAGGCCGCGCACGCGGGGCGTCAGACGGGTGCGCGCGTGCTCGTCGGCCAGCCGGCGCAGGTATTCGGCGCGGGTGGGATAGGGCAACAGGGCCTTGCCCACGGCGCCCAGGCCCAGGCCGTGGGCCATCGCCAGGCACAGCGGCGCGATCTGCTCTCCGGCGTCATGCCCCACGATGGTAGCCCCCAGGATCCTGTCGCTGCCCGCGGCGGTCAACAGCTCGACAAGACCTTCACGGTCGCCGGCGGTCCTGCCCCGGTCAAGCTCGCCGAACTTCAATTGGAAGGAGTCGAATGCGACGCCTTCTTCGGTAAGTTCAGCCTCGGTTCGGCCCACCTGGGCCACTTCCGGATCGGTGTAGGTGCATTGCGGGACCGCGAGTGCCCGGATACTCGCGGAAGGCGCAAACAGCGCGTTGCGGACCACGATGCGCGCCTGGGCGTCGGCATTGTGCGTGAACGGCAGCCTGGAGCAGACATCGCCCGCTGCGTAAATCTTCCGGTTCGTCGTGCGCAGCCTGTCGTCCACGGCGATCCGGCCGCCGCTCAACTCAACGCCGGCGGCCGCGAGATTCAGACCCTCGACGTTGGCGCGCCGGCCCGCCGCGACAAGCAGGCGATCGACCGTCACCGAACCGCCGGCCGCATGAATCGTGGACCGGCCGCCCTGGTTGCTGATCCGGCTCACCTTCGAGGCCAGGTGCAGCCTCACCCCGTCGGCCTCCAGCGCGGTTTCAAGCGCGGCGCTCGCCGCCGCTGTCGCGCCGGGCAGCACCCGCTCGGCCATTTCGAACAGGTGCACCTCGATACCGAGCCGGGCCATTGGCTGGGCCAATTCGCATCCCACCGGGCCGGCGCCGAGGATCGCCAGCCGCTGCGGGGGCTCGACCAGGTCGAAGAAGGACTCGTTGGTGAGCGCGTCGCAATCCTGCAATCCCGGAATCCGCGGCAGCCCGGCGCGTGCGCCGGTCGCAATCAGAAAACGCCGCGCGGACAGGCGACTCTCGCCCACCTCAACGCTCTTGCCGTCTGCGAACCGCGCGGGCCCGAGAAAAACGTCCACGCCCATCCCACGGTAGCGCTCCACCGAATCATGCGCCGCGACCTCCGATCGGACCTTTCGCAGCCAGGCAAACGCCTCATCGAAATCGGCGCCCGGGTTGCGCCGCGTGAACTCGAGAAGGGACTTTGACGGAACGCATCCCGCATTGAGGCAATCGCCGCCCATGGCCTGCTTCTCGACGAGGGCGACGCGCGCGCCGAGTCCCGCCGCCGCGATCGAGGCCACGAGGCCGGCGGGCCCGGCCCCGATCACCACCAGGTGGTACCGGCGGCGAGGCTCCGGATTGCGGTAGTTATCGGGAAACACCAGTTCCCGCCAGCGGCGGTCATGGTCGTAACCCGGGTAGCGTTTGTTCGTGCCGTCTTGCCTCAAGCTCGATCCCGTTCGCCGGCGCGGTTCAACTCGTTTCAGCCATCCTACATGGAGTATCCGTGCCGCATGGGTTCATAGGATTCGCTTGTGTGCAATCCGGGTGGAATTGGCTATGCTGGCATGCATGCGTCTTGCAGGCGGGAGGCGGAATGAATCGGCGCGGCCGTTGGGCAAGGCCCTGCAGGCCGCAGCAGCCCGTGGCAAAAGTCCCGCTGCGTTCGACCGGCGATCCATCCCGCCTGGACTGCGTTGCTCGTCGCTTGCATATGCCCGATATGCGCGCTCCTCGCGCCTTGCCAGGCGGGCGTCTCGCCGGTCTCGGCGCGACGCGGGATTC